>ERZ773359.613-NODE-613-length-50794-cov-9.329332_pt1 | contig 50794 bp, 48 predicted proteins | sample MGYA00374955_ERZ773359 | MGnify/ENA primary metagenome ERZ773359 (study PRJEB29098, sample SAMN04486028) | biogas fermenter metagenome | study: EMG produced TPA metagenomics assembly of the Biogas fermentation microbial communities from Germany - Plant 4 DNA1...
GAATAATGACCTCCTTGCCGATCAACTTCAAAAAGTCCGCCAGCGGCTGGTACCACGGGGGCCCCATCCGGTTCTGCAAGCGGGCATAAACCTTCCTGTCCAGGTACTCGAAGAGAAACGCATATACCGTTAAAAACAAGAATCCCGGGAATATCAGTATCTTTCCCAATCCTAAAAGCATCCCCATATCCCCTTTACATAAATATTTATAAGCGTCATCACCGGTAAACTTCCTTAAAAGTACCTCCGGCGCTCCGGCATCTTAATCGAGGTCACATCGATGCCCTTCTTCTTGTACCACTCGATGCTGTACTGCCTGAGCTGCGCCCAGTCCATGAACTCCGTCTCTCTTCCGGACTTGACGACGACGGCCCGGTCCGTGCAGGAGAAGCAGGGATCGATGGCGGCGATGGTAATGGGCACATCGGCAAGGTACTGGCCCAGCAGCATGTGCCTCATGGCGTGCCAGTTGGCTTCCGAGGGCGCCCGCACCCGGACCCGGTCCGGAATTTCCGTTCCGTTGGAGCGGATGTAGTGGATATCCTCGCCCCGGGGTGCTTCCGTCCTGCTGATTACTTCCCCGGCGGGAATGCGCCGCGGAACCTTGGCCACGATATCGCCGTCGGGCATATTCTTTATGCAGAAGCGGACAATTTCTATGCTCTCCAGCAGCTCCAGGACGCGCACCACCGTCCGGCCAAAGATGTCGGCATGGGTGTCCGTAATCACCTTAAAGGGGATCTCGCCGTAGACGGCGTAAGGGTCTACCGTCCGGATATCGAAATCGACCCCGGAAGCCCGGATTACGGGCCCTACCGCGCCGTACTTCAGGGCGTCTTCCCGGGAAAGCTTGCCGATCCCGGCCAGCCGGGCGGCCAGGGTGGTTTCCGTCAAGGCCAGCTCCCGGTAGTATTTTACCTGCTCCTCCAGGGCATCGGTCATCTTCAAGATATCCTGCTTGAGGGAGTCATCGATGTCTCTGCGCACACCGCCGATGGTGTTGATGGCATAGTTCACCCGGTTGCCGCCGATCTCGGCCAGGATATCCAGCACCGCTTCCCGGTCGCGCCAGGTATACATGAACATGGTATCAAAGCCGATCTCGTGAGCGGCAACGCCAAGCCAGAGCAGGTGGCTGTGCAGCCGTTCAATCTCCGCCACCAGCACGCGGATATAGGCCGCCCGCTTGGGAATTTCCACCCCGGCCAGCTCCTCCACCCCCTGGCAGAAGGCGGTAGTATGGGTATGGGAACAGATGCCGCATATCCGCTCCAGGAGATAGACCACCTGGGTGTAGTTCCTGCTCTCGCAGGCCTTCTCTATTCCTCTATGGTTATAGCCGATCCCCACCACGGCATCGACGATCTTCTCCCCCTCCAGGGTTACCGTAAAGCAGCCCGGCTCCTTTAAAGAGGGGTGCTGCGGTCCGATGGGTATAACGACCCGGTTGAGTTCACTCACTCTGCTCCGCCTCCTTCTCCTCGGCTTCTACCGGCGGGTTGTAGGACATGGTTCTATTATCGAAATACTCCGGATTCCATTCCTTGCGCAAGGGATAGTTCCCTTCGGGCCATCCGTCGGGAAGGGGATAAGGCGGCCCGGCGGGCAAGCCCTCCACCTCCGCCCCAAAAAGGCCGACCAACTCCCGCTCGTGAAACTCCAGGGAGGGGTAATCCCCGGTAAGGGCCTTGATCTTGGGATTGGACTTGGGCGCCTTCTCCTTTAGGGCCAGGATGACTCCATCGTCATTGGTCAACAGGTAGATGAAGCCGAGATCTTCCCCTTCATCCGTCCCCACCACGTGGCTGGCCCGGTTGAAGCCCATTTCATCGCGCACGTAGGGCAGGACCGTTTCGAATTCCTCCCGGGTAAGGAAATCGGAAAAGATGCGCTTCGATCTCTGGAAATGCAATCTATCCTTCAAGATATCGAATTTCTCGACTAACCGCTGGATAATCGCTTCCTCGTTCGACATCCTTGCCACCTCCTTTTTGCTGGGCCTCCAGGGCGCCCAGGAGCTTCGCCACGGCACTGATGATCGCTTCCGGGCGCACCGCACAGCCGGGAATATAAACATCTACCGGTATAACGCTGTCTATGCCTCCCATGACGCAATAGCAGCCATTGAACACCCCGCCCGAACAGGCGCATGTGCCCGTGGCGATGACAAACTTCGGCTCAGGCATCTGGTCGTAGATCTGCTTCAGGCGGTCCTTGGTCTGCAGGGTAACGGCCCCGGTGCAGACCAGGATGTCGGCATGGCGGGGAGTGCCCCGCTGCAAAATGCCCAGCCGCTCCAGATCAAACCTGGGTGTCAAGGCATCGACGATCTCTATATCGCAGCCGTTGCAGGAGCCCGCATTGAAATGGATGATCCACGGCGACTTCCGTGTCCCCCAGGCAATTGCTTTCTTCATAAGGCTCAAGGCATAATCACCTCTTTAAGTTTATTGCTTGCGCCAAGCACCCGCCCACATCAATTCTTAAAGATGATTATCATGGCCAGCACTCCAGAGGCTACATAGATAATGGGCAGCAGCAGCGCTTCATAAGAAGCCGTCGCCACCACCAGCACCAGAACGTGCATGATGGTGAAGAATAGGGCAAAAGGAAAGAACTGGCTGTAATCAGGGTTGACATAATGCCTGACATTGCGCTGCCCGCAGGCGTACCCCTCCAGGCCGTGCTCCCGATGCGCGCTGCTCGGGGCATACAGGGCAAAAACTTTGGAGCCCACCAGGAAGAGGACCAGAAAAATCAGAAATACTATGGGAGGCGAATAGAGCAATCCAACCATCTCTCGATACCCCTATCCTTTCAATTTTCTTAAATTGCGGATATCCATGTTTCCGTAGAGTCGATAAAGGTTCAAAGCCAGCCCCACGGCCACCACGGCTACCACTACTTCGATGACGATTACCGTAATCACAAAGGCTTGCGCCAGGGGAGCCTTCCCGTTAATAAATCCGGCCAGGATGACAAACATGGTCACCGCCTTCATGGCCACCTCGACGCCGATAATGACCTTAAGCAGGTGGTACGTGCGGATGAGGCAGTAGCAACCGGCCACAATCAACAAAAACCCTACGATGAGTATAACGGTCTCCATGTAGGCCTCCATATTACTCACGCTCCTTGAACAGGGCCACCACGGTTAGAGCACCGGTGAGGACCACGATGACTTGACCCCAGATATCCACCTGGCGTTGGTTCCAGAAAATCTCCCGGAAAGTATCCGCCATCTCTACGGCGGGGACGGCAGCCGGCAGCATAAAAGATGTCTTCGCCACGATCAAGATCAAGATCACGCCGCAGATGATCAGGACGGCCGGCAGCGCCGCCATGCGCTTGGCGTCCTCGTAAAGCCTGGGGAGATCTTCCTTGTCCGTATTGGAGAGGCTGATGGCGCTGATAAAGACAACAGTAATCAGCCCGGCACAAACGGAGAGTTCAAAAATCCCCGCCCATACGGAGCCCAGCAGATACATGATTATCGCCAGCATGGCACTGGCTCCCGCCAGGGCAATGGCGGATTTTAACAAGCTGCGCAGCATAACCGCCAAGATACCGAAAATAAGCATCAAGCCCAGGCAAATATAGATAACGGCTTCCATAGCCTCGCCCTCCTCCTAAAGTATTCCAATTCCCCCGAAGTAGCGCAGGGCAAAGGGGAATAACAGCCCGGCGGCAATGGTAACCACCGTCAGCATGATTTGGGCCCATTTCACACTGCCGCCTATTTCCGTAAGCTGGGCAAACTTATCCAGCAGCTTGCCGAAGAACACTTTCCTCTGCAGCCGCAGGAAATAGGCCGCGGTGAATATGCTGGCGATAAGGGCGATGGCGGCAAACACCCAGTCGCCGCTATTCCAGAGGGCCATGATGATTAGAAGCTTGCTCCAGAACCCGGCAAAGGGCGGTATGCCCGCCGTGGACATAAATGCCGCCAGGGAGGAGAAGCTGGTTACCGGCATCTTTTTCTCCAGGCCGCCCAGTTCATTGATATCGTACGTTCCCGTCTGCTCGTGCACGGCAGCGGCATTGGTAAACAAGGTGCTCTTGAAGGTGGCATGGTTAAAGACGTGGGCGACGGCCCCCAGCAGCCCCAGAACACTGCCCGTGCTCAAGCCCAGGAGAATGTATCCCATCTGGCTTACGCTGGAATAGGCCACGATGCGCTTGAAATGACTCTGCCGCAAGGCAAAGAGCGCTCCCACGACTATGGAAACGGTTCCGATGAGGGCCAGAGTCAGGTCGATGCCGGGAAGCCGGCCGAAAAAGTTCGTGATCACGATAAAGCCATAGATGCCGGCAATCTTGATGACAATACCGCTCAGCAGTACGGAAACGGCCGTATTGGCACTTTGGTGCGCGTCGGGGAGCCAGCTGTGGAAGGGCACGGCCCCCGTTTTGATGGCAAAGCCGGCGATCATCAGGGCCATGGCCGTATACATGAGCGCCAAGTGAGGAGCGCCTGGACCGACCAGGGCGCCGCCGGCGGCGCCGACCTGATCATACTGCAGGCTTCCCGTTTGCATAAATACAAAGGCCAAGCCGGTCAAGATCATTATGCTGGCCAGGACAGACATCACCAGATATTTAAAGGCGCCTTCCAGCCCCGTATCCGACTTAAACATGGCAATCAAAACAAAGCTGGAGATACCGACGATTTCCAGGAAAACATAAAGGGAGAAGAGATCCGTTACCAGCACCATTCCATTCATACCCACGATCAGCATCATCAGGAGGCCGGCGAATCCCGCCCTCTTTTGGGGTACGGTCCGGTTGGCAACCATAATCGCAGCCAGGGTTACCATCCCGATGCAAAAGAGCAGCACCAGGGAAAAGACGTTTACGGCAAAGCGCACGGAAACGGCGCCGGCCAAATTCCAGGAGATGGCAAATTCGTGCTGCTTCAATTGCGCAATCTGGACCAAGCCTGCCGCCGTGGCGACAATCTGGACCAGGGGGGCAAGATAGGCCAGGCCAATGCTGGACTTTTCAGCCAGCTGCCTGGGTAAGAGAATATTGATCAGGAGTATGACCAAGGGAACGGCGAAAACTAACAGGGTTGTATACTCGATTACTTGCACTGGAAATCCCTCCTTTCTTCCCCTAATTAATGGCCAGGAAAAGGGCAATTATGCCGGCAACACCGGAAACGGCCACCAACAGGTAGCGCGAGAGGCTTCCGTCGTTGGCGCGCTGCAATAAATTGCCCGCTCCCTTGACGATGCCCACGACGGCATCGTCATAAAGCCAGATAATACCCCGCTCAATCCAGTTGCAGACCGCGGATACGCCCCTGGCGATCTGCAGCAGCCAAATATAAGGATCGAAAACCTGCCTTTCGGCCAGGTCGTAGATGGTCTTCAGCCCGGGGGCGTAATGGATATGGTCGGCGGCGTACAAGGCACCGCCCGATTTCCTGCTTCCGTAGAGGTGATCAACCAGGGCCAGGAGCAGTACGGCCACGGAGATCACGACCAGGGTCGCAGAATGCGGCCAGCCCGAGTACTTGTGCGGATCTCCCACCGCGGGCCCCAGCAGTCCGTCCAAAGGCAGGGTGTTGGCCACCCCAAAGAGCACGCAGAGGATGGCCAGAACAGCCATGGGCAGGAAGATGCCCGGGCCGGATTCGCGAACATTCTGGCGACCCGCAGGAAGCTTAAGCTCTCCACCGAAGGCCGCCCTCCCCAGCTTCAGGAAGGAGATGGCCGTCATAAATGCCCCCAGCAGGGCGCCCAGGTAGAAGACGATATTGCTTTCCAGGGCGGCGTCGAAAACCAGCTCCTTGGAGAAGAATCCGTTCAAGGGGGGCACCCCGGAGATGGCCAGGGCGCTGATTATAAAGCAGGTCATGGTCAGGGGCATTTTGCGTCCCAGCCCGCTGAATTGCTTCAGGTCCGTGGTCCCCGTCTGCAGCTCCACGCTCCCCGCCGTCATGAAGAGGCAGCTCTTGTAGATGACGTGGTTGAGCATGTGGAAGATACCGCCCATGATCCCAATGGGCAGCGCTGTTCCGATGCCCAGCACCATGTATCCCACCTGGCTGATGGCATGGTAGGAAAGCAGCCGCTTCATGTCCTTCTGAATCAAGGCCATGGCCACGGCCAGAACGATGGTGAGGGTTCCGATGGTCATAACGGCAATGCTGGCGCCGCTTCCCGGCTGAACATCATAAATGTCCATGACGATGCGCGCCGCCAGGTAGATGCCCAGGAATTTCTCCAGGGCCGCCGGGAAAGCCACCATGAAGGGGGTGGGCGCATCTTCGGCGGCGTTGGGGATCCAGCTGTGGAAGGGCATGCTTCCGGCCTTGCCGATAGCCCCCAGCATCATGCAGGCAAAGCCCACGGCCGCTGCCCCCGCCACCGGCAGCTTCTCCATCTGGCTGATGCAAAGGGTCCCCGCCTGGTAGGCTGTAATGATGATCCCCAGCATCATCAGGAGATCGGCAGTGCCGGCAAGAATAAGAGCCTTAACCGCCGTCCTGGGATGGTGCAGGTTATTGATGAGCAAGATCCCAAAGAGAGTACAGAGAAGACCTTCCCAGAAGAAGAGCAGTATACCCAGGTTATCCGACATGAAGGCCCCGTTCATCATGGCCAGGCTGATATACATGTACAAGAGGAAGAGGCCCGCATGCTTCTTGCCCTTAAAATAGACCACGCTGTACAAGATGACCAGCAGGAAGCAGACAGCGATAAAGGTCAAAAACAGGGAGGAGAATCCGTAAACATTAAAGGATATATTCAATCCCCCTGCGGCAAAGGGAAATACCTTATAAAAGCCCTCCGACCGGAAAAGGCTTACCGCAAAAAGAAGGTTGGCCGCAGCCGACGCCAGGCCCAGGATCAGCCTTAGAGGGTAGTTTTTGATAAGCCACAAGACGACCCCCACGACGGCAGGCAGCACGATCATAAACCAGATGAGATTGGCGTCACTGCCCAGAAAAGAACTAATGGAAGTCAGCATACTAGATACCTCCCCCGATCAAAGATGCAAACCCTGAAGGCCAGTGTATCGAAATCCCCAGGGCCACGGAGAGTATGGCCAGGACCACCACGGAGGCCACCATGACAGGCGACCCCGCTTCCCTGGCGTCGGAGACGGTTTCTCCCAGGAATACCTTAATGAAGAGCCGGCTTAGGTAGAGGACGGTCATAACCGCACCGGCAATAAAAACGGCGCCCAGCCCCACATTTCCTGCCGAAATAATCCCGTCAATAACCAGGTATTTGGCGAAAAAGCCGCCGAAAGGAGGTATCCCCATGACCGAGAAGGCACAGAAGAGGAAAGCCAGGGCCGTCAAGGGCATCCCCTTGTATAATCCACCCATCTTGGTTATATCCTTCGTATGCAAGGTGTGCTCCACGATCCCGGCGCATAGAAAGAGGCCGCCCTTGGCCACGCTGTGCATCAGGATGTAGAGCAGCCCTCCCAGGACACCAATCTCCGTGCCGGAGGAGAGCCCCAGGAGTATAAAAGCCAGCTGGCTAATGGTGGAATAGGCAATGATCCGCTTGATATCGTTTTCCCGCAAGGCCACCCCCGCGCTTACCAGGGCGCTGACGGCGGCGATAATGGGCACGGCAACGGTAAAGACCTTGTCGATTTCGAAGCTGTTAACAAACAGCCGGGCATAGATATAAACGCCAATTTTCACAAGCACAGCCGCGTGAAGCAGGGAGGTAACCGGCGAAGGAGCAACACCGGCATCAGGCAGCCAGTTGTGCAGGGGGAAGGTTGCCGATTTGGAAAGCACGCCGAATAAGATCAGGATAACGATCCAGGCCGGTAGGTGGGTGCCTTTCATCGCCGCCAGGTCGAAGGTGCCCGTTTGCCCGTAGATGCCCACAAAACCCACCAGCATGATCAGGGCGCCGACGACGGTGACGATGAAAGCCTTGTTGGCCCGGCGTATGGTAATCTCTTCCCGGTAAAAGCCGATGAGCCTCCAGCAGCAGATGGCCGATATCTCCCAGAATATATAAATGAAAATAAGGTTCGTGGAGAAAACCAGTCCCATCATGGTGCCGATGAAAAGGCAAACCATCATGTAATATTCATTCTGGTGATCGTATTCCTTGATATATTCAAAGGAGTAGATCACGATTATGGTGGCCACCAGGGAGGAGGTCAAAGCCATAAATACGGCCAGAACATCGGCATAAAAGCCGAAACTCAATCCCAGAGGCAGTTCGTAATGGAGAGAAAGGGGAGTTCCGGCCAGCACTTCGGGCAATGCCAGGGCGGCACATACAAAAGCGGTAGCCGTAAAAATTAGCGCCGCCGCATTCCTTAGTTTTATATTAATCATTCCCAGAAGGGGGAGAAGAAAAGAACCAAACAACGGAACGCAAATACAAACCAAAAGCACTTCGCTTCCCATTTGTTTCCCACCTCGTACAATTTGATAAGGCTTACCTGGCGGTGTTGGGCGATCTTTTCTCCGGCGATGGAATCGAAATGGATTGGGAACGGCTGGCTTTTTTATCACCCAAAACGGGAACCGCAACCGCTTAAAGATCCGGAAAACACGGCCCAGGGAACGGAAAAATCAAAAACGCACCACTTGAAGCTAAAGATGTAAAATTCCGTCCATTGCCTCTGCTGCCATCCACCAAATATCGAAAACTTAAAGGTTAAACTGTTGGACAAGCTTTATCACAGGGAGACCACACGCCCTTAAAATATGGTCTTTTAGCTGTCCGCTAAACTGCTCAGTTCTCACGGCTGCCGCGGATAAAGCCGAGGCAAAGAAGTGTTCCCGGCGGCTTCTCCGGCGTTCTCCGTGTTAGCTGTTTTACATGCATATTCATCTCCTTTTTTCTGTTTTCTTTGACGGACACAAAAAAATGATCCCTTCTACTATTAAACTGCATTTCGAGAATTAATGCAACAGTATTGCAGTTTGTACTGTAATATAAAAACCAGGATTGCGTCAAGAAGAACAAACCAGTCCGCCGCCCCCAAGGGAGCCGCCTCGGGACCGGCCCCCAAAATCCGGCAAAACGGCTTTAAAGGCCAAGGAGCAGCCCTTTTTCAGGAGCTCCTGGGCAAGAAGGCCGCCGGGCGCAAGCTCCGCGGATACGCCATCACGTTTAGCCTGGCGGCACCTCAGGCCGCGGAAAAGGTCAGCAGATTCGCGGAAGCAGCTCGCCCCGGGGCATCATAATTTTCCGGTGCGTTCCGTACTCCGTCACGCTATAGACGCTGCCGCTCCCTTTCCTGACTTCCCCGATGATGGCGGCGTTCCTGCCTGCATCAACAGACTGCAGGGCTTGCAGGACCCTTTCCGCCCAGGGGCCGGGCACGGCAAAAAGCACAATCCCCTCGTTGGCAATATAGAGGGGATCCATCCCCAGGATTTCGCAGGCCGCAGATACGTCGGGACGTACCGGCAGCCGCTCGTCGTAGATGATGATATCGGTATCCGGGGCCACCCACTCGCAAAGGGTGGCCGCCACCCCGCCCCGCGTGGGGTCGCGCATGGCATGGACTTCGCACCCGTCTTGCAGCACCCGCTCCACCAGGGCCGCCAGGGGTGCCACATCGCTTTGGATGGGCGGGTGGAAGGCCATATTTTCCCGAGCCGCCATGACGGCCATCCCGTGGGAGGCCATATAGCCGCTGATGACAATCTGGTCGCCGGGGAGGATCTTTTGAGGCGGGGGCTGTCTCCCCTCCAAAAACAGGCCGACGCCGGTGGTGGTGATGAAAATGCCGTCGGCCGCTCCCCCCTCCACTACCTTCGTATCGCCCGTTACCACGGCTACCCCGGCTTCCCTGGCCGTAGCGGCAATGGATTCCACGATGCGGCCCAGGGTCTCCATATCAAATCCCGCTTCGAGAATCATGCTGACGGATATATACCTGGGGGAGGCGCCGCTGACCGCCAGGTCGTTTACCGTGCCGCTGACGCAAAGCCGGCCAATATCTCCTCCGGGGAAAAAAAGAGGCTTGATGACGTAGCTGTCCGTGGTCACGGCGATCTTTTCGCTCCCCCGGCAGATGGCCGAATCGGTGAGGGGCCGGAGCATCTCGTTTTCGAAGGCGGGGAGGAAAAGCTCCTGCACCAGTTCCCGGTAGGCCTCTCCCCCCGAGCCGTGGGCCAGGGTTATTCTTCGCGCCATGGCTTATTTTCCCCCCCAAAACGGTAGTAGGCGGCACAGCTGCCTTCGGAAGATACCATGCACGGTCCCAGGGGCCGTTCCGGGGTACAGGCTCCGCCAAATTGCCGGCAATCCGTAGGTACGCTCTTGCCGCAAAGAATGCGGGCGCAGAGGCAGCCCTCGGCTTCCCCGATGTCGCCTCCGCTATCCCCGGGGATAGGAAATCTATGCAAGGCATCGAATTCCCGGTATTCCTCTTTCAGGCGCAGCCCGCTTCCCTTTATCTCCCCGAGCCCGCGCCAGAGAGCGTCGCAGGGCTCAAACACCCGGTCCAGAAGGGAGAGGGCCACCCTGTTCCCCTGGCCGGTTACCGCCCGGGGGTACATATTGACGCATTTCCTTTCACCGCGGTGCAGCATGCGCACCAGGCTAAGCAGGCCCACCATAATGTCGTAGGCCTCGAAACCGGCCACCGCCGCCGGCAGCCCCAGCTCCCGGGGAACAAAAGAGAAGGCCTCGGCACCGATAATGGAGGCCACATGCCCCGGGCAGAGCAGGGCGTCGATTTTATGGTCGCCCTTCAGCAACTGGGCAACGGCTTGGGGTATGGTTTTATGAGCCGACAACACGCTTAGGTTTCTTATCCCCGATTCCCTGGCCGCTTCAATCAGCGCCGCGGTAAGAGGAGCCGTGGTTTCAAAGCCTATGCCAAAATATATTACCTGCCGGCGGGGATTATTTCGGGCCATCTCCAGGGCGTCCAGGGGCGACGTAATGACGCGGATCTCCCGGCCCTGTTCATAGAGGGAGTAGAGGCTTCTGTCGCCGCAGGGGACTCGCATCATGTCCCCGAAGCAGGCAAAGATGACCTCTTCCCGGTCGGCCAGGGAGATAGCCACGGCGATATCCCGCTGAGGCGTTACGCACACGGGGCAGCCGGGCCCGGAAACCAGCCTCACATTGTCGGGCAAAAGCTCCTGGATCCCGTATTTCCGGATGCCGGCGGTATGGGTGCCGCATACCTCCATGATGGTGATCCGCCCCAGGGCCGCCGCCAGCTCCGCAATCCCCTTCTTAATTCGCTCGATCTGCTCTTTCATTTTCCCCGCTACCTACTTGCTCCATTATCTCTTCAATAAACTTGCTCAGTTCCTCGCCGGCCTCCTGGTCCAGGATCTGGATCACAAAACCGGCATGCACCAAGGCATAATCGCCCACCTTGGCTCCTTGAACCAGCCGCAGGCTTGCCTTCCGGGAAACGCCGCCGTAATCGATCTCGGCGTAGCCGTTGCCGATGTGGACAATCTTCCCCGGTATTGCCAGGCACATATCCGCCACCTCCCTATCTCCGCAGCGGCCATGGACAAAAGAGCTTCGCTCTTTTCAAGAGGCAAGCCTCCGGGAGGCCGCCGCCGCTTGGCCGAAAGATATCCCCCCATCGTTGGCGGGTACTTTGGCATTGGTATAAACCTCAAATCCGCTATTCTTAAGCCTGGCCACGCCGTGGTCCAGGAGATACGCATTCTGGAAAACCCCTCCCGACAAGACCACCCGGCCGCTCCCGTAGTGCTTCCGGGCCAGGAGGGAAACATCGGCCAGCAGCTGCACCACGGCCCGGTGAAACTTGGCCGCAATTTCGCCGCAGCGAAGGCCTTTCCGGGCGTCGCGCACCACATCGCGGATCAGCTGGCGCCAGTCGAAGATCATCATGTCCCCTTCCCAGGCGATATCGAAGCCGTAGCTTCCCGCGGCGGAATCATCCAGGACCTGCTCCAGGTCGATGGCCGCCTGCCCTTCGTAGGTGGTATGGGTCCTAACCCCGGCCAGGGCGGCCACCGCGTCGAAGAGGCGCCCCGCCCCCGTGGTCGCGGGCGCGTTAATGCCGCGCTCGCCGGCCTGGAGCAGCAGGGCGGCCTTGTCGCCCTGCTGGGCAAAATATTCCAGGGCCTCCTCCTTCCCGCAGGCCAGGTACACCATGGCCAGGGCCATGCGCCAGGGCTCGCGGATGGCGGCTTCGCCGCCCAGCAGGGGAGCGGGCAGCAGGTGCCCGATCCGCTCCGTTCCGGCGATATCCCCCCACAGGGCCTCGCCTCCCCACAGGGTGCCGTCCTCCCCGTAGCCGGTGCCGTCAAAGATCAGCCCCACGGCCTTCTCTTTAAGATTATGCTCGGCCAAAACCGAGGCAAAGTGGGCATGATGGTGCTGGATCTGGTAGACGGGAAGCTCCTTTTTAAAGCGCCGGGCGTACCTGGAGGAGACATAGTCCGGATGCAGGTCGCAGGCGACCACCTCCGGACGGGCGCTAAACAACCGCAGGTAAGACTCGATTTCCCTTTCATAGAACCGCTCCGTATCGGGGTCGTCCAGGTCGCCGATATGCCCGCTCAAGAAGGCGTCCTCCCCCTTGGCCAGACAAAAGGTGTTCTTCTGCTGCGCCCCCAGGGCCAGGATCACGGAGCGGTTGCCCTCCAGCCTCAACGGCTCCGGGGCATAACCCCGGGCCCGCCGGATCATCCGGGTTTGGCCCGCGGCCACCAGGCAGACGCTGTCATCCACCCGGCGGAAGATCTCCCGATTATGGGTCAACATCGCCTCCGCGATGGCGAAAAGAGAGCCGGCGGCCTCGGCGTCGTCATAAATCATGGGGCGGTCGGAGATGTTGGCGCTGGTCATCACCAGGACCTGGTTGTTCTCCATGATCAGGCAGTGCAGGGGCGTGTACGGGAGCATCACTCCCAGCCGCTGGTTGCCGGGGGCGACCTCTTCCGCGATCCGGCCCTCCTCTTTTCTCCTGAGGAGCACGATGGGCTTTCTGGCATCCAGCAGCGCCGCCTCCTCCTGGGAATCCACCCAGCAGAAGCGCTTTGCCGTATTAAGATCGCGCATCATCAGGGCGAAGGGCTTTTCATAGCGGAGTTTCCTCCTCCTTAACCGGGAGACGGCCTCCGGGTTGCAGGCATCACAGGCCAGATGATATCCCCCCAGCCCCTTTACGGCCACGATCCCGCCTTCTCGAATGCACTCATCGAAGAGGAGCAGGGGATCGCCCTCCTGCCTCTCCCCGGCCTTATAAAAATAAAGCTCCGGCCCGCAGGCAGGACAGGCATTGGGCTGGGCATGGAAGCGCCGGTCCAGAGGATCCTCGTACTCCTGCCGGCAGGCGGGGCACATGACAAAGGCGGCCATGGTGGTATTTTTCCGGTCGTAGGGCGTCTCTCGGATAATGGTAAAGCGGGGGCCGCAATCGGTGCAGTTGGTGAAGGCATAGCGGTAGCGCCGGTTGCTTTTATCCGCTATTTCCGCAGCACAGGCGGCGCAGATGCCCATATCCGGTGATACCAGGGCGTTTCTCCGGCCGCGGCTGCTGGCGACAATGTGAAAGTCCGCCTCCCCCTCCCGGGGCCGCTCCTCCACGTGAATGCTCTGTATCCGGGCCCGCACCGGCGGATGATGCTTCAAGGCGTCAATAAACCGCTGGCAGGCGGTGCTTTCGCCTTCAATTTCCGCGTATACCCCGTCGGCGGTATTGCGTACATACCCCCCCAAAGAAAGGGATTTGGCCAGCCGGTACAGGTACGGACGGAAGCCTACTCCCTGCACGATCCCTTTAATGGTCAGGGCATAGCGAATTATCTTTTTCCCGCAGTCTACGCTCTCGATAAATATCCCTTCTCCACTTATCACAAATTATCACAGAACTCCGGCTTTGACAAGCGGACCGGCCGGAGCGCACCCCCGGCGGCCCAGGGCGCAAAGACGCAAAGCCTGGCCGGGAATTAGGAGCCGGCTCCGGGGCCGCTCCCGGCCGGGAACTCCCTTCCGGGCAGCGGTGAAGCCGCCCCTTCCCTCTCTAAGCTAACGCAATTGCCGCCGCCTGTCAAAGCCTTTCGGAGCAAGGTGCCGGTTCCGGCGCCAGGTCTGCGTCCCCGCCGCCTTTTCAACCTTCAATGGGCTTAAGCTGCTTGCGCAGGTACTGCTTTTTGCAGAGGCTTCTCTGGAGCTTGCCCGAGCTTGTTTTCGGCAGGGTCCCCGGCCGGACCATCACGATGTCCGCTGGGGTAACCCCGCAAACCCCCAGGACACAGCGACGGATCTTGCGCCGGAGTTCAGCCGGGTCTCCGCTGCGCACCTCGGCCACCACCACGATGGATTCCTTCCTCCGGTAGCCCTCCACCCCGAAAGCGATGACGTTTCCGGTGCGCACCCCTTCCAGGGCGCCCACCGCCCGCTCGATGTCTTCAGGGTAAATGTTCCGCCCGGAGACGATAATCATATCCTTGATCCGGCCGCAGATCACCAGTTCGGGGGGGCCGCCGTCGGGGCCGGGGACAAAGTAGGCCAGGTCCCCGGTCCGCAGCCAGCCGTCTCTGAACAAGGCGGCATTCAGCTCCGGGCGCCGGTAATAGCCGGAGGTTACCGAAGTGCCCCGGATCTCCAGTTCGCCTACCCGCCGCTCCTTTAAGACTTCCCCCGTAACCGGGTTGCAGATGCGCATCTCCAGCCCCGGGATGGGACGCCCCAGGAGGGGGAGGCGGCGGGCGGTAGGCAAGTCGCTGGGCACCGGCCTGGCCACCCCCTCGATCTCCAGGCCGGTCCGGTCCACCACATCGCAGGCCATGCCCCGCATCGGCTCCGGGAAACTGCCGCCGATGGCCACTTCGGCCATGCCGAAGGCACAGAAGACGGCCCCGGGTCGAAAACCGAACTTCGCCGCCGTGGCCACAAATTCATCCACGGCATCGGGATCGATGGGCTCCGCCCCGTTGAGAGCGATCCGCACCCGGGAAAGGTCCAGGGACTTCTCCTCGCCGCCCAGGCGCTTCAAGGCCCGGGTGGCCAGAACCCAGGAAAAGTTGGGGCCCGCGGTAATCGTCCCGCCGTAATCGCTCATCCATTGCATCCAGTCGCCGGGCCGGGAGAGAAAATCCTGGGGGGCGGCCAGGACCAGGGAACAGCCCACGGTCATGGGAACGATCAAAAAACCGATCAAGCCCATGTCGTGGTAGAGGGGCAGCCAGGAGACCAAAATATCCTCCAGGGTAACCTTGGCCGCCTGGATCATCCCGTCCAGGTTGGCGCCGATCACGTGGTGGGGCAGCATTACCCCTTTCGGCTCCGCCGTGGAACCGGAGGTAAACTGCAGGACGGCCAGGCGGTGGGGGTCGTCGGGGACATCCCGGTAGTCCTTCGCCGTCGGCTTTCTCGGCCCGGGCTGAATTTCGTCCAGCATGACCACCGGGGGGTCGCCGGGTTCGGGCCGGCAATAGGCCGCCAGGCTGGAATCCAGGAGCAGCATGCGGGCCTCCCCGTGCTGCAGCTGCAGCCTGGTCTGCCTCATGAAGTCTTCCAGGGAACTGAAGCGCAAGGGAATGGGCAGCACTATCACGCAGCCCCCCGCCAGCCAGATCCCCTGGATGGCGGTAACCAGCGCCCGGGTAGTGGGGCCCAGGAGGGCGACATGATCCCCGGGGACTACTCCCCGGGCCTGCAGGGAGGCGGCCACCGCCAGGGCCTCCTGGTGCATCTGGACCCAGCTAATGGTTACCGGCTTCGCCCCGGGACCTCCCGCCGCCGAACCCACAAAGGTTATGCCATAAGGACTGCTGGCCGCTCTCCGGATCCTGGGCAGCAGGGGCTCGGCCAAAGGGCCGCCGGCATCGCCTCCTCCCCGGCCCCTCACTTCCTTCTTCCGGCCGTGATTTAAAGAATCCGACCCCTCCCCCTTCTGAGGCCGGGTAAAAGTTACGGGAGCTTTTTCCACTGCCTACGCCTCCTTATTTGAGACTAAGAGAAATATCCTGGTTGTTTTACATTAATATTACGAATTTTCTATTGAATTTCCTTTTTAAGGCTTGGCCTTATTTTTCCGCAAGCTTGAGGCGCGGCTTTCCTTGGCTGAAGCCGCCCCGGAAGAGGGCCGGGGAGAGAAGGAAACACAGCTGAGGCAAGCAAGGATGATTCGTTGAAGACAAGCCGGCCGGCTGTATGGGCAAGCCGGCCGTGAAAGAAGCGGCGGCGCTCCCGGCCTTAAGGGCAGCCAGGGTTCCGGGGCGCCCTTCGGGTCGAAGCCCCGAAGCCGCGGCGCCGGCCCGTGGAAAAGTGGGGGCCGGGGCCGGCCAGGCTTAATCGCTCAACTCGATGGCGTCGGTGGGACATTCTTCCGCCGCCTCCCGGCAGCAGTCTTCCTGCTCCTCCGGAACCTGGCTGACGATTACTACCGCCTTATCATCCGCCAGTTGAAAGACCTCCGGGCATAACTCGGCACAGAGCCCGCAGTAGATGCACTCGTCATTAACCAGCGCTTTCATCCCATCAGCCTCCTTGGATCGCTCATGGCCTTAATATTAACTTTTTCCCTAGGGCTTATACCCGGTCTGCCGGCACCGGCCCGTCCTGGAAAGCAAAAAAAATAGAGTAATTATAAAAATTACTCTATTAAAAAGGATCCCGTTGGATTAACCGATTTTTTATTTTTTATTTTTATTTTTGGAAGGCCTTGTTATTTTTCTTGGCCAAGTGCTCCAGAAGGTACGGATTCAAGACCTTGATATAGGTCCCTTTCATACCCAGGGAGCGGGACTCGATTACCCCGGCGCTTTCAAACTTGCGCAGGGCATTGACGATAACCGAGCGGGTAATCCCCAGCTGGTCGGCGATCTTGCTGGCTACCAGCAGCCCTTCATCGCCGCCCAGCTCTTCGAAGATATGTTCCACCGCTTCCAGCTCGGAGTAGGATAGGGTGGCGATGGCCAGCTGGACAACGGCCTTGTTGCGCGCCTCCTCCTCGATCTTCTCGGCTTTCGACCTGAGGATCTCCATCCCCACTACCGTGGCCCCGGTTTCCGCCAGGATCAGGTCCTCGTCATCGAAGAGCTCGCTAAAGCGGGCCAGCATTAAGGTGCCCAGCCTCTTTCCACTTCCGACGATGGGTATAATGGTGATAATCTTGTCGGAGAAGCGGCACTCTTCCGTATCAATAAACACGCAGTCATTCTTCTTGGGTTTCAGGTTAACCCGGGATTCATCAGTCTTCAGGAGAAACTCGTTGTATCTCTCGGGGAAGCGCCCCTGTTCAAGCACGCTGCTAACCATAAGGTCGCATTCGAAATCATCCACGAGGGAGTACCCCAGAATTTCTCCCTGGCGGTCCACTACGTAGATATTGGCATTGATTACGTTCTTTAGAACATCTGCCACCTCTTGAAAATCTACGTGCTGGCCTGCCGTTTTCTGTAGAATTTTGTTGATGCGACGGGTCTTCTCAAGCAAAGGAGAAGAGATCACATCTTTCACCTACCTTCCTTAGCTTCATTATAGGATATATTTGCTTAAATCTTTATTGTTAACAATTTTTCGTAATTTATTCCTGACGTACTCGCCGTCAATAACTATTTCCCTTTGTTCGACCTCCGGCAGCTCAAAGGAAACGTCTTCCAACACTTTCTCCAAGATGGTATAGAGGCGGCGTGCTCCAATGTTCTCCAACTCCTGGTTCAACAGACAAGCGGTTCGCGCCAGTTCATCAATAGAATCGTCTGTAAAAGTTATTTTCACTCCTTCCGTTTCCAGTAGTGCGGTGTACTGCTTGATCAGAGCATTCTGGGTCTCCGTTAAGATGCGCTTAAAATCCTCCTCTCCCAGGCTGTTCAGCTCCACCCGGATGGGAAAACGCCCCTGCAGCTCCGGGATCAGATCCGACGGCTTGGTCATGTGAAAGGCTCCGGCGGCGATGAACAAGATATGGTCCGTCTTTACCGGCCCATACTTGGTAACCACCGTAGACCCCTCTACGATGGGGAGGATATCCCGTTGAACGCCTTCTCGGGAGACGTCGGGCCCGCCCCGGTAATCTTTGCCGGCAATCTTGTCGATCTCGTCCAGAAAGACGATCCCCAGCTGCTCTGCTCTTTCCACCGCCTCGCTAACAACTGCATCCATATCTATGAGTTTCTGGGCTTCCTCCTGCTGCAGGATTACCCGGGCTTCCTTAACGGCGAGCTTGCGCTTCTTCTTGCGGACGGGCATGATGTTGCCCAGCAGGTCCTGCAAATTGATCCCCATCTCCTCCATGCCCTGGCCGGAGAAGATCTCCACCATGGGGAGGCGCCGGTCCTCTACTTCCATCTCCACCATGTAATCTTCCATCTCCCCCGCCCGGAGGCGCCGGCGAACGATTTCCTGCTCCTCCCGCGCTCGTTCCAGCTGCTGGCGGTAGTTCTCATCCTCCACGGCGTTCTCTTCCGCCGGCCCCGCCGCCTGAAAGAGAAAACCCAGGGGGTTGACCTGGCGGCGCCTTTTCCGGGGCAGAGGGACAATCAACTCCACCAGCCGCTCTTCGGCAGCCTGGGCGGCCTTGTCCTCCACCACCTTCATCCTTTCCTGCTGTACGATGCGCACGGAGGTCTCTACCAGGTCGCGGATCATGGACTCCACGTCCCGTCCCACGTACCCCACCTCGGTAAACTTGGTGGCCTCCACCTTGACAAAGGGCGCCTTGACCAGGCGGGCCAGCCGCCGGGCGATCTCCGTCTTCCCCACACCCGTAGGACCGATCATGATAATATTTTTCGGATAAAGCTCATCCTGCAATTCCGGAGGCAGCTTCTTGCGCCGATAGCGATTGCGCAAGGCCACCGCCACGCAGCGTTTGGCTTCATCCTGGCCGATTATATAACGGTCCAACTCCTGGACAATCTGCTTCGGCGAAAGTTCTTCTGCCGACACGGTTAAGTCCTCCTAGAGCTCTTCCACGATGATCCTATCGTTAGTATAAATACAGATTTCTGACGCTATACCCAGGGCTTCCCGGGCAATCTCCGCCGGAGAAAGATCGGTGTGGCGCAGCAGGGCCCTGGCCGCCGCCAGGGCATAAGGCGCCCCCGAGCCCACGGCCGCCACGTTGTCATCGGGCTCGATAACCTCCCCGGTCCCGGAGATAATGAGCAAGGCCTCCTTGCCGCCGGCCACCAGCAGCGCTTCCAGCCGGCGCAGGACCCGGTCGGTACGCCACTCCTTGGCCAGCTCCACCGCCGCCCGCATCAAGTTGCCCTGGTAGTTCTCCAGCTTCCCCTCAAACTTCTCGCAAAGGGTCATGGCATCGGCCACGGCGCCGGCATAGCCGGCCAGCACCTTCCCCTCATAAAGACGACGCACTTTGCGGGCGCCGTGTTTTACGATGGTATTGTTGCCGAAAGTAACCTGACCGTCCCCGGCCAGGGCTACTCGTTCCCCTTTCTTTACCGCCACAATGGTGGTGCCTTGAAACATCTTGCTCGCCTCTTTACCCTCCGGCCCGGGGATGGGCCTTGTTATAAACTTCACGAAGTCTTTCCCTGGTCACGTGAGTGTAGATCTGCGTGGTGGAGATGCTGACGTGACCAAGGAGCTCCTGGACTACTCTCAAATCGGCGCCGCCGTCAAGGAGGTGGGTGGCAAAAGAATGTCGCAGGGAGTGAGGGCTTATCCCCTCCCTACGGCATACTTGCCGGATATATTTCTGAAACATCAGCCGGATGCCCCGGTCGGTCAACGGCCCCCCAAAACGGTTCACAAACAGGAAGCCGTGGTCTTCCGTATTGCCGGCCAGCAGCTGCGGCCGGACCCGCTCCTGGTACTCGGCCAAAAAGCCGGCCGCCACCCGGCCCATGGGAACAATCCGCTCCTTGCCGCCCTTGCCCCTGACCTTAACCAGCCGCTCTTCCAGCTGGCAGGAATCCAGGCCCATCCCCGCCACCTCGCTGACCCGCAGCCCGCACCCATAAATCAGCTCCAGGATGGTGCGGTCCCGGAAGCCCAAGGGCGTGCCGCAGTCGGGAGCCTCCAGGAGAGCCAGCACTTCGTTGTAATACAAAAAATGCGGCAGCGGCTTCTCCCGGCGGGGAGTAGCGACAGCGGACCAAGTCCCGCAGCGGAACTCCTTCCCTATGTAAAAAGCACAAAAAAGAACGCGTCGCCGAAAGCTTGCGCGCAATTGAGCTGCGGGAATACCCCCGGGATTTAAGCCAGGCCAGGAAGCGCCTGAGATCCCGGTGGTTGACCTCCTCCAGAAGGGTGCCGCTCTCGTTTAAGCCCGATACAAATTGCATCACATCGTTCCTGTAGCTCTGGATGGTATAAAGCGATGCATTTCTCTCCACTTCCAGATAGGTCAGAAAACGTTCTATCGAATCAATCATCTTGATATTCCCTCTAACATATTAACATAATAATCTAGGTTATGCAAGCAATCCCTTGATTTTTAATTCAAATTGTTCAAGACTTTCTAAAGCACGCTTGGCCAGGGCCTCTTTGCGCTGCTTCCCCCGCTGCTTGACGGGCGGAAACAGCCCGAAATTTATATTCATGGGCTGGAAATTTTCCGGGGAGGCGGTCTCCAGGTAGTGCCCCAGGGCCCCCAGGGCCGTCTCCGGGGGAAAGACCAGGGGGGGATGCTTCTTGAACCAGGCCGCGGCATTCAAGCCGGCCACCAGGCCGGAGGCCGCCGATTCCACGTAGCCTTCTACCCCGGAAATCTGGCCGGCAAAAAAGAGGCCGGGCTTGTCCCGCAGCTGAAAAGTAGCGTCCAGCAAGCGGGGACCGTTCAGGTAAGTATTCCGGTGCATCACCCCGTAGCGAACAAACTCGGCCCTCTCCAAGCCGGGTATGAGCCGGAAGACCCGCGCCTGCTCCGACCACTTCAACCGGGTCTGGAAGCCCACCAGGTTGTAGAGGGTTCCCTCCTTGTTGTCCCGGCGCAGCTGGACCACGGCAAAGGGCTGTTGCCCGGTCCGGGGATCCACCAGCCCCACCGGCTTCATGGGCCCAAAGCGAAGGGTATCCCGCCCCCGGCGGGCCAGTTCCTCCACAGGCATGCAGCCTTCAAAATACTTTTCCTTCTCCTCAAATTCGTGGCCCTGGTGGACCTGGGCCTCGGTCAACTCCTTCCAGAAGCGGTAGTACTCCTCCTCGTTCAGGGGGCAGTTAATGTAATCGTCGCTGCCCTTCCCGTAGCGGGAAGCCAGGAAAGTTTTGCTTTCATCGATGGATTCGGCGGTTACAATGGGAGCCGCCGCATCGTAAAAATAGAGATACTCCTCCCCCGTCAGCGCTCTGATGGCCTCCGCCAGGGCCGGGGAGGTCAGCGGGCCCGTGGCCACGATGGCCGGGCGCTGCCGGGGGATCTCCGTGGCTTCGGCAACGGTAACGGTTACCTGGGGGAGACTCTTCAATCGCTCCGTTATCTCCCGGGAAAAGGCCTGGCGATCCACCGCCAGGGCTCCCCCGGCAGGTAGGCGGTGCCGGTAGGCGGCATCGATGATCAGGGAGTCCAGGCGCCGCATCTCTTCCTTTAACAAGCCGACGGCGTTGGTCAGGGCCGCGGCGCGCAAGGAATTGCTGCAGACCAGCTCGGCAAAGAGCCCGGTATGGTGAGCCGGGGTGCTTTTTTCCGGCCGCATCTCCACCAGCTCCACGGAAAGACCGCAGCGGGCGGCCTGCCAGGCGGCTTCTGAGCCGGCCAGCCCGGCGCCGATAATCAAAAGGTCGCTCATCTTCCTCCCCTCCCGACGGTCTTGACCTCCATCTGCTCCCGGTAGGAGCATTCCTTGTTGGAACAGCGCTTCACCGGCTTCTTTTCGCCTCCCGCTTCCACCAGCAGATGCTGGCAAAGGGGGCACCGCTCGTTCAAGGGCTTGTTCCAGAGGGTGTAGCGGCACTGGGGAAAATTGCTGCAGCCGTAGAAGATCCGTCCCTTCCGGCTGCGCCTCTCCACCAGCATCCCCCCGTCCACGGGACAGCGAACCCCCGTCTCCTTGACCAGGTTCTTGGTGTAGCGGCACTCCGGGAAGCCGGGGCAGGCCAGGAATTTGCCGAAGCGCCCGTGCTTATAGATCAGCCGCCTCTGGCACTGGGGACAGATCTCGTCGCTCTCCTCGGCGGCCAGTTCGATCCGGCGGATCTCCTCCTGGGCCTTGGCCAGCCGCCGGCTGAAGTTGTCATAAAATTGTTCCAGGACCTGGATCCGCTTCTGCTTCCCTTCAGCAATCTGGTCCAGCTGAAGCTCCATCTGGGCGGTAAAACTGATATCGATAATTTCCGGGAAGTATTTCTTCAGCAGGTCTACCACCACCTGGCCCAGCTCCGTGGGAAGGAAGGTCTTCTTCTCCTTCTTTACGTACCCCCGCCCCTGGATGGTCTGGATGATGGGCGCATAGGTGCTGGGTCGGCCGATCCCCTTCTCTTCCAGGACCTTGATCAAGGAGGCCTCGGTATAGCGCGGGGGGGGCTGGGTAAAGTGCTGCTCCGGGTGCAACTGCAAAAGCTTCAGCACCTGTCCCTCCTCCAGGGGAGGAAGAGGAGCCTCCCCCTCCTTCTCCTCCTCCCGGTAAAAGAGAAGAAAGCCGGGAAAGAGCAGAATGCTGCCGGTAGCCTTGAAGGAATATCCCCCCGGGGCGCCGATTTGGACCCGGACCTGGTCATAAAGAGCGGGAGCCATCTGGCTGGCCATGAAGCGGGTCCAGATCAACTGGTAAAGGCGCAGTTGATCCCGGGTAAGGTACGGCTGCACCGACTCGGGATCCCGGAAAACCGATGTGGGGCGAATGGCTTCGTGGGCTTCCTGGGTCCGCTGGCGGGAGCGGTAAACGGGAGGGGCCGGGGGGATGAAGTCCTCCCCGAACCGGCTCCGGAGATACTCCCGAGCCTGCTCTTGGGCCTGGGCGGAGACCCGCAGGGAATCCGTGCGCATATAAGTAATCAAGCCAACCGTCTCCGAGCCGATTTTGATCCCCTCGTAAAGCTGCTGGGCCAGGGACATGGTCTTGCTGCTGGGAAACCCCAGCTTCGTGGAGGCCTCCTGCTGCAGGCTGCTGGTATTGAAGGGCGGCAGGGGCTGCCGCTTCCGCCGGCTCTTCACCACCCGGTCCACGGTGAAGGGACCACCGCCGACGGCCTCCACCACCCGGTCCAGCTCCTCCTTGGAGGAAAGCTTGATCTTCTTGTTCCGGAAGCGATCCAGCTCCGCCCTAAAGCGGCTGCTTTCCTCTTCCCCGGCGGCAAACTCCGCCTCCAGGGTCCAGTATTCCTCCGGGACGAAAGAGCGGATCTCCTCCTCCCGGTCGCAGATCAGGCGCACGGCCACCGATTGAACCCGCCCGGCGCTGAGGCCGCTGCGCAGGTTGCGCCATAGCAGGGGGCTGATCTGGTAGCCCACCAGGCGATCCAGGATGCGGCGGGTCTGCTGGGCCTCCACCCGGTTCATGTTGATGGGGTGCGGGTTTTTGAAGGCCTCTTTGACGGCGGCCTCGGTAATCTCAAAGAACTCCACCCGGCAGGGGCTGGAATCGTCCAGGTTGAGAGCCTGGCACAGGTGCCAGCAGATGGCCTCCCCCTCCCGGTCCGGGTCCGCGGCCAGAAAAACCTTTTGGGCTTTCTTGCCCGCCTCTTTAAGCTCCTTCAGGATGCTGCCCTTCCCGCGGATGGTAATATAGCGGGGCTCAAATCCCTTCTCGATGTCGATTCCCAGCTGACTCTTGGGCAGGTCGATTAAATGCCCCTGGGAAGCCATGACGCGATACCGCCGCTGATCCAGCATCCGGCGGATGGTGCGGGCCTTGGTTGGCGATTCCACGATAACCAGGTAACTCATGCTTAGCCCCCTTCATTATGACCCGTTGAAATGCCGTTAACACTGTTGATATATTAGCATAATCTAAACCCGGTAAAAATATTTGCCGGGCATCTGCCGCAAAAAACCCTTTAACTCCAGGCTGGTGAGCAGCGCTCCCACCCGCTCCGGGGGCAGCCCGCAATCTCGAAGGATCTCGTCCACGTGCCGGGGGCTGTAGGGCACCTTCTCCAGCAGGGCTTTCTCCTCGGGCAGGAGATCGGCCGCCCCGGCCGCTGCCGCCGCCTCCGCGGGAAGAGGCTCCAGGGAGAGTTCCTCCAGAATCTCTTCCGCCGATTCCACCAGCCTGGCCCCCTCCTTGATCAGGGCATGGGGCCCCTTGCTATAGGGGCTGTTCACGCTTCCGGGAAAAGCAAACACCTCCCGGTTCTGTTCCAGGGCATAATTGGCGGTGATCAGGGCCCCGCTTTTCAAGGTCGCCTCCACCACCACCGTCCCCAGGGCCAGCCCGCTAATAATCCGGTTGCGGCGGGGAAAATGCTGGGGCAGCGGCTTGGCCCCCAGGGGAAATTCGCTGATCACCAGCCCCGCCTCCATAATCTCCTCCATCAATCTCCTGTTCTCGAAGGGGTAGCAGCGGTCGAGGCCGCAGCCCAGGACGGCTACGGTCTTTCCGGAAGCCGCCAGGGCGCCCCGGTGGGCGGCGGCATCGATGCCCAGGGCCAGCCCGCTAACCACCGTTACCCCCGCAGAAGCCAGGTCCCGGGCGATCCGGTAGGCCAACTCTTTCCCGTACACTGTACAGCGCCGGCTCCCCACCAGAGCCACAGCGGGGTTGTCCAGATCCTCCAGGGGGCCCCGGCAGTATAGGAGGACCGGCGGGCGGGAAATCTGGGTTAAGAGGAAGGGATAGGCCGGGCTGGAGATGGAGAGAACGCGAATGCCGGACGCCATTAGCTTTTCCCACTCCCGCTCCGGATCGATGGTCTTCCGCTCCTCCGCCACTTTTCCTTCCACGCCCTTGAGGGGAGCCAGCCGGGACAACTCCTCCTGGGAAGCTTCCCAGGCTTCCCGGGCCGACCCGAAATGAGCGGTAAGGGCGGCGATCCGGACCGGGCCCAAAAGGGAGATCCGGTTCAGGGCATTAAGATAAATCAGCTCTTCCATCCCTTTGCTTCAGGCTTCCATCCCTGGATCCTTCCCTGTTCCGTGGGCGGCAGCGTCGCCTGCTGCATTCTCTGGGGCTAGTCCGCCTCCCCTTCCTTGTTTTCATAGTTCATGACCCGTTTTTCCCAGGTCCTGATGGTCAGGTAATCTTTCCCCATGCCGATAACATACTCGGGCAAGACAGGGGTTTTGCCGTACCCTCCGGGGGCATTCAAAATAAAAGTAGGCACGGCCAGCCCGGAAGTAAAACCGCGCAGGTTCTCCATAATTTCTATGCCTTCCTCCACCCTGGTCCGGAAATGGGAGGTCCCCTGGACTTTCTTGGCATGGAAGATATAGTACGGACGGACCATGATCTTGAGCAGTTCCTGGTTCAGCTTCCGCATCACGAAAGGATCGTTGTTAATCCCTTTTAAAAGCACGGCCTGGTTGCCCAGAGCCACCCCCGCCCGGGCCAGCTTCAGGCAGGCCTCCCGGGCCGCCGGGGTAACCTCCAGGGGATGGTTGAACTGGGTATTGACATAAACAGGCAGGTGCCGGGTAAGAATCTCGCACAGTTCATCGTCAATCCGGTAAGGCAAGGTTACCGGGGTGCGCGTCCCAAAGCGGACGATCTCCACGTGGGGAATCCGCTGCAGCTCTTTCAGCAGCCAGGCAATGCGCTTATTGCTTAACATGAAGCCGTCTCCGCCGGTCAGGAGCACATCGCGGATCTCTTCATTATCGGAAATATACTTTAGAGCAGCCTCGATCTGTTCCCGAGGGGTGATATGGTCTGTTTCGCCAATATTTCTACGGCGCTGACAATGACGGCAATACATGGCACAGAGATTGGTTACATTTATAATCAGCCGGTCAGGATAGCGGCGGGTTACCGCCGGTGCCGGGGAGGTGTACTCTTCCGCCATGGGATCCAGCTCCCCGCAAGGGTCCCGGTATTCAAGGATGGAGGGGAGAGCCTGTTTTTTAATGGGATCGTCGGGATCTTCCGGATCGATCAAGCTGAGGTAGTAGGGCGAGACCGCCCAGCGGTAGCGGGAGCCGGTAAGCTCGATCTCTTCCAACTCCTGCTCCGTCAGCGGGAGCAGGTCCTTTAAAACCTCGGTGCTGGTAATCCGGTTCCGCAAGTGCCAGTGCCAGTTGGACCACTCTTCATCTCCTGCTCCAAAATAGGCTTTAATGCGCTCCTGGTTCTTCTGGATCTGCGGCCAGCGCTTAAAGCCGGTGGGTATGCTCCCCACCGCCTTCCGGTAATCCTCGATGGTTTTTTTTAGTTCCCGGGCTCGTTTCAGGGAGATCTCCCTCTTCTTTTCCCGATCAGAATTGAACAATTCACCACCTCCTTCCTTTTAGCGGGAATATTGCCAAGAATCAAGAACAGGCTTTTTGCAGTATAACACAACCCGGTTCCCAGTGTCAAAATTGGTGGGCAGTGCCCTTAGGAACTGCCCACCAATTGCACTCCCCGGCATCGATCCCCTAAGATCCTATGCCAGGTTAACGATAATGTTGTCGATAAGCCGGGCTTTGCCGATATATACGGCCCCCGCCAGCAGGAGGGAACCCTCCAGGGGATCCTTCTCTTGCAGGTTTTCCGCGTCCACCACCACCAGGTAATCCACTTTCTTGACCAGGGGCTCACCGGCAATCACTTCCTCCATCCGCCGGACAACCGCCCGGGGACTTCTCTCCCCCCCGGCGATCAGCTCCTCGCCGGCCTTTAGGGCCCGGTAGAGGACCGGGGCCGCCCGCCGCTCCTGGGGAGTGAGGTAGTTGTTGCGCGAACTCATGGCCAGGCCGTCTTCCTCCCGGACGGTGGGACAGACAACCACTTCCAGGTTCATATTCAGGTCTGCCACCATCCTCTTGATCAAGATGGCCTGCTGGGCGTCTTTCTGCCCGAAATAGGCCCGGTCCGGCTGGACCAGGTTAAACAGCTTGTTCACCACCGTCGCCACCCCCCGGAAATGGGTGGGGCGGCTGACCCCGCAGAGGACGGAAGAAAGCCCTTCTACCTGGACATAGGTGGTAAAGCCCGGCGGATACAGAGTCTTCTCCTCGGGAAAAAAGACCAGGTCGCACCCTACTTTGCGGGCCTTCGCCAGGTCCCCCTCCCGGTCCCGGGGATAGCGGTCCAGGTCCTCGCCCCGGCCAAACTGAAGGGGATTGACAAAGATGCTGATCACCAGAAAATCATTTTCCCGGCGGGCTCGCTCCATCAGGGAGAGGTGCCCCTGGTGCAGGAAGCCCATGGTGGGCACGAAGCCGATGCTTGCCCCCCCGGCCTTCACTTCCCTTATCCGCCGGCGCAACTCTTCTATTGCAGTGACAACTTCCACAGCTGTTCCCCCTTTTTAACCGAGGACCTTTTTCAACTCTTCCACCACCGCCTCGGGCATCCCGAAGCTGTGCTCCTCTCCGGGGAAAGCGCCCTGCTGCACTTCCTGGATGTAAGCCGCGACTCCATTCATCATCTCCTGGCGGGCCCGGGCGTACTGCTTCACAAACTTGGGCCGGTGCCCGGTATAAAGCCCCATCACATCGTGGTAAACCAGCACCTGGCCGTCGCAGTACTTGCCGGCTCCGATGCCGATGGTGGGAATGGAGAGCTTTTCCGTGATGATCTTGGCTACCGCCCAGGGCACGCACTCCAGGACCACCCCGAAGGCTCCCGCTTCCTCCAGGATCAGCGCATCGCGCACCAGCTTGCGGGCCGTCTCCAGGTCCTTGCCCTGCACCTTAAAACCGCCCATCTGGCCCACGGATTGGGGAGTTAAGCCGAGATGTCCCAGCACCGGGACCCCGGCGCCGGTGATTCCCCGAACGGCTTCGGCGATCTCCTCGCCCCCCTCCAGTTTTACCGCCTGGGCTCCCGTCTCCTGAATCACCCGTCCGGCGTTGGCCATAGCTTGTTCCCTGCTAATTTGATAAGTCATAAAAGGTAGATCGATAATTACCATTGCTCTTTTGGCAGCGCGCGCCACCGCCCGTCCGTGGTGAATCATATCCTCCAGGGTAACCGCCAGGGTATCCTGGTAGCCCAGGACCACCATGCCCAGGGAATCCCCCACCAGGATGGTATCCACTCCGGCTTCATCCACCAGCTCCGCCGTGGGATAATCGTAGGCCGTCAGCATGGTAATCTTCTCGCCCTGCTTCTTCATCTCCCGCAGGCTGAGCGTGGTCACCTTTGCACTCATCAAGTCACCCCCACTGGAATGATGGTATTACTGGTTCCCTGTTTCCGTTGCCTTTAAAAGTTGCTGCAGTTCCCGGCCTCCTTTCTCCTCCAAAGTCCCCTTGGCCCGGGCCACCTCCACGGTATAGCTCCCCATCACCCGGTACAGCTCCAGCACCCGGGGCATCTCCCGCTGCAATATCTCCAGGTGGGCCTTGATGGTGGTCTGGTCCCCCCGGTCGATGGGACCGGTCAGGGCCCCCGGAACCCCCACCCGGGCGATGTTGGCCAGGGTTCCCTGGAGCAGGGGCAGCAAGGCGGGCAGCGCCTGCTCCCGGGGCACCCCGGAGTGCTCCAGCATCTCCACGGCCACCTCCACCAGGGTAATGTAGTAGTTGCAGGCCACGCAGGCAGCAGCATGGTAAAGGGGCTTCATGGAAGTGGGAATGGTCAGGGGGATGCCGCCCAGCATCTCCACCATCCGCATCCCTTCCGCCAGCGCCTCCTCGTCCCCCTCCAGGGTAAAATAAGAGCCTGGCAAGTTGCGCCGTCCGGCTTCCACGCTGGGAAAAGTTTGCAGGGGATGCATGGAGAGGCAGTAAGCCCCCGCCTCCCGGGCCGCCTTCAGGATGGCGGAGCTGTGGGCGCCGCTGGTATGGAGCACGATCTGCCCGCGGCGGAAAGCTCCCTCCCGGGCCAGCTGCCGACAAACGGGTTCGATGCTGCGATCCGGAGTAGTGATGAAGATAAGATCCGCCTCCCGGAAGCGGGAGAGCTGCCGGGAGAAAGAAGGACAGCCCAGCAGCCCGGCGGCCCGCCGGGTGGACTCCTCCGTCCGGCAGCAGAAGCCCAGCAAGGGGTAGCCCTTTTCCTGCAAGGCCAGGGCCAGGGTTGTCCCCACGTTGCCGGCGCCGACAACACCGATCTTTTTCATAACAACCTCCCTTGAAAAATAAAAATACCTGCCTGCCGCCAGGAAGGTACCTGTCTTCGTTTTCCTATTGTGTCTGTACCTCTGTCCCGGTCCCGAGGCTCCAAGCAGAGGGGCGCAAAACTTCCCTCCAACAGCCAAACGGTACAGCGCCTGAAGGCTGCCGTCCCAATATAATTGTAAACAAAAGCCAATTCCCTAGTCAAGAACTTTTTGCCGGGGCCACGGCTTCAGGCAGAGAGCCGTCAACAACTCCACGGCATGGCGCACATCCCCGGCATCTACCATCTCCGAAGGAGTATGTATGTAGCGGCAGGGAATGGAGAGGGCGCCGGTGGGGACTCCCTCCCGGGAGAGGTGGATGGCCCCGGCGTCGGTCCCGCCCCGCTCCAGGACCTCCAGCTGGAAGGGAATCTCCTTCTCTTCCGCCGTCTCCATCATGAACTTCCTGACCAGGGGATGGGTGATCACGGAACTGTCCTTTACTTTCACCGCCGGCCCCCGGCCCAAGCCCACCGCCGACAAGGGCGCTTTGGGGGTATCCCCTACGCGGGTCACATCCACGGCCAGGCCGTAGCCGGGCTTCAGCTGATAAGCCGCCGTGGTGGCTCCCCGCAGGCCCACCTCCTCCTGGACGGAAAAAACGAAGGCCACGGCCTGGGGCAGTTCCCGGGACAGCCGGCGGGCCGTCTCCACCAGCACGGCACAGCCGATGCGGTCATCCATGGCCTTGCCCAGGTAGCGGCCTCCGCAGACGGCAAAGGGCTGATCCAGGCAAGCAGCGTCGCCGATGCCTACTTTTTCCCGGGCGGAGGCACCGTCCACGGCCCCGATATCCAGATACAGCTTGCTCCAGTCCAGCTCTTTAAGACTTTTCAGCTTCTCGTGGTAGACGGTGCCGGTGAAGCCCTCCTTGAAGCGCAGCCTCTGCCCTACCAGCAGGTGGGGTGAGACCCCGCCCACGGGGGCCAGGCGCAGAAAGCCCTCCTCGTCGATGTGGGTAACCACCACCCCGATCTCGTCCATGTGGGCCGAAAGCATCAGCAGCGGCTCCGGGCCTTCCCGCAGGGCCACCAGGTTGCCCAGGTTGTCCGTCCAGGTCCGGTCCACCGCCCCCCGAATCTCTTCTTCGATCAGGGACCTTACAGGGGCTTCGTCCCCCGAAGGCCCGTAAGCTTCCACCAGTTTTTTTATGAGCGCTTCCATAATCATCTCCACCTTTATTTAATCCGCCGCCCTCCGCCTAGCCCTCCAGCCAGGCCCTGATCAGGTCGACGGTCAGTTTTAAATCCCGCTCCTGGAGGAGGCAGTGAGGGGAATGAATGTAGCGGCAGGGGACGGAGACCACGGTGCAGGGAACTCCTTCCCGGGCCAGGCTCACGGCTCCGGCATCGGTTTGCCCGCCGGTAAAGCGCCGGTACTGGTAGGGGAGGCCCGCCCCCTCCGCCGCCCGGACTAACTCCCGGACCAGCCCCCGGTCCGCAATTACTGATTGGTCCATGAAAGTTATGGCCGGCCCTTCTCCCAGCCGGGTGGCGCTCCCCTCGGGGTCGGTTCCCGGAATATCGGCGGCGGAGGTGCCTTCCAGGACGACGGCCTTATCGGGATTCAGGCTATAGGCGGCCACCGCCGCTCCCCGGGAGCCCACCTCTTCCTGGACGGTAAAAGCGGCGTCGAAAGCCAGGTGGGGGTACTCCAGGAGCAGTTCCAGCAGGACGGAGCAGCCGGCCCGGTCGTCAAATGCCTTCCCCCGGTAGTAGCCCTCCCCCAGGGGGGTAAAGGTGCCGGCAAAGGAGACGTAATCCCCCGGCGAAACCAGCTTCTCCGCCTCCTCCTTGTTCTTGGCGCCGATATCGATAAAAAGCTGTTCCAGCTGGTACGGCTTCCGGCGCTCATCGGGCTTCTGCAGGTGGATGGCCTTGGAGCCGATCACCCCGGGGATCCCTTCGCGGCCCACCCGCACCCCCTTGGCCACCAAGACTCGGGGATCCAGCATGCCCACGGCCTCGAAGCGGAGGTGGCCGCTCTTCTCGATGGAGGTGACCATCAGGCCCACCTCGTCCATATGGGCGGTGAGCATGATCCGCTTCCCGCCGGGGGGAGCTTTTCTTCTGACCAGCACGTTGCCCAGGGCATCCACCCGGACCTCCCCGGGCTGCTCCTGCAAGTATTTCAGCAGGGCCTGCCGGACCTGCCCTTCATCCCCCGAGACCCCGGGGAGGTTGGACAGCTCTTCTAAGTACAAGGCGCTTCCTCCTCCCAAGCAAAATTAAATTCCAGATGCCGGGCCAGCAGGGCCAGCAGCCGGCCGGTCCAGAGCAGGTCCTCCAGGTTTAAAAGCTCCACCACGCTGTGCATGTAGCGCAGGGGTATGGAAACCAGGGCCGACGGTATGCCCTGGCGGGCGATCTGGAAAGCCCGGGCGTCGGTGGAGGTGGGGCCGGCCACCGCCTCCAACTGGTGGGGAATCCGGTATTCCTTGGCCAGCTTTTTGAGCTGCTGCAGCAGGGCGGGGTGGATATTGGGGCCCATGGCGATCACAGGGCCCGAGCCCAGGGCAAAGGCTTTGCCGCCGCTGATGCCCGGCGCCTCGCCGTGGGTGACATCCACGGCCACCGCTGCATCGGGAGCCAGGCCGTAGGCGGCGGTAATCGCCCCCCGGACGCCCACCTCCTCCTGCACCGTGGCCACCAGGTAGAGATCGGCCTGGTGCCGCACCCGCTCCAACTCCCGGGCGCAGACCACCAGGGCCGCCACTCCGGCCCGGTTGTCCAGGGCCTTTCCGGCCAGGCAGCTCCCGCCGGCCAGCAACTGGGCCGCTTGATCGAAGGTTATGTAATCGCCGACCCGCACCTGCTGTTGCACCTGCTCTTCGGGGATCCCCAGGTCGATAAAGAGATCCTCCAGCCTGGTCTCCTTTTCCAGCTCCTTCTGGCTAAGCAGGTGGGGAGGCTTGGCGCCGATCACCCCCCGCAGCCTGTTTTTCCCGTGGACGATTACCGGCAGGCTGTAGAGGGTCCGGGGATCGATCCCCCCGACGCTGGTGAAGCGAAGAAAGCCCCCCGGTTCCAGCTTGGTAACCATGGCCCCGATCTCATCGATGTGAGCCACCAGGGCCAGGGACTTTCTTCCTTCTTCCGGGGCCTCTCCCTTCTTAAAGGCCACCAGGTTCCCGAAGGGATCCCGCTCAATCCGGTCCACGTAAGGCCGCAGGTAGCCTGCGGCCACCTCTAGCGCTTCCTCTTCGAACCCCGATGCTCCCGGAGCCTGGGAGAGCTCCGTCAGCAGGGTGCTCAACTCAAGCTCTTTCATCTTCGCCTAACCGTTCCCTTCCTGCGCATATTCTGCGGCCAAGGCCGCCACCAGGTCATAAACGCGGCCGGCCAACTCTTCGGAGAGGGTGCCCGTCCCGCAGCTGGGGGTAAACATCAGGCGCCGGCCCAGCAGGGTCCGGTCCACCCCCCGGCGGGCCAGGAATTCCATCCCCTCCAGCAGGCGCCGCATAAGAGAGGAGCCGTCCTCCTGCAAAACCGCCTCGCTGGTGGGGACCAGCCCCCAGGCCAGGACCCCCCCCTGTTTCAAGAAAGAGTTCAACAGGTCGCCGTAAACCGCCAGGGAGGTCAGGTAGTCGTAAGCGTCAAAGCTGATCACATCCGGGGAGAGCTCCAGGAGGAGCGACCAGTCCACCCCGGCGCAGCAATGCACCCCCACCAGGGCTCCCGCCGCGCGGATCTCTCCCATAATCAGGCCCAAGCTCTCCTGGATCTCCTCCCGGCCCAGCCCCACACTGGTAGAACTGCCGTAGTGATAAATAGAGGGATCGTCGAGAAAGATCAGGACCGGACGCCCGGTGCGGGCCAGCCTCTCCGCCTGCCAGCGGGCCTGCTTTGCCAGGGTGTGGACCAGAACCTCCCGCAGTTCATCGCTGTAAAAAGCGGGCTTGCGCCGGGCATCGGTCACCTGGAAGCCGACCGTGACCGGGCCGCTGAGCTGCCCCTTCACCGCCAGGGCCCCCCGGAAATCCTCTTCGCCCCTCTCCAGAAAGGCATAGAAGCCGGCGGCCGCCCGGGGAGGAAAGGCAAAGCGCTCCCCGTCTTCCCCCCCTTCCGGGGCCACCAGCGCCTCCAGGTACTCCAAGAGCAGCCGGTCCCAGTCCGGGGAGTCGGTGCGAAAGTAGGGGGAGCCTTCTCCGGCCTCGATGAGCCCCCCCTGGAGGAGGGGAGACAGGTACTGGTTCACCAGGCCCTCATCGTCGCCCCGTTTCGGCAGCTGGGGCCAGTGGGGCACGTGCTTCAGGCGGGAAAAGATTAAATTCAAGGCTGCTTCCGGCTGGGAATAGGGCAGGCTGCCGATTCCCGTCGCCCTACCCAGCAGTGACTCCAAGGACAATGGGAAAACCCTCCCTTATAAGCTTTGCCCGGGCCGCCGCTCTTTATAAAAATTCCTTCCGCAGGCGCTGGAGCGCTTCGTTCCCTTTTTCCAACTCCGGGAGCTTGCGGCACAAGAGTCCATACTCGATGCTGTCCACCAGGGCCACCCAGCTGGCTTCAATGATATTCGGCGATACCCCCACGGTGCCCCAGGCCTTCCGGTCGTCCCGGGACTCGATTAATACCCGCACCTGGGAGCCGGTTCCGTCCCTGCCGTCGAGAACGCGCACCTTGTAGTCCACCAGCTTGATCTTTTTCAAGGCCGGGTAGATCTCCTCCAGGGCCTTGCGCAGGGCGTTGTCCAGGGCATTCACCGGGCCGTTACCCTCCGCCGCGGTATGAACCTGCCGTTCCCCCACCCGCACCTTGATGGTGGCCTCGGAGTAGATCTCGCCGCTATCCCGCTTCTCTACGATAACCCGGAAGCCTTCCAGCTGGAAAAGGGGCCGGTAGGCGTTCAAAGTTTTCAGAACCAGCAGGTCGAAAGAGCCTTCTGCTCCCTCGAACTGGTAGCCCCGGTATTCCATCTCCTTTAGGCGCTCCAGGACCTGCCTGGTTTCGGGATGGTCCCGCAGCAGGGCGATGTTGTTCTCCCGGGCCTTCAGGGAGATATTGGTCCGCCCGGAAAGCTCCGAGACCAGGATGCGCCGGCGGTTGCCTACTTTCTTGGGATCCGTATGCTCGTAGGTGGCCGGATTCTTGTGAACGGCATCCACATGGATGCCCCCCTTGTGGGTAAAGGCGCTTTTGCCCACGTAGGGCTGCTGCTCCATGGGCACAATATTGGCCAGCTCCGCCACGAAGCGGGAGAGCTGGGTCAACCCCGCCAGCTGCTGTTCGCTGACCACGGGAATCCCCATCTTTAGCTGCAGGTTGGGGATAATGGTGCACAGGTTGGCGTTCCCGCAGCGCTCGCCGTAGCCGTTGATGGTTCCCTGGATCTGGGTGACCCCGCAGCGCACCGCCACCAGGCTGTTGGCCACGGCCATCCCCACGTCGTCGTGGGCGTGGATCCCCAGGGGAACGGAGACGGCTTTCCGCACCTCCTTCAGGATTTCTTCCAGCTCCCAGGGCATCAGCCCCCCGTTGGTATCGCAGAGCACCACCACATCGGCCCCGGCCTCGGCGGCGGTTTTGACGGCCGCCAGGGCATAATCCGGGTTGCTCTTGTAGCCGTCGAAAAAGTGCTCGGCATCGAAGAATACCTCCCGGCCCTGGGATTTCAGGTAGGCCACCGTCTCCCCGATCATCTTCAGGTTCTCCTCCAGGCTGGTCTCGATGGCCTCCAGGACCTGGAAATCGGAACTCTTGCCGAAGATGGTTACCGTGGGGGTCCCCGCCTCCAGCAAGGCCTGGAGGTTTTTATCCTTTTCCACGGCCACTCCCCTGCGCCTGGTGCTTCCAAAAGCGCACAAGCGGGCGCTGCTCAGGGAGAGGCGGGCCGCCTGGCGGAAAAATTCCAGATCCTTGGGATTGGACCCCGGCCAGCCTCCCTCGATATAGCTTACTCCCAGTTCATCCATCTTCTGGGCAATTCTCAATTTATCCTTGACGGAAAGGGATATCCCCTCCCGCTGGGCTCCGTCCCGCAAGGTGGTGTCATAGATAACCAGTGGCTTCATCTCGCCCCTCCCGGATTTAAGTATAATTGCTGTAAAATTAACGGTATTATACTACACCAGCTTCCCAGGTGTCCACCTATGGCCGTCCGCTCCAAGGGCCGATGATGGCATAAGTGCCCAGGCCGACGGCTACCGGGGTTCCCGAAGCGTCCACAATTTCCACCAGACTAACGCCCAGCATCTTCCCCTTTTTGACCGCCCGGCCCCGGGCCACCACTTCCTCCTGGTCGGCGGTTGTGGGGTTCAAGTAGTTTACTTTCAGCTCCGCGGTGGTAATCGATTCCTTCTCCAGGTCCAGCATCTTGAGCAAGGCCATCCCGCCGGCGGCATCCAGCAGCGAGGCGATGGCTCCGCCATGCATTAAGCCGGACGCCTGTTTTAATTCGGGCTTGAAGGGCAGGTAGAGCTCGCAATAGCCGGCTTCCAGCCGGCGCACCTTTATCCCCAGGTGGCGCCAGTACGGCGAAGCCTCCAGCATCTCCACCACCGGTTCCACATCCATGCCGCTCCCTCCCTTAGTACAGGTATCCCTCTCCGACGGGAAAGATCTGGTAGCAGTTGGCGGGCAGTTCCCGCAAAAAGAGGGAAGGAGTCCCCACGGCGGCGCCGCCCCACGCCCGGCGGTCGTCCCAGTAGGTGATCAGGAACAAGTAGCGTCTGGTCCTGGTTACGGCCACGTAAAAAAGCCGCCGCTCCTCTTCCAGCTCCGCCTCGTCGCGCCAGCGCCCGGGAAAATGCCCGTCGTTCAAGCCGATGATAAAAACCGCTTCCCACTCCTTCCCCTTGGCGCTGTGCACCGTGGAGAGGCAGACGCTCTCCCGCCGCTCTTCATCGGAGGCGGTAGCCTCCATGAAGAGGACCTCCTCCAGGGAGAGGGCCTCCAGGAAGGGCTCCAGGGAGTCGAAGCGGGCTCCGTAAGCGGCCAGGCGCTCAATTCCCCGCAGCCGCTCCTCAAACTGGTCGGGATAGTTTTTCAGCAGTATGTCCTGGTAGCCTTCCCGCAGCAGCGCCTCGATGGTTCGGGGAACCTCCCTTTCCGAGGAAGCCGCCGCCAGGATCCGGCGCAGGTTCTCCCATCCCCCCACGCGGCGCGACGGGGCCACCTCGCCCCGGACCACGGCCTGGACCGGGTCGGGAGCCTCCTTCAGGGAGGACCAGAGCTTCTCAAAACCGGCAGGCCCCATCCCCGGCTGCATAGTAACGATCCGTCGCCAGGCCACTTCATCCCGGGGATTGCAAAGCACCTTTAAAAAGGCCAGGACATCCTTGATATGGGCCTTCTGGAGAAACTTCAGCCCTCCGTAGGTTCGGTAGCGGATACCCCGCCGGACCAGTTCCAGCTCCAGCTCTGTGGCCAGGTAAGAACTGCGGTAGAGGACGGCGATCTCCCGCAGGGGAATCCCGGAGCGCTGCAGTTCCTGGATCCTCTCCCCCACGAACCAGGCCTCCTGGAGCGCGCTGCGCAGCCCCACCACCCAGGGCTTCTCCCCGGAACGCCGGCAGGAATACAGCTTCTTGGGCAGCTGGCCGCGGTTGAACGAGATAGAGCAGTCGGCCAGGGCCACTATCTCCGGCGTGCTCCGGTAGTTTTGCTCCATGCGGATCACCAGGCAGCCGGGATATTTTTTGGGGAAAGAAAGAATATTCTCTATCTCGGCAAAACGAAAAGCGTAGATGGACTGGGCATCGTCGCCGACCACGCAGATGGAGCTCTCCCCGGCAAAGAGATCCACAATCCGGCCCTGGACCAGGTTGGTATCCTGGAATTCGTCCACCAGAACGTGCTTGAAGCGGCGGCGGTAGCTCTCCCTAATGGAAGGCTCCCGGGTGAAAAGCTCCAGCCAGCCCAAGAGCAGATCGTCGAAATCAAAAGCGTTGGCCGCCTCCTTGCGGGACTGGTACTGCTCATAGAGCTGCCGGATCAAGCCGGCATACTCCCGGTACTGGGGATAGAACTCCTCCAGGACATCTTCGATGGAGAGATCTGCATTGCGGCAATGGCTGATTACCGAGGCCAAAAGGCCGCGCTTGATTAGCAGAATGCGCTCATTGTCCCCCAGCTTCACCAGGTCTTTGAGCATGGCCCGGCTGTCGTCTTCATCCAGGATGGAGAAATTGCTTTGCCGGTTTAAATGGGCGGCATGGCGCCGCAGGAGGCGCGCCCCGATGCTGTGAAAGGTGCCCGCCCACAAATCCTCCGGCCAGAAGCCCAGCAGCCGGTGAAGGCGCTCCTTCATCTCTTCGGCGGCCTTATTGGTAAAGGTAAGCAGCAGCAGTTCATGGGGAGAAACCCCGCATTTGATAATGTGGGCCGCCCGGTAGACCAGGGCCCTGGTTTTGCCGGAACCGGGGCCGGCCAAGCCCAAAATGGCCGGCGCCTCCGCGGTGGCAAAGCGATACTGGGCTTCGTTCAATTCCTGCTTCAGGCGTTCTTCCCAGTCCAAATCATTGCTGCAAAGGGGCATCCATCCAGACTCCTTTACTGGCCCGGCTTTAAGCCGGGGCGACTTGTTTTATTATAGCTTATTAATGCGATTCCTAAAATACCTTCCCCAAAGATTGGTTCCTTCCCGGGGCCGGCCGCGGAAAATAGAACCGGCCACCGCCTCAGCTGCGCCGGGAGCTGAAGAAGGTGGCCGGTACTGTTCGCCCTTCTTCCCGGAAAAAAGACCGCTAGGCAAACCAGCCGGCATAGATGATGCCCATCTGGGCGGCCAGGTAGGTGCCCCAGATCAGGAGGCGGACGTTTTTCACCTTCAGGGTGGCGATCCTGGTGGCACCGATCAGGGCATCGGAAAAGGCAAAAAGGAAAGCTCCCGCCGCCGTCAGCCACCAGAGCCCGCCCAAGGTAATGGCCAGGTCAAAAGCCAGGGAGAGCATCGTCCCGATCCACAAGCCGTAAAGCAGGGCCGCTGTTTTTACCTTGCCGGGTGCTTTTCCCTTCCTGCGGACCAGCCGGAGCCAGCCCGCCAGGTTGAGGGACCAGAGCAGGGCCAGGAACAGCCAGAAAGCGGGGTTGGGCCAGGGCTTTTCAAAAAAGAGCATAGTGCGGGCGAAGGCGTTCATGTAGAAAAAGTGCCCCAGGGAAAAAGCCAGCATTCCGCCGATAAGCCTCACCGGGACCTTAATAATCCCGGCCATGATCAGATCGCCGATGAAGGAGAAGAACATTCCCCCCAGCACCCAGTCGGCATAAGGCCCGGTTCCCTGGGCGCGGCTAATCAGGAAAGCCGCCGCGAGAAGGGAGGTAGTTAAGAGAACTCTGACGGGGAGAGGCAAAATCAGGCTGTTCTCCTGGGGATCGGGTCCTTTTCGCCAGGCCCAGATCCAGCCAAGCAAAAAAACTGCCCCCTGCCCGACCAGTAATCCGTGGATTGCTGTCATGGCGACCACCCTCTTTGCTATATTTTTACTCTATTTCCGGGCAATTCCGGCTAACTTATTTCTTTCAAAGGTCGGGCAGTTCCTGCCTGGAAAGAAAAAAGGGAGGCGCAGGGCCTCCCTTTCCTTCTTCTCCGGATCAACCAACCCCGGATCGGCCTAAAGCTTTTTAAAATCTTCCTTGCCCACCCCGCAGAGGGGACAAACCCAATCGTCGGGGAGCTCTTCGAAAGGAGTCCCGGGAGCGATGTTCCCCTCGGGATCCCCTTCCTCGGGATCGTAGATGTAACCGCAGACCTGGCATTCCCACTTATCCATATGGCAATCCTCCCGCTTCTTAAAGTGTTATGCTTTTGCTTCCTTGACTAAACCGGCCAGGGCAAGTCCCCACTGGAAACAACGTTCCCGTTCCTTCCCGTCGGGCACCCACAAGATCTCCAGGCTTTCCTGGGCCAGCTGGATGCCGGCCGCAGCCAGGCGCTCCTCAATTCCCTTGACGGCGCCCCGGCTCCATCCGTAAGCACCGAAGGCCGCCCCCAGGCGGTTTAGCGGCTTCAAGCCGATCAAGCCGTCCAGGAAAGGAGAGAGGGTAGAGATAAACTGCCGGTGAATGGTGGAGGAGCCGACCACCAGCAAGCGCGTCTCCAGCAACTCCTTGTAGATGTCGCTGTGGTCGCTGGCAGAAAGCTTATACAATCTCGTTTCCACCCCCCCGGCAGAAAGGCCTTCCGTGATGTAGCGGGCCATGGTCTCGGTGCTGCCCCACATGGTATCATAGACCACCAGGGCTTTCTCCTTCCACTCTCCTCCGGACCAGCGGCGGTATGCTTCAATAATCTGCCCGGGATCGGTGCGCCAGATCACTCCGTGGCTGGGGGCAATCATCTCAATGGGGATATTCAGCCCTTCGACTTCCTTCAGCTTCTTGGCAACCAGGCCGCTCAGGGGATAGAGGATGTTGGCATAATACTTGGCCGCCTCCTCCATGAGAATAAAATTGTCCACCTGGTCATCGAAGCGCCCGGAAGTGGCCAGGTGCTGTCCAAAGGCGTCATTGGGCAAAAGCAGGGCCTCTTCGCGGATATAGGTGAACATGCTGTCCGGCCAGTGCAGCATGGGCGCCTCGATAAAGCTGAGGGTCCGCCGACCGGTGGAGAGTTCCTGGCCCGTTTTCACCACCCGGTAATCCCACTCCGCGCCCCCGTAGTGCTTGATGAGGCCTTCCCGGGCCTTGGCGGTACAGTAGATCCTGGCCCCGGGAGCCGCTTTCATCACTTCGGGAAGGGCGCCGGAGTGATCCGTCTCAATGTGGTTGACGACGATATTCTCGATCCGGGCGGGATCGACCACCTTTTTAATCCTTTCCAGCAACTCCCCGGCGAAGGGAGCATAAACGGTATCCACCAGAGTAACTTGATCGTCGAGAATTAAATAGCTGTTGTAAGTGGTGCCGCGGTGGGTGGTGTAGGAGGGGCCGTGAAAATAGCGCAGATCCCAGTCCACTACGCCCACCCAGTAAATATCCTTCTTGATCTCCACCGGTTTCATGGAATCACTCCTTCTTCGGCTAGCAGTTTCCGCAGCAGCTTTCCGGGCAACTGGCAAAACGCCGGTTGACATCCTCCCAGTTAACCAGGTTCCACCAGGCCTCGATAAAGGCGGCGCGCTTGTTCTGGTACTGCAGGTAGTAGGCATGCTCCCAGACATCCAGGACCAGGAGCGGGCAGACTCCCCACTGGGTCAGGTCCTGGTGCTTCTCCGCCGTAAGAATCTCCAGCTTCTTAAAGAAGGGGTTCCAGCAAAGCAGGGCCCAGCCGGAGCCTTCCACCGCCGCCGCCGCCGCGGAAAACTGGGCCTTGAAGGTTTCAAAATCGCCGAAATCGGTCTTGATGCGCTGGGCGATGCTGCCATCGGGGGGGCCTCCCCCTCCGGGCTTCATGTTGGTCCAGAAAATGGAATGGAGGATGTGGCCCGAGCCGTGAAAGGCCAGCTCTCTCTCCCAATGCTTGACCAGGGCATAATCGCCCTTTTCCCTGGCCTCGGCCAGCTTCGCCTCGGCGTTGTTCAAGCCGTCCACGTAGGCCTTGTGGTGGGCGTCGTGGTGCAGGCGCAGGGTGCGCTCCTCGTAGTACGGCTCCAACGCGTCATAGGAGTAAGGGAGAGGGGGAAGTTCATGTTTTTTCACCGGCACTCACTCCTTCGCTCATTGATGGATAATTAATTATACCAGATCCCCGTCTCCAGTTCACCAATTTTCTGCCAAAAGCTCGAAATGGGCCCGTGGATGAGCGCAGGAGGGGCATACCTCCGGTGCTTCGACACCCTCGTGAATGTAGCCGCAGTTCCGGCAGTGCCACTTGACGGGGGCCTCCTTTTTGAAGACCGTCCCGTTCTTGATGTTGTTCAGCAGGGCCAGGTAGCGCCTTTCGTGCTGCTTCTCGGAGACGGCAATGGCCTCAAATATTTTGGCAATCTCCTCAAATCCTTCTTCCCGGGCTGTTTTGGCAAAAGAGGGATACATGTCGGTCCATTCATAGTTTTCTCCCCCGGCGGCGGCCGCCAGGTTCTCGGCGGTAGTGCCGATTTTGCCGGCGGGGAAAGCCGCCTGGATCTCCACTTCGCCGCCTTCCAGCAGCTTGAAGAGCCGCTTGGCATGCTCTTTTTCCTGGTTGGCCGTCTCTTCAAAAATGGCGGCAATTTGCTCGTAGCCTTCCTTTTTGGCCTGGCTGGCGAAGTAGGTGTAGCGGTTTCGAGCCTGGGATTCCCCGGCAAAGGCGGTTAAAATGTTCTTCTCCGTTTGCGTTCCTTTTAGCTCCATAATCTCTTCCTCCTTATATATTAAAATTCGGAACGATTATTAATAATATAACTGCTATTACTTTCAATGTCAATAGCAAAATAAAACTGATTATATTTTAATGCGGTAATAATCAAGATTCCGGCCCGTTCATTCAAAAAGTGACCTGGCAAAGTTGACATTAGCCCGGGAAGAGAGTAATATTAATGTGTAATTAATATTAATTCCGATTATTAAAATCGAGGTTTAAGCCATGGTCTCTTCCGAAACAAAATATAAAAAAAGCAGGCAAAGAGAACGTATTTACGAGCTTTTAAAAAGTACCGATACCCATCCCACGGCGGAATGGATTTATGATCGGTTAAAAAAAGAGTTTAAAAGTTTAAGCATGGGGACAGTATACCGCAATCTCAAAATCCTGTTGGAGCAAGGATTGATCATAAAATTAGATTTTGGCAGCACTTTCGACCGTTTTGACGCCGACGTATCACCCCACTACCACTTTATTTGTGAAAAATGCGGTGCGGTTCTGGATCTTCATGCCATTCCAGTAGAAAAGAGGCTGAATAGTAAGGTGGAAAAAGCCACCGGATTCAAGGTAAGCCACCACCGCACCGAATTCTACGGTATTTGCCACAAATGCCAACCGGGCAGCAACCGATCATAAGTCCGGCTATGGTCGTGGCCTGTTGTCAAAAAATTACTGTTACTTAGATAATTTATTATAGAGTTCTTATCACAGTAGGTTTGACTTATGTTCTTATTTTTTTAGGCCTGTTGAACAGATTTTCTAAACGAAAAAACTTGCGGTGACTAAACATGACTAATAATTATCAAGCCGTCCTGGAAAAAGCCCGTCGCGAATTCGCGGAAAAAAATTGCCTGGAGATGGCCCGGTTCAGCGGAGCAGGCCTCTCCCTTTATGCTCCCCTCTCCTGGCGCGAATTCACCGTGCCCCTGCTGGGGCGCCTCTACCGGGTCCTCTGGCCCACGGGGGAGGTCTTCCAGTACGGCACCAACAAAGAAGCATCTCTGCCCACCTCCATCCTCCTGCTGCACTACTTGAGCCAGTCCAAGGGAAGCCCGGCCCACGGGCGCTGGATCCCCTTTAATCAGCTGTGGGGAGGCAGCAGCTTTTTCAACGCTTACCGGAAGCGCGCCCTGGAGCCCCTGGCCGATTTTTTCGGAAAGCGGCGCGCCCTCTTCCGGCAGCTGCTGGAGCTCCGCCTCAACGCCCGCCCGGGCAAGGTGCCGGAAACCTTCCTGTTCATAGCCCTGCCCCGCCTGCCCCTCCTGGTCCGCCTGGACTCCGGCGACGGGGAGGCCCCTTCCCGGGCGACCATCCTCTTCGACGCCGGGGCCAACGAATACCTGCCCACGGAAGACCTGGCGGTCCTGGCGGAGCTGTTCACCGCCCGCATGCTGCGCTGGGGCCGGGAGCAGATCGCCAAAAACAATCGATAAAGGTTAAGATTGGGCAAAATAACCTGCGCAAGCCCGGACCGGCGGGGCAATCCGGGGGTCCAGGCTGCCGCCGGCAGGGGAATATTGGAATAACCCACGATAAGCACGGCCGCCGGCCAAGCCCAATGGGGCGGTCTGAAACTGCCGCCCCCGGCGACAGGCACCGGCAGCGGTTAAACTGCATATAGCTGGTACGGGGGAGCAAGGTGCACGAACACTGCCTGAGGCCGGCCTGGCTGGAGATCGATCTGGATAAGCTGGCTTACAACATCGCCCAGATCCGGACCCTGGTGGGAGAGAAGGTCCGGATCATGGCCGTGGTCAAGGACAACGCCTACGGGCTGGGGATTGCGGGCCTCCTGGAGACTCTCCTGGAGAGCGGCGCAAGCTACCTGGGCGTGGGCATCCTGGACGAGGCGCTGCAGATCCGCCGCCTGGCTCCCGCAATTCCCATCCTGGTCCTGGGCTATACCCCCTTCGAGCACTCCCACCTCCTGGTACGCTATGACCTGCGCCAGACGGTCTACTCCTGGGAACAGGCCCGGGCCATCTCCGACGCCGCCGTCAAGCTGGGCAAGAAGGCGGCCGTCCATATCGAGCTGGACACAGGCATGGGCCGCCTGGGCTTCCCCCCTTCCAAGCGGACCCTCCGGGAAATTCGGAAAATAGCCGCCCTTCCCCGCCTGGAAATTGAAGGCATCTTTACCCACTGCCCCTATACCAACGAAAGAACCCCCGAAGGAATCCGCTTTACCAGGGCGCAGTTTCGCTCCTTCCGCCGCTGCCTGCACCGGCTGGAAAAGAAGGGGATCGCCATCCCCCTTCCCCATGTCTGCAACAGCCTGGGAACGGTCTACTACCCGGAGATGCACCTGGCCATGGTCCGGGCGGGGATAATTCTCTATGGTTCCTACCCCGCCTTCCAGGCGGCGCTCCCCTTGAAGCCGGTCCTATCCTTGAAAACCAGAATCGGCTCCCTGAAAACCCTGGGTCCGGGAGAGAATGTCGGCTACGGCCGGACCTTTACCACCCAAAGGAAAACCCGGGTGGCGGTGCTCCCCCTGGGATACGGGGACGGCATCAGCAGGCTGCTTAACAACAAGGGGGAAGTCCTCGTCCGGGGGCGGCGGGCACCCATGATCGGCTCCATTTGCATGGATCACTGCATGATCGATCTTACCGATCTGGGGTGCGAGTGCACCGTGGGGGAAGAGGTGGTGATTATCGGCCGCCAGGGAGAAGAGGAGATCACCCTGGAGGAGATGGCTGAAAAAGCGTACGGCTACATCAACTACGAATTCATGGTCCAGCTTAACCGCCGCCTGCCCCGGGTCTACCTGAAAAACGGCCGGGTGGTGAAAGTGGTCAACTATCTCCTGGACCCGGCTTAGTGTGCCCGGGGAGGCCCGCGCCTGATCTTGGTGGGGTACGGAGCATAATAATCCAGGGAGATCCTCTCCCTGCTCAGGAGCCGGTTGCCCTTGTGGACATATTTCCAGGTTTCCACCCGGTAGCCGAAGCTGCCCTTGACGATCTCCTCCTTGCCGGGAGCCAGATCCGGGGCGTAGAGATAGAGCACCGGCGGAGGCGTGGCCTCCAGGATATGCGTCCAGATCTTTACCTCCACCTCCGGGGGCAGCCCGTACAGCCGGAAGGTCAGCCGGTTCTCTTCCACGGCGGCACTGATCAGAATATGGTGCTCCTTGTTGTTGCGAAAAACAAAATCGTGGACCCCGTAGCTGATGGTGGCGTCCCGACCGGGAGCAATATAGGGGACGGCCAGGTTGTGGTTGTGCCGCTGGCAAACCTCCAGGTCGGCCAGGAGAACGGCGTTGTAAAGAGTGGAAGAGATCTGGCACAAGCCTCCCCCATAGCCGGCAACGAAATCCAGCCCGCTGATCACCGGGGCTTTCCGGTAGCCCTTTTCCGGGGTGCTCTCCCCCAGGAAGTCATTGAGGGAGAAGCGCTCCCCGGGAGCCAGCAGGTACCCGTCCAGGAAGCCGGCGGCCAGCTTGATATTGTGGGCCCGATCCTCCTGGGCGGGGTTGAAGGCGGTGGTAAAAGAGCTCATTAAAGCACAAACCCCTTTCTTCTCCAGGCTCTCCGCGGCAACCCGGGCGGGGACCGGTTCCGCTGGAAGGGGTATGGTCAGCGAAGCTCCGGCGCGATCCAGGCGCTCCCGGATCAAGGCCGGGAGGGCTTCCGCCTTAATGCGGTAGCCGGACTTCTCCGGGACCACTTCCACGGAGCGGTAGTCGTCGCTGACCCGGAAAAAAGCATCCACGGGCTCGCAGCCCGCTTCTTCGGCCAGCGCCTTGAGCCTTTGGTGCAGCTTTTGCTCATCCAGCCGGTAGCGGAGGGGGACGCAATACTTTTGCCCCGCCCAGGTCCAGGGCCGGTAAAGATGATTTTGGCGCCGGCGGGCTTCCCGGTAAATGGCCTCGTAATCCAGCTGGATGCCCAGCTCCTGGAGAGACAGGGAAAGCGCCTCCCCGCCGGGAGCAATAAAAGTAAAGGAGAGCGCCCGCGCCGCCCGGGGCAGGTCCGGCAGGGCCAGGCCTCCCAGGTGGAGATCTTTTAAATAGATTCCCGGAAGGATCCGGGCCTTGAAATAGCCGAGCTCGAAAAAGTAGAGGGCGGCATAAAGGAGCAGAAGGAGGAGCAGGAGGCGGAGCGCCAAGCTTAACCGATGAGATCTTCCAAGGCTCCCGGAAGGGAACCCGGTCCTGGGCAGGGACAATTTAATCACCTTTCCTAAATATATCGCCTCCCCAAGAACAATATAACCTTCCCCGGAAAGTCATATCCTCCCTCCCGCCGACATATTAAAGAAGGGGTGGCTGGAAATGCGGGTGCAGGCCGGTTATCTTAAAATAGTGGCCTCGGCTTTGATCTGGGGAACCGTCGGCGCTTTTGTCCGCTGGTCCGCCGTGCCGCCCCTGGAGCTATCCTTCCTCCGCCTGGTGATCGCCGGATTGACCCTCTCCCTCTTTTTGCCCCGGGAACCCTTCCGGGTCCCTCTGGTATCCAAAAGCTTTCTCCTGGTGGGCCTGGCCGGCGTCCTCTTCGCTGCCGATTGCGTCTTTTTTTTTACGCCCTGCAGCTGACCACGGTAAGCAACGCCGTCTTTCCCTACTATATGCAGCCGGTGTTTCTCACCCTTTTGGCCCCGCTCTTTTTAAAGGAAAGGCTGGAGCCGCGGTCTCTCCTGGCCTTCGCCCTGGCCTTCAGCGGTTTAATTCTGCTCCTCCACCCCTCCCGGCTGGACCTCTCCCATGGCGATGTCCTCGGCATCGGCCTGGCCCTGGCCGGCGCCCTCTTCCTCTCTATCATCGCCCTCCTGGCCAGGATCCTGGAGATGCCGGCGGCAACCTTTCTTCTTTATGAAATGTTTATCTCCGCCATCTGCCTGCTCCCCTTCGTCAGGCTGAGCAGCCTCTCCCTGGCCTCCGCCGGAATTGCCGCCGCCATCGGCGTCTTCCATACCGCCCTGGCCTACCTCCTCTATTACGACGGGCTGAAAAGAGCAAAGATTCAATACGCCGCCACCCTTACCTTCCTCTCCCCCCTGGTAGCCGCCGGCACCGGTTGCCTTCTCTTCCAGGAACCCCTCACCCCCTATAGCTTGGGCGGCGGAGCGCTAATTATTGCCGGCGGCCTTATAACTGTTTTGCACAGCCGCCGGTAGGCCGCCGGCTCTTCGCCGCCCTCCGGCCCAGCGTCGTTGCCCCCGGTCCCCGCTGCTGCCGGCCAAAGGCGGCAAAAGCTGCCGGCGATTGAACACCTTTTCCCTTCCTTTCATATATTACTCTATACAAATAGATGCCCAATCGGGGTGGTGAATTGAACCCGGCTACCATCTTGGAACTGGCGGCCCACCGCTATCCGGAGAAAGAAGCCCTGGCAACCCCGGGGGAAAGACTTACATACGGCCAGTGGAACCGGCGGGTGAAGGCGGTGGCCCTGGGCATGCTGAAGGCGGGAATAAAGCCCGGCGACCGGGTGGCCCTCTGCTGCTTCAACGGCGAGCCCCCGGCTACCGTCTATTTCGCCGCCCACCAGCTGGGGGCCGTGGCCGTCTGGCTTAACCCCCGCTGGAAAAGGGGAGAGCTGGCCTACGCCTTAAGGGAAGCCGATATAAAAGCCATCCTTGCGGACAGGGAGACGGCGGCGGAAGCGGCGGCCGCCCTCGGCCTCGCCCAGCGGGAGGATTTGCTGCTTATCCTCACGGAAGATAGCGGCCCCTGGGACGACGCCCAGAGGCGGGTCTACTATTCCGACTTGATCAAGGGCGGCCCGGGGGAGAGGGAGCTGCCCCTGCCCCGGAAGCGCCCGGACACGGAGATCAGCACCGTCCTCTACACTTCGGGAACCACCGGCCGCCCCAAGGGGGTGGCTCGCACCGGGCGCAGCGACTACTACTCCGCCATGGCCTTGATCTTGGAGCACCGCTGGCAGCGCTTCGAGCGCACCCTCAGCATCATGCCCTTTTGCCATACCATGGGACTGCACACGCTGCTGAGCATGGTCCTGTTAAACGGGACCAGTGTTATCCTGCCCAAGGCCGACCCCTCTGAGTGCCTGCAGATGATCCAGTCAGAATCAATTACCGCCCTCTACCTGGTTCCTACGGTCTTTCACGATCTGGTCCGGCATATCGAAGCTTGCGGAGCCGGGGAGGTGCCCGTTCCCAGGCTGGCTTTCGCCGGGGCGCCCATGCCCGCCGCCCTGGTCAAGCAATGCCGGGACCTTTTTCGGCCGGAGGTCTTTGTAAATCAATACGGCTGCACGGAGATGCTGGTCCTGGCCGTCAACCCGGACCTGGAGCGGCTCCCCACCTCCTGCGGGCGCCCGGCGTTAAACAGCCGCTTAATCATCGCCGCCGCGGGCAACGGCCGCTCCACTCCCGGACCCGGAAAACCCCTTCCCCCCCGCCAGGTGGGAGAGATCCTGGTGGACGCCACCCTGCCCCAGGCCTTCGCCGGCTACCTGAACCGGCCGGAAGAGACCCGGCGCGTTATGCATGAGGGCTGGTACCGGACGGGCGACCTGGGCTATTTCGACGATCAAGGGAACCTGTACCTGGTGGGGCGGGTGGACGACATGATCATCAGCGGGGGGGAAAACATCTATCCCCGGGAGGTGGAGGAGGTCCTGGGGAGCCACCCCCTGGTGGAGGAGGCGGCCGTCTTCGGGCTTCCGGAGCGGAGATGGGGGGAGCTGGTGGCGGCGGCCGTGGTTTCCCGGAGCGGGGAGTTGACCGGGTCCGATTTGGAAGAGCATTGTCTTAATCATCCTCTTTTAGCCAAGTACAAGCGGCCCCGTCGCTATTTCTTTGTCCACCGGATCCCGAAATCCTCCAGCGGAAAGATCCTCTATAAAGAGCTAAGAAAGCAGTTCGCGGAGCGTTCTTGAATGGCCCGGACCGCGCTTTTATAAATCATGATTAACCATTATTAAGGAGAATTAAAGGAGAGAAGACGATGTTAGCCGATAAATTAGCCGATTTTGGCCTGCCGCCCCAGTGGTCCACCATGCGGGAGGCGGCCGTCCTGGAGCAGGAAAAGGGGAAAAAAATCATTCACATGGAGAAGGGGGACTACGTTTCCCAGGAATTTAAGCCTCCCCGGGAGGCCTTGGAGGCCATCGGGAGAGCCCTGGCTCAAGGCTTTGTCCGCTATTCTCCGGGGCCGGGCCTGCGGCCCTTGCGGGAAGCCCTGGCCCGGGAGATGACCCTCCGGGGCCGGCCCACCCTGCCGGAAGAGATCGTGGTTACCCCGGGGGCCAAGTTTGCCATCGCCGCCACCCTGCTCCTCTTTCTTGGCCCCGGCGACGAGGTGATCATGCCCAATCCCGGCTACCCGCCCGATGAGTTCTGGGCCCGGTATTTAAAGGCCCGGATCAAGTACTTCTCCTTCAGCGACCCCCGCCATGTGGACGTGGAGCATTTAACCCGGCTAATCACCCCCCGGACCAGGCTCCTGGTGTTAAATAGCCCCCAGCGTCCCAACGGCCAGCTGATCGAAAACACGGAGGAAATCGCCGCCGCCATGGCCCGCTATCCCCACGTGGCCATTGTCTCCGACGAGATCTTTTCCAAAATCGTCTACCCGCCCCATCAACACCGCTCCATCTCCAGCTTTCCGGAACTAAGGGACCGCACCCTGGTGATCGACACCTTCTCCAAAACATATGCCATGACCGGCCTGCGCATAGGCTGGGTCGCCGCCCCGCCCCGGCTGGCGGAAAAAATCGATATCCTGCTGCAAAACAGCTGTACCAATGTCTCCACCATCATCCAGGAAGCGGCCCTGGCCGCCCTGCAAGCCCCGGCAAGCTACCACCAGGACCTGCTGGAGAAGCTTACTCGCAAGCGCAACCTGGCCTGGGAGATCCTCTCCGCCTCCCCGTATTTGAAAGCAGATCTGCCCCAGGGGGCCTTCTACTTCTTCGTTAAGCTGCCCGGCCTAGACGACAAGGAGGCAGCCCGGAAGCTCCTGGCGGAGGGCCTGGCCGTGGTCCCCGGCTCCGCCTTCGGGACGGCCGGCTCCGGATTCATTCGCTTGACCTTTACCCTGGAAGACGACCTTCTCCGGGAGGGGTTGACTCTTTTGACGGAGTTTATCGGCAACTCCGTTTAAAAACAGGAGGTTTATTAATGGCCGCCATGCCGTTAAAATCGAGAAGAAGCAAAAAAGCAATCTCCCTTCCCAGGAGGGAGGGGCCGTACCTGATTGACTGGATGAAGCCCGCGGATGTCCGCCAGGTGATCCGGCTGGAGCAGGATTCTTTTCCCGAGCCCCTGAGCCTGAGGGAGCTGATCCGCTTATGGCGGCAGCCGATTACCAGGTATATCGTCATCCGGAAAGGCCGCCGGGTGGCCGCCTATATCGGCTTTCAGCTCCTGGGGCCGGCGGCCCATACCATCAGCATGTGCGTCCATCCCGAATTCCGCCGCCGTGGTCTGGCCGCCCTGGTGCAGACCACGGCCAACGAGGTAGCCGCCGCCCTGGGCGCCCGCTGGTTTACCGGGGAGGTCCGCGTCTCCAATACGCCCCAGTTGAATTTTTTAAAGGGCCTGGGCTGGGAGCAGATCGGCGTAAGCCCGCACTTTTTTAAAAACGGCGAGGACGCCGTGGTGGTATGGTTCTGGTTAAACTAAAACCGGCGGTTAAACCGGCAAGTTAAACGTTTAACTTGGGAGGTTTAATTTAGGAGGTTTAAAAGGGAAGTATAAGAGGGTAGTTTAAGGGAGAAGTTTAAGAGGAATTACCCATTTTCGCAGCGAATGAATGCCAAGGAAACTGCTTTTACATAAAAATAAGGGTCGTTAACAACAAGCAGCGCCGGCACCCCGCTCGACACAGCCAACCTTGACTTCAATCCACCAGTTCCAGCCTTTAACTTAATTTGCGAGGAATCCTTGGAGAGGAGATAGCGATCATGCTGGCCCGAGTCCGCTCCTGTGCCCTGCTGGGCCTCAAGGGCATTCCCCTGGAAGTGGAGGTGGATATCGCCAACGGCCTGCCCGCCTTCGACATCATCGGGCTGCCCGACCCCGCCGTGCGGGAGGCCAAGGAGCGGGTCCGGGCGGCCGTGCGCAACAGCGGCTTCGAGTTCCCCTTGCGCCGCATTACCGTCAACCTGGCCCCCGCCGACTTGAAAAAAGAGGGCACCGGCTTTGACCTGGCCATCGCGGTGGGGCTCCTGGCCGCCACCGGCCAGCTGCGGTCAAGCGAGCTCCTGGAAAAGGCCATCCTGGTGGGGGAACTCTCCTTAAACGGCAAGCTGCGGGGAATTCCCGGAGTCCTGCCCATGGCCATCTCCCTGGCCGGGATAAAAAACCTCTCCCAGTGCGTCCTCTATCTGCCGGCAGATAACACGGCGGAGGCCTCCCTGGTTCCCGAGCTCCCCAGCAGGGGGGTGGCCACCCTGAAGCAGCTGGTCTCCTTCTTCGAGGGGGAGATCTCCCTCCCCCTTGCCGAGCCCCGGCGGGAGCCCTCCCCGGCGGAGAGCGCCGCCGAGCTGGACTTTGCCGAAATCAAGGGCCAGGAAACGGCGAAGCGGGCCCTGGAGATAGCGGCGGCCGGGGCACATAATGTC
>ERZ773359.616-NODE-616-length-50621-cov-12.106455_pt1 | contig 50621 bp, 40 predicted proteins | sample MGYA00374955_ERZ773359 | MGnify/ENA primary metagenome ERZ773359 (study PRJEB29098, sample SAMN04486028) | biogas fermenter metagenome | study: EMG produced TPA metagenomics assembly of the Biogas fermentation microbial communities from Germany - Plant 4 DNA1...
CCACGGCCTCCAGAGCCACAATCTGGCGCTCTAACCAACTGAGCTACACCCACCGAAGCTTACAGCACAAGCCTTCCGGGCCTTTTTGCGTCCCCCTTAAAAAAGACGCAAGCTTATTTTAAGACAGAACTGCACGAATGTCAAGCAAAAAATTATTCCTTTTTCAAATTTTCTAGTCTTTTTTTTAGTAAATACACTATTTTTCCGAGTAAAACAACCTCTTTTTAGTTCACATAATACAGCTACCATGCATCTTTGAGTGATCATCATGTTACCTTGTTTTTCTCCAACCTCTTGGGTACAAATTTTTTAAAATATTATTATTTATTTTGCCCCAACCCAGCGGAAAATTTTCAACTCCTAATAAAATAAAACCTTTTTCGCCTTCAAAAATTAATGTCTCACCTTTAAGATAACGAGTTAAATCGGATTCATCCAGTGAAAAGGATCGCTTTTTTGTTATATTGTTCCAGTTGAGAGCCATTGCAAAAGCTTGTGAGGGTTCAAATTTTCCGTACACCTCCGCCCCTGCGTATAATCCTGTTTTTACCAGCTTGAGTTTTGCGTTATATTCAAATCCAGAAGGTACTAAATTAAGACGTGGTCCATTAACGTAATAAATACCCTGTGGGTGATTATACAGAATCTGATCACAGAATTCCCGGAAGCTTTTTAAAGGCTCATCGGATTTTGAATTGCTGTCCTGGGGTATAAAATCGCCATACCTGCCAAGTAACGCGACAAAATGCCCCTCACCCTTTATTCTGTGAGGCCATAACCGGGCTGTTTTAAGTAGTTCGGCGTTTCCATCGGCCCAGTCGGGACGGCCGGGCTCTATTCCCGCTCTTTTGGGAATATCTTTAAGGTACAGGTCAGGATACGTTTTTAAAAAATGGGCAATGTTCTGTTCGTTTTCTTCGGGATTAAATGTACAGGTGGAATAAACCAAAGTGCCACCTGGGGAAAGCATTCGATAAGCATGGTCAAAAATTTCCCGCTGAAGTTCCTGCATTTCTTCAGCTCTGTATTTATTCCAGCTCTTTACCGCATCATGGTCTTTGCGAAACATTCCTTCCCCAGAACAGGGTACATCCAGCAGGATTTTATTGAAATAATGTCTGTATACCACTGACAGCCTTGATGGCGATTCATTTGTAACAACAGTATTTGTAATGCCGCATAGCTCAATATTTTTAACAAGGGCTTTAATTCTTTTCGGATTTATGTCATTAGATAATAAAAAGCCCTGGTTCTTCATACCTGCCGCCAATGCCACCGTTTTACCTCCGGGTGCGGCACACAAGTCCAATACTCTGTCTCCCGGTTTGGCATTTAATACTTCTGCAGGAAACATTGCACTTGGTTCCTGGATATAATATAAACCAGCGTGGTAATATGGATGCGTACCGGGTCTTGAGTCTTCCTTAATATAAAACCCGTGTTCCGACCATGGTATGGGCCGGATTTCAAAGGGTGATATTTTATTCCATGTTGGGAGGTCTGTCTTTAAACTGTTTATTCTTATTCCTGTAACCCTGTCTTCATTAAGAGACTCTATAAATTCATCAAATTCAGAAGGTGCCATTAAACTTCTGAACCTGTTCTCGAAATCGGATGGAATATGCATTTAATTTAGCTCCTTAAGGTTTACAAATATATAAATTCAATGTCATAAAAAGCAATATAGAAAATTGCCCTGCGGTTTTCAATATCCAATGAATTAAATTAATTAACAGTACAACCTTCAGTCTTTAAGGTTTAAACCTGAAGGGGTGCCAGAAATATTACAATAGCCTTTTTCTATACATAGTCTTGCCCGGGAGGCTGTTTTTTCATCACTGTTAAGAGCATTTTTAATGAAATCTGGATTGTCTAAAAAAAAGTCCTCCATAAACCCGTCGGGATCTTCAATATACTTTATTACCATTTCGAGCTGTTCCTTATCTATGTATTTTTTGTCATAAGCTTCCTTGAACACATCGCCATCTATACCAACAAGGGCATTGGACTGAACTTCTAGCTTTTCAAGAAGCTCACTTCCTCCCTGCAGCCTGTCAATAATTACAAAAGAGTATTTCATATTGCCACCTGCATTTTTTATGACTGGAATCCAGGCCCGCTCATAGCTTGAAGCACTGGTTATTAAATCGGCAATATGCAAAACCTTTGCTCCATTCAAGGAAATAAGCTTTTCAGACTTACGGTTCCGGAAAATATATGCATCCAAATCTTTAAAGATAGTAATATGGGGTTTTCCAAGAAGTTCAGCGGCTGCAAGCGAGAAAAACCAGTCGCGGCGCTCACCACCCGATATATAGTCATAATCGTCGCCGGGTATTGCTTTTTTAATTGTGTCAATAAGCGCATCTATTGTTGACCTGTAAACCCTGTCTTCTTCGTAATTTTTCATGACCAGTTCATACAAAACACCCGGGCATTCTTCTTTTTTTTCTTTTACCGTATCTATAACCTGCAGCAGGGAATTTGCCTTTTCTTCACCACCATACAGAAAATGGGTATTTATATAATAGGGACCTATTTTTCCCGATGTATACCAGAATGGTTGGTTTGCGGGGCAAACACGTATGGCCTTCGTATCAAAAAGTGCTTTAATAAGTTTTTCCTTAATATTATTCATACAATACCTCCATTATTCGTCGCCAAAAAATCTGTCCTTGTATTCTTTAAACCACTCCTGATTTTGCAGGGTGCTAGTTTCTTTATCCAGGTGGCTTGCATCCCCCTCTAAAATCACCTGAAACTGTCCTTGTTCCTCTGTTACAATTGTTACAGCAGTATTATCGCACCAGGGAATTTTTATTATATCTTTAAGATGCATCCCCCTGAACCAGCATAAAAGAACTCGGATTGCAGTACCATGGGTTACAATACAGATGTTTTTGCCCCGCTCCAGAGAAAGTATATCCTGAACTGCTGTAACAACTCGTTCTTGAAAAGATACCATGCTTTCGCCCTCGGGCATCTGGTGAATGTGTGGCTTTGTTTCCCAGGTGTCATATTCTTCCGGATAAGCTTTTGCAAGGTCTTCCCATCTCATCCCCTCCCAAAGACCTCCGTTTATTTCTTTCAAATCTTCACGGAGGATTATCGGAAGTCTCTTAATTCCGGATATATACTCTGCGGTCTCCATAGTTCTTTTTAACACACTGCTATATATAACATCAATTTTGACATCTGAAAGCCTTTCAGCTACCTGCCTGGCCTGAATATGCCCTCTTTCGGTTATGCTTTCATCAGTCCAGCCATGAAACTCCCTTATTTTATTTCCAACGGCTTCTGCATGCCGAACAATTATCATTGTTGTTTTCATCGTTACACCCTTTCTCTCTGCTCTAATAGTAAATTAATCCAATAAAGCTCCGGTAAGCTCTGAAATCTTTTTAAAGCCGTGCTGCTCCATGTACTGTTTTATTCCATCAAGAGTTTCAACCCAAACATAGGGATTTACAAAACCTGCAGTTCCGATCATTACAGCAGAAGCACCTGCCAGTATGAATTCAATGGCATCATCTGCGTCAGAAATACCGCCCATTCCAATCACCGGTATCTTCACCGCTTTTGATACCTGATATACCATGCGTACAGCAACCGGCTTAACCGCCGGACCGGAAAGTCCTCCCATAATATTTCCGAGTATTGGTTTCCTTGACTTTATATCTATTGCCATCCCAAGAAGTGTATTTATTAAACTCACAGAATCTGCTCCCGAATCTTCTGCTGCTTTTGCCATTTCTGTTATATCTGTCACATTAGGAGAGAGCTTAACTATAAGCGGTTTTTTACAAACCTTCCGAACAGCAGACGTTACTTTGGATATACCTTCGGCGGTACTGCCAAACATAAGGCAGCCTTCTTTCACATTCGGGCATGAAACATTAAGCTCAATTGCATCAATATCAGTATCTGATAAAATCTCTGCAATACGGCAGTAATCATCAACGGTGTTCCCGGCTATGTTCGCAATTATAGCGGTATCAAACCTTCTTAAAAAAGGTATTTCGTCCTTGATAAAAGAGTAAACACCCGGGTTTTGAAGTCCAACACTGTTTAAAATGCCCGCAGGAGTTTCTGCAATTCTGGGCGGTTCATTCCCTTTCCTCGGCTTTAATGTAAGTCCCTTTACAGAAATACCACCCAGCAGGTTCAAATCAAAATATTCACTGAATTCCCTTCCAAAGCCGAAGGTGCCCGAAGCAGCAATTATCGGGTTTTTAAGTTTCAATCCGGCAATATTAACAGATAAATCCAACAATAAATCCTCCCTGATATAATTTTTTCAAAATTTAAATTCTCAGAAAACAATTTTTTCCGCACCGAAAACAGGGCCGTCCCTGCAGATACGTTCATACTCGTAGTCATCATTATGCCTTGTTTTACATGCACATACAAGACAGGCCCCTATACCGCAGCCCATGCGCTGTTCCATCGATACTTCGCAGAATATATTCTTTTCAATGCAAACTTCGGCCACTGTTTTCATCATGGGCAGGGGGCCACAGGTATAAACCCGATCGGGTTTTTCGGTTTCAAGAAAATCCAGGAAAGGTTTTGTAATCAGCCCATTTTCACCAAAGCTGCCGTCATCGGTTGATATAATGAGCCTGTTTGTAACCTGTTCAAAATCCTTTTGCAATACTATTAAGTCCTTTGTCCTGAACCCAAGAAAAGCAGTTTTATTAACATCAATGCTTTTTTCAAGTAAAAACAGCAGCGGGAAAACTCCAATCCCCCCGCCAATAACGCAAATCTTCTCACCTTTTTCGGGAAGGGTAAAACCCTTGCCAAGGGGACCCATACAGTCTATAGTATCTCCGCTGTTAAGGCAGGACAGAAGCCTCGTGCCCTTCCCACGGATCATATATACAATATCAAAAGTATTCTCTACAGGATTTGTCCGTAAAATGCTTATAGGCCGTCTTAAAAAGGTATTCAGGCCATCAGAGCACTTAATATTAACAAACTGCCCGGGAACTGCCTTCCCGGAAACTCTTTCAGACTTTAATCTTAGAAAATAAATATCTTCTGCAAGTTTTTCAGTTTTATCAATGACCACATTAAAACTCATAAATATCCTCCAGTGTATCTATGTTAAGATAAAAATTTTTAACCCCTTAGCTTCTCCAGAACATCAGTTACACTTAGTCTATCCAGCTCAATAAATGATTCCCTTTCAAGAATCATGCCAAGATCATGGGCATCAGATGATGAAATAAAAAATTTATCCGAATATTCGGGGTATTTTTTTAAAAAATCCTCTTTTGAAACACCCCTGGACAACTCTAAAGTATTGAAACATAAGTCGTCGGGTATTGAACCAAGGTTTGAAATAATGCTATAAGAACCTCTGTCAACATGAGCTGGGACAGGAACACCTCCAATCTCACGGACTAAAGAAGCACAGCTGTATAAATCAAGTTTTGTTGCTGTTGTTAAAAGATGTTCTACTTTTTTTACCGGTCTGTCCTCGGCATCCATAATCCACTGCGGACCAAAAATATCTTCCCTGTTTTTGATATTAAGATAGTAACTGTCTAAAACCGACTGCATATAAAAAATACTTTCCAACGATGGGAAATAACAAAGAAGATGGATTTCTTCGCTGGTTTCAAGCTCAAGCCCCGGCATAAATAAAATACCCGCTTCATCGGCTATTTTAGAGATGGCTTCCAGATTCCCGGTATGGTTATGATCGCATACCGAAATAATATCAAGCCCTTTTATTTTCGACATCATAACAATATTACGGGGTGTCATGTCATTACTGGCGCAGGGAGAAAGACAGGAATGAATATGCAGATCCGCTGCCGCTTTAACCATCGCCAAACTCCAAATTCTTAGTATAAAAATTAATACAGATTTCATACCCTGTATGCGGGGCCTGAACTATAATAACCCCCTTTTCGACGGCTTTATTAATTGTCAGCTCTTCAACCTCGATATTCTCGGGAATAACAATACAGGAGGCATTAGTAAGGCACGCTACAGCTACAATATTAATGTTTGTATGCACAGTAACCCAAAGTTCACCGTCTTTTACCCGTGCCATTGCCATGCTCAGCAGATCACAGATATAAACCCCTGTAATTTCAGTCTTATCGGCTTTATCGGCACAACTTAATATCTTGTACCCGAAATGTTGTACAAAATCTTTAACTGTCATTTAATTTTCTTCCCCCTGAATTAATCTTCTGTTTTTGGTTTGTAAATATGTTCAAGTGCTTTCATCTGATCTGCCAGATCCGACACCTTTTCTCTTAATTTAAATATACAATCGGTCTCGAATGCAAGTCCCCTAACTATATCCTCGGCAAGAGAACGACATCTTGGTGAACCGCAGGCGCCGCAATCAAGGCCCGGAAGGCCGTCATTAATCTCTTCCAGCTTCTGCATCTTCATCATGGCTTTCATCATGTTGTCGTCAAGCTTTAATATGGGTTTATACTCCATATCTTTTGTCCATAACAAATCCTGATAGTCTGCTGCGGTGTTTTCGTAAGAGAAACCATTCTTTTTAGCATTACCAATCTGCCATTTAAGGTTTGTTCTGGCAACAAAGGGATTTACAACTGTCAAAGGGCCTCCAAGGCAGCCTTCGGTACAGGACAACGCTTCCACAAAGTCCACATCATTGAGCCTGTCTTCAACTATTTCTTCAAATATATCTATAACATTATGTATACCGTGAACCGCAAGAGACCTGGAAGTTTCGAGGGCATTGCACTCTCCTCCCGAACCTGCCCACCCAACACCGTAGGCTCCCGAAGATACCAGATCACAGTCATAATCCTGCGGTATATTTTTCATTTTTTCAAGAAGTTTAATATGTATGTCCTTCATTGAAAAGACACCGCTTACAAATGACTCCTTTTTTTCGTAAGGAGCCTTAACGCTTGTAACTTTCGCAGCACACGGTGATATAAAAAATACCCCTATTTTGTTTGAGGGAATATTTTTCTCCTTAGATATTGTATGTTTTGCAATCCTTGCGGCAACTTCCATCGGGGATTCTATTTTTAACAGATTTTTGATTAAATTAGGAAATCTTACCTGAATTAAGCGGACAACAGCCGGGCACGCCGAGGATATAACAGGCTTTTTTACATTATCGGTTTTTATTATCTGCCTAGTTGCATCTGAAACTATCTCTGCTGCTCTTGCTACTTCAAAAACCCAGTCAAAACCAAATCCCAGTAAGCCCCTCAGAATTCTTTCCCGTGAAAACTCCTGTCCGAACTGCCCATAAAGTGTTGGTGCCGGTAAAGCTATTTTAAAATGGTATTCACTCATTACAGAAAACGGATCAGTAACAGCCTTTTTTGCGTGATATGGACACACTCTGATACACTCACCACAGTCTATACAGCGTTCTTTTATAATAGTTGCCTTACCCTTTCTTACCCGTATAGCTTCTGTAGGGCAATGTTTAATGCAGTTCGTGCATCCCCTGCATTTTTCCTCCTCGAGTGTAACCGAATGGAAGTAATTGGTCATATTACTGTCCTTTCCCTAATACAAATATATTGTTATGTAAACTCTTGTCCCCTTGTTTGGCTCGCTTTCCAGTACAAACTTATCTGAATTTCTTTTAATATTGGATAAACCCATTCCTGCGCCAAATCCCATTTCCCGAATCGAGTCGGGCGCCGTGGAATACCCTTCCTTCATAGCAAGTTCAATATCTTCTATTCCTGGTCCCTCGTCAAAAACAAATATCTCTATTTTGTCCTCAAAAATCTCAACGCGAGCCTTCCCTCCATTCCCATGTATAACAACATTTAATTCAGCTTCATACATGGCAATGGATGTTCTTTTAATAATAGTTGGATTTACACCCAATTGGGTTAAAAGTTTACGAACATTGCTTGATGCTTCCCCCGCCAGTGAAAAATCATTGGCTGGAATATCATATTCCTTTTTAATAATACTACTCACATTCTCTTCCTTTTCCCAGAATTCCGGCTTTATACAAAACCCCGCAAGCAGTAAACATGGTTAAATCTGTTGATAAAAGGACAATTCCTTTTTCTTCGGCTAATTCACACATTTCGCTGCTGGGTTTTTTTCCACGTACAAACACAACCGCCTGGATATCCATCATCTCTGCAGTGCGAATAACCTGGGGATTTACAAGACCTGTAAGGAGCATGGTATTTTCCTTTGAAAAAGCCATAACATCGCTCATTAAATCAGCACCACAAGCAGACTTGATGACAATATCCATTTTATCGGTACATGTATGAATTTGGCCTTTAATCAGATCTACAATTTGATTTAATTTCATACGACACCTCATTTATAGTCAGTACTTTTATTATAGACATACTATAAAAAGGCGTCAATCCATTTTGGGTTACAGTATAGTCTTTGGTTACTAAAAAGCCGCCTAAGGTGGCGGCTTTCGCTTATTGCTTGTTACTGAGATATTCGTTCAGATCATCTATGAGTTTTTTTGAATCTATGCCATGCACAGCACATGCGTCTTTAATGCTTTCCCCTGAAGCAGAAGGACAAAACAGACAATGCATTCCATATTTCATAAAAATTGGTGCTGTGCCCTGATCAAGCATAAGCACTTCTCTTATAATCATATCCTCTGTAACTTTAGCCATCTCTCATCCCTCCCAATAAAAATTTATCTGCTTCCAAATAGTTATAATTAATGTCAGTATTTTTCGGCCAGCTAAAAAGAATACTCTTAAATAATATACCCGAAATATTTCAACAGGATAGAAAATTTCTAAAACCATTAAACTTTATTATACTCCAAAGATTAAATATAGTGCAACCTGAAAATATTACTTTGTATATGGATGTTAAATTGCCGTTTTATCTCTTTAAAACAGTGGAATAGATTGATTAGCGGGAACTTTTTTTACTGTTGTGGAATAAGCTCCTCGACAACTGGGATAGAAGCTCACTTTTGAGCCTTGTAATATTGACTGAAACCAAATATTGTGATAATTTTAACATAAACAAACTTTTCTATTCTACGAGGAGGTGCATAACATGGACTTGCGTACACTAAATATTGTTCTGGTAGGTATGGTGGTTCTATATGTCGTACTTACTTTATTAATTTTCTGCATAAAAATATACTCAGCAATAATCTCAAAGTTCAGCAACAGAAAAAATAACAGCGACAATAATGGCAACCCGGGAAAAGAGGTTGTTGAAACCACCAGTGTTAATTCCAATTCAACTAATCATGGTTTAAGCCCAGAACTTATTGCTGTAATTACTGCAGCAATTGCAGCCAGTATGGGCGGTTCAGGTACCGGTTTAAAAGTCAGATCAATTAAACGTATTGGACATACTACTCCTATATGGAATGTAGCAGGAAGAAGTGAGTATATTCTTACACGACTATAAAAAATATTAGTTAAAGGAGATTATTATGTGGCAGGATTTTGTTAACGCAGTATCAGGTCTTATACAGGAATCAGGCTTTGCAAACATGACACCTTTGCATTTGCTTATGATTGTTATTGCCTGTGTGTTTTTATACCTTGCTATAGCCAAGGAATACGAACCCTTACTGCTGGTTCCAATATCCTTTGGTATGCTGGCAGCAAACCTTCCCCTTGGCGAATTAATGCATCCGCATCTGTGGGACGCCAATCCTATTGATTACGGAGCCATACTTCAGCAAGGCGGTTTGTTTGATCTGTTGTATCTTGGGGTTAAACTTGGAATATACCCACCATTAATATTCCTGGGTATAGGCGTCATGACCGACTTCGGGCCTTTGATTTCAAACCCGAAAAGTTTATTATTAGGAGCTGCAGCCCAGTTCGGAATTTTCGGAACATATCTGGGAGCTATGGCTCTTGGCAAGTTCACTGAAAAACAGGCGGCTTCAATTGCAATTATTGGTGGGGCAGATGGCCCGACAGCGATATGGCTCACCACCAAACTTGCGCCAGAGTTATTAGGGCCTATTGCATTGGCTGCTTATTCATATATGGCTTTGGTTCCGGTGATTCAGCCTCCAATTATGAAGGCTTTAACCACAAAAAAAGAACGCGAAATTGTTATGGAACAACTGCGTCCTGTTTCCAAAACAGAAAAAATACTCTTCCCTATTGTTGTTACCATTCTTACAGTTCTAATAATTCCATCAGCTGCTCCGCTTATTGCAATGCTGATGCTCGGGAACCTTTTCAGAGAGTCAGGTGTTGTAGGACGTTTAAGCGAGACTGCTGAGAATGCATTGATAAATATCATTACCATATTCTTAGGTCTTACAGTGGGCGCTACTGCCAGTGCAGACAAGCTTAGCCAGCCAGGTTTCGGATTGCAGGCTCTTTTAATTATAGTATTAGGATTAATTGCATTCAGCGTGGGAACTGCAGCTGGTGTACTGTTTGGCAAGATTATGAACTGGTTTTCCGGTGGCAAGGTAAACCCATTGATAGGTTCTGCAGGAGTATCTGCTGTACCCATGGCTGCCCGTGTTTCACAGAAGGTAGGCCAGGAAGCTAATCCAGAGAACTTCCTGCTGATGCATGCTATGGGGCCTAATGTTGCCGGTGTTATAGGCTCGGCCATTGCAGCCGGTGTACTGCTATACATGGTCGGATAACAGTAATTTAAAAGTAAAGGCAAGTCATAGTGACTTGCCTTTTTATCTTAAAATTTTCCAAAAAATCAGCTAATTTATTAGACAGTATCGGAAGATACATATATAATATAATAAATATCAGCTTAAGCAATTTGCATTAAGTTTTAACAGCAAAGGCTTAATGTTGTTTAATTGAAAGGTTTGTTGTGTAAGGTGATTTGAGATGAAATATATTGTTCTTATCGGGGATGGTATGTCCGACTATCCTATAGCAGAATTAAATAACAAAACTCCTCTCGAGGCTGCAAATAAACCAAATATGGACTATCTTGCACAAAATGGTACCATGGGGCTTGTTAAAACAATACCCAACGGTCTTCAGCCAGGCAGTGATGTGGCAAATCTATCGGTGTTCGGATATGATCCGCGTGTACATTATACAGGGCGTTCTCCTCTTGAAGCTGTAAGCATGGGAATTTCCCTTGGCGAAAAGGATATTGCCATCAGATGCAACCTGGTCACCCTGTCAGATGAAGAAAACTATGAAGACAGGACTATGGTTGATTATAGTTCGGGTGAAATCACTACCGATGAATCCCGTGAACTAATAAAGGCAATAGCAGAAAACCTTAATGACAGCTCATTTTCTTTTTATCCGGGTATCAGCTACAGGCATTGTCTTGTTTGGAAAAATGGCAGAATGGATTTGGATCTGACTCCGCCTCATGATATCAGCGGGAAAAAAATATCAAGCTTTTTGCCCAAAGGCGGCCAAAGCAATGTACTGTTATCACTAATGAAAAAAAGCACAAAAATATTAAAAGAACACCCTGTAAATAAAAGACGTATTAAAAACGGCTTAAACCCTGCTACGTCAATCTGGCTTTGGGGACAGGGCAAAAAGCCTTCATTGAATACATTTCATGAGAAGTTTAAGCTTTCGGGAAGCGTAATATCGGCAGTGGACCTGGTTCGCGGGATAGGGATGCTTGCCGGGCTTAAAACAGTTCATGTTGAAGGTGCTACGGGTAATATTCATACAAATTTTAAGGGAAAAGCACTGGCTGCATTAAAGGAACTGGAATCTGGCAGTGATTTTGTTTATATTCATGTTGAAGCACCGGACGAGTGTGGTCATCAAGGTCTGATTGAAGGCAAGGTTAAAGCAATAGAACTTATAGATTCAGAGCTTCTTGGGCCCTTACTGCAAGGTCTTTCCAAGTGGGACTATTCTATACTTATGCTCCCCGATCATCCAACACCGCTGTCGATAAAAACCCATTCAAAAGATCCCGTTCCATTTGTAATCTACCGGAAAGCAGAATCAAAGAAAAACAATAATGAAAGCTATTCCGAGAAAAATGCAGCATCTACAGGAATTTTTGTCGAAGAAGGGCACACACTGATCGAAAGGTTAATAAACCCGTAATGGCAGGTAATTTTGCAAAAAGCAATCTAACATACCTTTTATTTATCAAAAAAGCGGTTCAAAATGAACCGCTTTTATAATTAAACCTATTCAACTTCAAGTAGTACTTCCATTGGAGGAATTTTTATTTTCTGCCCCAGTATGATGGTATCGTAAGGTGCAGGTATATTATTGTATTTACCCAGTTTTTCAACATAGGTATAATTATCTCCGTAATATTTTCTTGCTATAGATGACAGAGTGTCTCCACTTTGAACAGTGTGCTCTGTTATTTGCACAGGTGCCTCTGTCGGAGTAGGTTCAGGTGTTGCCTCAGGTGTTATCTCGGGTGTGGGAGTAGGTGTTAACGTAGCAATTGGTGTAGGATCTACCACAATATCATCCGGTTCTATGTTCTTCAATAAATTTTTAATTACAAAAAACATAATCAGAATAAGAAGGATGGCTGTCAAAAATACTGCAGCGTAGTATATAATATTTTCATACTTCTTAATATTTCTTTTCTTGTACTTATAAGTTGGCGGAGGCACATTTTTTAAAGCCGAAGCCTTCGGTTTCACCGCTTGTTTTTTAACAACATTGGATGCGGACTTTATTCTTTCAATACTCACAACCATAGCAGTCATATCATCGCTGCTGCCCTTTTTCATGGCCTCGGTTACTATTCTATAAGCGATATAAGTACTGTCGCTTCGCATTGATAAAATGTCTTCAATATACTCTTCACCAAGGGCATTATAAACACCGTCGCTGATTAAAAGAAACTTATCTCCTTCAAACAAATCGATTGGCGATGAATTGAATATATCGGTTTCATCACCCTTCTCCTGGTATCTATCGTCCAGCTCTTCTTCCCCATCTGATAAAATACCAAGATCGGCCAATTTTTTACGCTTTGTATAGTCTGTAGCTATATGCTTAAAATCACCACCATGACAGTAAAATACATGGCCGGTACCATATGTAGTAACTACAGCTTTTCCATCGGTAAGCAGAAGACCTGCAAAGCCCATTTGCCTTTCGGGCGCATCTTCCGGTATTTCATTTATATCATGAAAACTTTGAAGATATTTAGCAGTTTCAGTGACCCTTGTGGTAAGTTCTTTTGTTTTATAATCAATGTCACCGTCCTGAACAGTTATCTTCTCATGAAATTTTCCTATTTCCCTGAGAATGGAAAAATTTGCTTTCTGCTCATCATCAGAAAATTCCATATGATCAGCAACAGCAAAGAAAAATTCACTTGCACGGTTCTCTATTGATGCCTCCACGTTGTCGATGTGATGCTCGGATAAAAATTTACCGTTCATATAAAAGTCATCACGGTTCTGTTCCTGTTCGTATCCCTTGCGTGAGTATACACAAGCATTTACTTTCAATAAATCACTCATTTGGAATTTTCCTTCTTTCGACAAGTTTAGATATTCCTTAATTATAATAACATAAGGATTAACTGGTTTCAACAAAAAACGAGCAGTTAATACAAAGGTATTTAAATATTTTTATAATTCAATATTAATTTTCTTTGCCTGCAGAAATTGGTAAATGAGTAGTTAAAAAAACAGGGTGGTATTTTGCCACCCTTAATATGCTTTTTATTGCTCCTGTTGCGGGATAAATGTTGCACAGTCGGTTTCTTCGCTTGAGTTGGCGTTGCGGGGTTGTACTTCTATCTTTTCTGCAGAACATTTGTCTCCCTGCATATAATAGTAACAACTGTTTACTACACACTTAATTCCTTCGTTAGGATAGTTCATTTTTTCAACCTTCATAGCATACCCTCCTTTTATTTTTAAAATTTTCCCAAACTTAAAAGCAAACTTAAAAGGGAGATGGTTTACATACTTCGTTAAAACAACATTAATATAATCTGCTTGAATATGTTTTTAATACAAAACAAATTTTAGAAAATCAGCAATCAAGTTCAATAATCAAGTTTTTAACATTCGTTGTATTCTTAGAATGTATCCGATATAATATAATTGCTTAAAATAAATTTTTGATACTTTAATTTGATTTATCTTTTGGTGGGGTAGTTAATTATGAGCAAAAATAAGTTAAAGTATTTTAACGTAAGGAAAATTGTTGATTTAAGGGATATGGTTAAGCAAACCACTGAATTAAACCCCGGTTGTAGTGCATTTACCTTGAAAGATAGTAATGGTAATTTTACATCTATAACTTATGAGAAATTTCTGGAATCTTTAGACGTATTTGGAACAGCGCTGCTTGATTTAGGATTAAAAAATACTAAGATAGCTGTGATGAGCGAAAACAGGTACGAATGGTGTCTTACATACCTGGCGGTCGTTAACGGGGTTGGTGTTATTGTACCTTTAGACAAAGAGCTTCCCATCAATGAAATGGCTTCCCTGTTATCCCGTTCAGAAGCATCGGCCATCATTACATCTGCAAGTTACATAGATATCTTTATAAAAATAAAAAAGGATCTGCCTGACTTAAAATACATAATAAGTATGGACTCCATTGACGAAGGTAAAAAAGACGAAATTCTACTTATGTCTGATTTAATGGAAAAGGGGCAGAATCTTGTTGAATCGGGTAACCGGGAATACATAGATGCTGAAATAAACCCCGAAGAAATGAGCATGCTTATCTTTACTTCGGGTACAACCGATAAATCAAAAGGAGTAATGTTATCCCACAAGAACATATGCCACGATATAATGGGGGTATCACAATTACTTACTGCTGACAACCGCGACAGTATTTTGTCGATTCTTCCGCTCCATCATACGTATGAATGCACCGCGGGTTTTCTAACAATGGTTTATCTTGGTGTATCAATAGGATTTTGCGAGGGACTGAGGCATATATCAAAAAATCTTCAGGAATATAAACCCAGTATTATCATGTCGGTTCCCCTTATTCTTGAATCGGTATATAACAGAATAGAAAAAAAAGCAAGGAAGGAAAATAAATATCTTAAGTTCAGGTTCGGTCTGTTTATTGCTTCTTTGCTTGCGAAACTTGGGTTTAAGGATATTCAAAGGAAGCTTTTCAATGAGGTGCATGAGAATCTGGGCGGGAATCTAAGGCTTATTATCTCGGGTGCATCGGCACTTAACCCTAAAATCAGCAAAGCATTTCGCGCAATGGGTTTCAACCTGCTTCAGGGATATGGCCTTACAGAGTGTTCACCGATAGTTACTGTTAACAGGCTTGAAGAATACAAAGATGGCTCGGTTGGCTTGCCTCTTGCCGGTGTTGAAGTGAAAATTCAAAATCCGGGCAAGGATAAAATAGGTGAGATCCTTGTCAGGGGCGATAATGTTATGCTTGGATATTATAAAAATGAAGAAGCAACCCGTGAAGTATTAAAGGATGGATGGCTTTACACCGGTGATTACGGTCGAATAGACAGGGATGGATTTCTGTATGTAACAGGCCGGAAAAAGAACGTAATTGTAACTAAAAACGGCAAGAATATCTATCCCGAGGATATTGAGCTATATCTGAACCAAAGCCCATATATCCTGGAATCGCTTGTATATGGAGTTAGCGATCCCGAAGATGGCGAAACCAAAGTTTGTGCCCAGATCGTTCCAAATTCTGAAACAATAGAGGAAGAGCTTGGCAGGTTGCCATCCGAAGAAGAACTTCATAAAATTATTTTGGCTGAGGTTAAAAAAGTAAATAAAAAGCTGTCTTCATATAAAAGAATTCGGCATTTCGATATAAGAAAAGAAGAGTTTGAAAAAACCACAACCAAGAAAATAAAAAGATATGTTGAGCTGCTTTCAGTCAACATTTCTAACCTTACAAACAAGCTGAAAATAAAATAGGTAAAGGTGAAATTATGCTATCAACCTATCATACCCACAGTGTCTTCTGTGATGGAGAAATGATGCCCGAAGACTATGTTGTGGCTGCCATAAAAAAAGGTTTTTCTGCCATAGGGTTTACATCCCATGCTCCTGTTTTATTTAACACAGACTGGACTATGAAACCCGAAAACCTATGCAAATATATTGACACCATAAAAGGGCTTCAGGAAAAATACAAAGAACAAATACAGATTTACACCGGTCTTGAAACCGATTTCTACCCAAACAGCAGGAACTTTGGAGATTATCCCGGCATCGACTACACAATAGGTTCGGTGCATTTCATATATGACGAAAAAAATGACAGGTATTTGACTGTGGATGGCCCCGCCGGTGAATACAGGGATCTTCTGCATAATGTATTTAATGATGATATAAGAGCATTCGTAGAAACGTATTTCGACCGGCTCGGTGAAATGATAAAAATGCAGCCTCCTGATATTGTGGGGCACCTTGATGTAATAAAGAAGAATAATACCAATAGCCTTTATTTTAACGAAACCGATAAATGGTACCGGAATAAGGTAGAAGAAATATTAAATATTATCAGTAAAACCAATGTAATTGTAGAAGTCAATACCGGGGGAATTTCCAGGGGATATACCAGTGAGGTATATCCTTCAGAATGGATTCTTAAACTTATCAGGGAAATGGATATTCCTGTAGTGTTAAATTCCGATGCACATCATCCCGACCTGATTGACTCATATTATACCGAGGCTGTTAAAATATTAAAGAATATTGGCTTTACCCACCAGCGTGTTCTTTATAACGGTCATTGGCAGAACGTGCTGTTATAGGCGGGCGGACAGAGAGATCCGCCCGTTTATTTGTATTAATACCTGCCGTATTCATTTACCGCCCAAAGGAAAATTTTAATGTTCCCAAAGGATGTACCGGCTGCTATGCTGCCTGCGGTAGTTGCAACAAGTCCCCCATCTTCACCTGCTGCCTCAATATCCCTTTTGACTGTTTCTATAATTTCTTCGGCACTTCCATTTCGCAGTGTGAAGGGTGGCATTTGTCCGTGAATAACAGCTTTAGGCATAACTTTTCTTATTTCCGCCGGGTGTATTGTTGGGCCGAAATTTACATTATTAACACCCAGATCATTCAGGATGGGCATTAAATGCCCCATAGCACTGTCTGAATGTTGGTACCTGTAGTCTTCGGGACCTGGTGCAAACTCCCTGAATACCCTTTCAAGAAATGGTGCACAGAACTGTTCGTATTTATCAGGGGGGAATAAATAACAGTTGTCGTCTGTAATCCAGTAACCGGGCTTTAATTCAGAGTTTGTAGCTTTCAGCATAGCTTTATGGTATTCAACCATCTTTTCTGTTAAAATCTCAAAAAAAGCCTTCATTACATCGGGTTCTTCCATAATGAAGATACATGTATTCTCGGTACCAATTATACTGGTCGCCATTGTTGCAGGGCCCCTGTGTCCCCTGCTGCCATAATCAAGTTTAATCCCTGCAGCCTTTTCCACACGTTCCTTCTCGGCATACCATTCTTCAGGAAAGGCCTCTTTTTCCATGTCAAGCTTTTCAGCTCTTTTTATTAATTTTTTAACATCTTCAATATCCTCAACCGTCGATTCAAGCCATGGTGTTCCACCTTCACTGTATTCCCAGCGGGAACCCATTATAACTTCAAATCTGTTCGGTGAAGCCTTCATTTCTTCCTTCTCATCAAAATGACGCATTCCAATGGCTTTCTCCATTCTGTCGTTGCACAGCCTGTTCATCATCAGCCTGTATTCTCTGTCTTTGTAGTAGCGTATTGTCGACTCAACATTCATCTCTTCAAATAAAAAGTGATCATCAAAGGGTAGCTTTACCGGTACACGAGGCTTGTCAGTTGTAAATGGTTTAAAACATTTTTCATTTTCTGCCCAGAATTTTTTGTAATCCAGCTCATACATCATCCAATGATCCCCCTTAATTAATAAGCCACCGGAGCGTGTTTTTTAACGGTCAGTGGCATGTACTGTTATAGTTAAAGGGCAGACAGAGTGGTCCGCCCTTATTTCCTTATTACTATATTGACAAGACGCTTTGGTACTACGATTATCTTTACAATTTCCTTATCTTTAAGGTAAACAGCAGCCTTTTCATCTTTTAATGCCGCCTCTTCAACTGTTTTGTTATCTGCATCCTGAGGAACCTGTATCCTGTATTTAACCTGACCATTTATCTGGACAGCCATTTCAATAGTGTCCTTCACCAGGGCTTTCGGATCGTATGAAGGCCATTTCTGATTAAATATTGAATACGGGTACCCCATTTGTTCCCACATTTCTTCACAGAAATGCGGAGCAAAGGGTGATAAAAGAATCAATAAATCCCGAATAATACTCTCCATCAATTCCCTGTTTTTTACTTCCAGGGCATCATATTTATAAAGAGCGTTTGTAAGCTCCATCAAACGGGCAATTGAAGTATTAAACTGGAATTTTTCTGCGTCCTCTGTAACGCCTTTTATTGCTGTGTTCTGTACAAAAATCAGTTCTTTTTCATCAGAACCAATGCTATCTGTAGTTTTTTCATCCTTATCATTGATAAACTTATCTACCAGTCTTTCCACACGGTTAACAAACCTTGCAATGGCTTTAATACCCTCATCGCTCCAGGGGCCTCCCTCTGTATACGCAAACCCAAAAGCAAGATAAAGCCTGAATACATCCGAACCATACTCTTTTATATAATCATCGGGTGAAATGGTATTCCCCCTGGATTTACTCATTTTGGCACCATCAGGGCCCAGAATGGTTCCCTGGTGTACAAGGGACTTGAAAGGTTCATCAAAATCCAGATATCCCATATCCCTTAATGCCTTTGTGAAAAACCGTGCGTAAAGCAGGTGCATGGCTGCATGTTCAGCACCACCCACATATTTATCAACGGGGAGAATTTTATTTATCCACTCCCTGTTAAATGCCTCTTTATCGTTACGGTTGTCCGGATACCTTAAGAAATACCAGGATGAGCAGACAAAAGTATCAAGTGTGTCCGGATCCCTTTTTGCAGGCTTTCCGCATTCAGGGCATGTGGTATTAATAAATGATTCGCATTTCAATAATGGGGACTCACCATCGGGAGTAAACTCCACATCATAGGGCAGTTCTACAGGTAAATCCTCTTCGGGAACGGGTACGATTCCACAACTTTCACAATGGATAACAGGAATAGGCGCACCCCAGTAACGCTGTCGTGAAACAAGCCAGTCCCTGAGGCGGTAGTTTACCTTCATTTCTCCCTTATTCTCTTTTCCAAGTTTTTTAACTATTTCAATTCTAGCCTGTTCAGAGCTCATTCCTGAAAATTCCTGGCTGTCTACCAGCACCCCGTCTTCTACGAAGGGGAGTTCGTCAGGCGAACCATCTTTGCTTTTGATAACCCTGCGAATTGGAAGATTGAATTTACTTGCAAATTCGAAATCTCGCTCATCATGCCCGGGTACTGCCATAACACAGCCGGTACCATAGCCGGCCAGAACATAATCTGAAATCCAGATCGGAACTTTTTCCCCATTTACCGGGTTTATTGCATATCCCCCGGTGAAAACACCTGTCTTTTCCCTAGCAGTAGACATTCTTTCAATTTCGGTCTGCTTTTTTGCAAATTCCTTATATGCCTCAACCCGCTCCCGATACTCGTCTGTTGTAACCTCGTCGGTTAATTCACTTTCGGGCGCAAGTACCACATAGGTCACACCGTAAAGGGTATCAGCCCTTGTAGTAAATACCTTAAAAGTTCTGTCACTTCCAAAAACTTTAAATTCTATTTCAGCCCCTTCCGAGCGGCCAATCCAGTTTGTTTGAATTTTTTTGGTCTTTTCGGGCCAGTCCAGTTCCGGAATGCAGTCAAGAAGCTCCTGTGCATAGGCAGTAATTTTAAAGAACCATTGGGTTAAATCCCTTTTAACAACTTCAGTATGACAGCGTTCGCATCCGCCATCTACAACCTGTTCATTTGCCAGAACTGTTTTACAACTTGGGCACCAGTTTACCGGGGCATTTTTTCTGTATGCAAGACCATGTTCATACAGCTTTAAGAAAATCCATTGTGTCCATTTGTAGTATTCGGGTGCACATGTTATAACCTCATAATCCCAATCATATGTTGCTCCCATTTCCTTAAGCTGCATTTTCATTGTTTCTATATTTTTATAGGTGGAATCCTTTGGATGTATACCTGTTTTAACTGCATAGTTTTCTGCAGGCAACCCAAAAGCATCAAAACCCATCGGATGGAATACATTATAACCTTGAAGCCTCTTCATCCTGGCCCATGAGTCGGTCAGCCCGAAATTGTACCAGTGACCTACATGTAAGTTGGCTCCTGAAGGGTATGAAAACATCTCCAAGCAATACAGCTTTTTATCCAACTTCTCTTTATCAAATTTATAAAGCTGGGTCTCTTCCCATTTTTTTTGCCACTTTTTGTCTGTTTCAGCTGAATACGCCATTTGATACGCCTCCTATTTATACACAGCGCTTCGGTACATAAGCAAACTAAAGCGCATAAACCTTCATTCTACTCCGCATTTTTTACCGGAACGGCTCTGCCATCCTGCCATAGTCGTTCGAGGTTATAAAATTCACGATCTTCTTCATGAAAAATATGAACAACAATATCACCGTAATCTATAAGAACCCATCTTGCACCATTATAGCCCTCGAGCCGAAGAGGTGCTACCCCTTTTTCCTTTAATTTAACCTCCACCTCATCTGCAAGGGTTTTTATATGGGTCGTGGATGTACCGCTGCATATGATAAAATAAGTTGCAATTGTTGTCAATTCCTGAATATCGATAACCCTAATATCCCTGGCCTTCTTCTCCTCCAATGCAGCGACTATTTCATCATACATTTCACCAATCTCCATTAATTTTATAACCTCCTGTCACCATTCTTTCATTCACGCTTTTATGTCTTTATGATACCCTTAATAGAAAATGCTTTCAAGGGATTTTTTATAGCTGATAACACTGCTAATCAACTAAGTATATAATAGTCTTCGGGCATGTTATTCAAATACTCAGGAAGCTTATCCAGCGTATATATGCAAAGCCTGTGCAATGCCCTGCTGCACACTGTATAAAACAGGTTTTCTTCCTCTTTTCCGGTATAGGGATTATCCAGATTCAATACAAAAACCACATCAAACTCCAATCCCTTTGACAGGTATGATGGCATTACTGTTATGCCACGCGGGAAAGATGTTTCAGACTTAACAACCAGATTGCAAGCAATGGATTTAGATAAACATCTGTATATCATTTCTGCTTCCTTACTGTTCCTGGCAATTACAGCTACCGACCTGTAACCTTCGGCAATCATACCATCAATATCTTTTTTTATACCATTAATACAATCATCCACAGATTGTATTACCCGAACCAACGGTAATTTCCCGGTTCTGTTTATTAATTCGCTGCCTGTTTCAATGCCTGTAATATAATTTACAAACCTTGTAATTTCACGTGTAGAGCGGTAACTTCTGCTTAGTTTTATATGAGATACACTCTGAGTTTTGAAGATATCTGCCAAAGCTTCGGTGTTTCCAATATTGGCATATGGGTTCAGGCTTTGATTCAAATCGCCCACTACAGTAAAATTACTGGACGGGAATAATTCATGTATAATTTTCATCTGGAGCGGCGTATAATCCTGAGCTTCGTCCACAACAACATGACGAATATTGTCTTTCTGGGGTATTCCGTATAATTTGCCCTTTAAATACAGTATCGGCGCAAGATCTTCATAAAGGATAATCCCCTGTTCTAATTGCTCCAAAGTAAACTTCGACACATCGGAAAGCTCTTCATCTAACATATATGATCCGTCAAACATTTTCCTGTAGACATCAATAACAGAGATTTTCCCAATAAGCCGTGCCTTTTCACGCAGAGGCTTAAACTGCTTTAAAACAGTCTTAATCGCAATTCTTCTTTTTTCATAAGACCTTAAGTCTGCCATTGTCGGGTCTTTTTTCAGTTTTTCATACAATTTACTAATTTGCTTATATTCCTGCTGTTTTATAAGATACAGAACACGGTTTCTGATTTTTTTCAGCCTTGGTACCATTGGCAGATAGGTGTATTCTCTTTGGAAAAGTGCTCTTTGCTCTTCTCCTGTTATGATCACGTTATTGTTTACTTCAATGTCTTCAAATTCCCAAGGTTTTTTATACAGATGCTTTGTATACTCTTCCAGTTTCTTTAAAAACCATATTGATGATTTATACCCGATGGACTTCAGCCTGATGTTATATTCTTCACTGTTTTTTGCAGTTAGAATATACTCCATCTGCTCATTTAAATCAGTTATCAGCAGACTGGTTTTAAGGAAGCCTTTTGCAAACGCCATGAAAGTTGTTTGTCTGACATTTTCCTCACCCAGTTCAGGTAAAACTTCCGAAATATAATCATTGAACATGTCATTGGGCGAAAGTATAACCACGCTGTCGTTAGAAATGGTGTTTCTGTAGCGGTACAGAAGAAAGGCTACACGGTGAAGGGCTATGGATGTTTTTCCGCTGCCTGCAGGTCCTTCCACTATCAGCAACTTATGTCCTTCGTCCCGGATAGCCTTGTTTTGTTCCCGCTGTATGCTGGTAACAATGGTTTTCATTTTCTCATCCTTACTTTGTCCCAGCACTTCCTGCAGTATATCATCATCAATTTTTACATCCGAGTCAAACATATATTTTATCTTGCCATTTTCTATTTTAAACTGCCTTTTTAAAACCAGTTCCCCTTTAATGTAGCCCGAAGGTGTATCAAACCCGGCCCTGCCCGTATCATAATCATAAAACATGCCTGATATCGGGGCTCTCCAATCGTATACAAAAATTTCAAGGGTTTCTTCATTCTGAACCATTGAAATTCCAATATATATCTGTTCGGGGGCGCGTTCTCCGTCTTCTAAAAAATCTATTCTTGCAAAGTAAGGACTATTTTGCATTTTTCGAAGCTGAACTATTCTCTCTGCAGCACTTTTGTATGTTGTTTCAAGATTTCTCATTTCATCAAGATAAAGTTTGGCCTGAACAAGCTGATCCATGTCCTGCAGGTCATTTGGTGCGTTCTCTACCTCTTCCCACATATTTTTATATGTCTTACGGATATTATTGACAAAAGACTTTTCTATCGCATGCATTTGCTGCAATTGCCGTTCTATTTCATAAAGGGTTCTGTTTAACCGTTTTTCCTCATAAGCCCTTTCTCTGTCCTGCATACTTTCCCTCCGGATACCTAATTTTCAGTCTTTATGGTTTTCTTTTAATTATATGCTAATAAGTTTAGTTTACTCTGAATAAACCAATGTTAGAAAGTTCTAATGAATTCTTCAGTTCTTCCCCCCAGGTTTTGTATGGTACCAACTATTTCATAAAATAAAGTTCTTTCTATATTGGTGTTTCTTTCCAAATATCCTCTCAACATGGGAATAGCCCTTCCATCATTATATGCGTTCAGACAAATAACAGCCGGCATTTTATCTTCCATTGTCCTGAAAGCCAGCCTAAGCTTACTATATATTCTGTCATCCTTGAAGCTTGAACCAACAGTTGCCAGCACGTATAACAGCATTTTTTCCACGTTTCCCATGTCTTTTCCCTCAAGGGTTTCAAGTATTGGCTCAATAGTGCAGACACCCGCATTCTTTAATGCTTCTTCGACATGATCCAATTCATAGCCTTTTTCGTTCATTTTATATGCCAAATCAATCAACGGCCAGACAGAACCTGCCGGCCCAAGTTTCCCCAGAGCTGATACAGCTGCAATAAAAACAACATCCGTATTTTGATTTATAAGACGGGAATTAACAAGCTCTGCAAGAGTGGAAACAGCCTTATCATTAAAACTTCTAAGTTTTTCAGTTAAAATACAAGGTATCTCCTCGTCTGTATTCTCTGCCATGTATAAGAACAGATCATAGACATCTTGAAACTCTTCCATATCATTAATTAATTTTGAAGGCGTTAAATTATTCAGTGCTTCAATAGGAGTGTTCGCCCATTTTAACATTACTTTTTCTTTTTCGTCCTGGTATTGCTTCAACTGCCTGTATAACTCGATTTCCTGTTTTTCAACCGATAGATTTTCCATTTCAGTAGTTATATTATTTTCAAAATGGTTTCTGATTGCCATACAATAGCTGTCAGCCAGCAATTCCTTCAGATTATGCATCATATACCCTCCGCTTAACATTTAAAGTATTGCGTTACAGTTGCGGGTGACAAATACATTCGCCTATTGGATAATAAAAGGATTATACCAAAATTACATACCATTTACAAGAAAGGGGTATTGTTCGCCGGCTTAAGATTACTCAACGGGTGTTTGGGTTAATTGGGCTTCTCTCCCTTTCACGAGAAGCACTGCAACAATAGATAAACACAGAATAATTGTAACAGAAAGTCCCCCCTCAAGGCCGAATGCACCGCCATTGAGCAGCTTCCCTTCACTTGTGGGAACAAAGGAAAACAGTGATACAATTGTGTCCATACCACTCACTTTTATTCCGAAAATGTTTCCCTGTGCAAAATTCCACATAGTATGTATGGCGCAGATACCCCATATGTTATTTGTTTTTAATACGTACAATGATGCAAACACCCCAAATAACGTCAGGTTTATAATAGCAAAAACTGTTATACCTTTATTTAAAATATGCAATAGCGAAAATAGGATTGAATTGGAAAATACAGCTAAAACAACAGAATTTCTGCTGGCAATTGATATCATTAAATAACCCCTTAACAATACTTCTTCACCCATTCCCTGAATAATAAACCCGACTAAAAAAGCAAAAAGCAGAGCCAACCCGTTTCCTAGAGTATAACCGTTATATTTCAAAGTACCTCCTGCCCAGCAAACTAAAACACTGGCACCGAACATTAAAAAACCTATTACAAGCCCAAGTGCATAGTCCAAAAACATATTTTCCCTGGTAAACCCCATTGAATACAGGCTGCGTTTTTCTATGAACCTGCAATACAGTATTGCAATTATTGTCATAATTAAGGTACTGAAAAGCATAAGCAAAACAGACTCCTTATTCATTAGCATCCTGGGGACAGCAGGGTAACTCACCGGCACTTCACCTTTCATAGCTGCTGTAATACCTGCAAATATATTATAAACAGCAAGAGGAACTGCCTGCACCATTGATATAACAATAGAAATACCAACAAAAATAAGCAGCTGAAGTGGAAAAGCAGGCTTGAATTCAGCTTTTTTTGCCTCTTCAATAATGGGCGGATGGTTTTTAAATACATTAAACATAAGGACAACCTCCTAATCTTATTTTGCTTAAATTCTAATTGTTTATATCATACTAACATAAATTTACATAAAGTTAAATATTGTACTTGCATGTATTTATGATTTAATACGGTATTTATTTGCAATTTGTTTGTTTCGGCCCAGGAATAAAATAAAGACCTTTTTGTATCCAGGTTTTTTTTTACACTGTTTAGTGGTAAAATATATTTATCTGGCTCAAATAAAAATAATTATTCCTGGAGGTTTTATTTATGAAATTTACATTCAATCACAACAATATCAATGTTCTAGATCTGGAAAAAAGTATCAGGTTTTATGAAGAAAACCTTGGATTAAAGGAAACACGAAGAGTTGAACCCGATCATGGAGAATTTATCCTGGTTTTTCTAGGCGACGGTGTCACAAGTCACCGGCTTGAGTTAACATATCTGCGCGACCAAAAGGAACCTTATAATCTGGGTGATAATGAATTTCATCTTGCCTTTGAAGTTGACGACTTTCAGGCTGCTTATGAGCTTCATAAAAAGAATGGCGTCATTTGCTATGAAAATAAAGCCATGGGAATATATTTTATAAATGACCCCGATGGATACTGGATTGAGATAATACCAAAAAAAGACAGAGAGTAAACTGTTGCCAGTGCTCAGGTAGTATTAAGGAAAGTTCTTTTGGAATAAAAGCAGCCCCGCTTTTATTAGCGGGGCATTAACATCTGCATAATTCAAAACTAGCATTTTCAAATGTATCTGCCCTTAGGACTGAAGATATCGGGGCAGAAAATTATTATCAATAGAACAATTATAATAATCCATTCCCAGCCTCCAAAAAACCCTTTATCGCAATAATCGCTCATCTATATCACCTCGCATACTTTAGCTGATATATCCTATGCGAAGAACAGTTATTTGGTTACCGTAATACCGCATATCCGGTTATAGAGATTACTGTACTCGCGGGCAGACTTATCCCAGCTGAAATCCTGCTGCATACAGCGTTTCATTATAGCTTTCCATCTGACCTTGTCTTTGTAAACACCCATGGCCCTTATTACCGCATCCTTCATTTCATGGGCATTGAAATTTGCAAAGGTAAAACCAGTTCCTTCTCCTGTATATTCATTATATGGAATCACGGTATCCTTTAATCCTCCGGTCTCTCTGACAATCGGAACGGTTCCGTAGCGCATACTGTATAGTTGCCCTAACCCGCAGGGTTCAAAAAGAGACGGCATAAGGAACATGTCACAGCCTGCGTAGATTTTTTGAGCCAGCACAGGATCATAGCATATATTGGCCGATATTTTACCCCTGAAGGCTCCCTGAGCCCACAGAAACATATCTTCATACTTTTTTTCGCCCGTTCCAAGTACTATTAACTGAAGATCCATTCCCAAAAGCTCAGCAATCATTCTGTCAATTAAATCAAAACCCTTTTGTGCTACAAGTCTTGAAATGATTCCTATCAGAGGAGTTTCAGGACATATATTAAGTCCTGCTTCTTTTTGCAGCAGTGCTTTGTTTCTTTGCTTATCTTCCATGTTGTTTATTGAAAAAGGTGTATATATTCGTGCGTCTGTCAACGGGTTGTTTTCTTCATAATCTATCCCATTAAGTATTCCGCAAAGATCCTGCGAGCGTTTTCTGAGGATTCCAAACAGTTTTTCTCCGTAAAACTCGGTTTTTATCTCTTCCGCATATGTTTTACTGACGGTTGTAATTTTAGTGGAATAAGCTATTCCAGCCTTTAAAAAATTAATATTGTCGTAAAATTCAATGCCATCAGGGTTAAAATACTCCCAACTAAGACCAATAATCTCATCCATCATATTTTTGGGAAAAATACCCTGATATTTAAGGTTGTGTATAGTCATTACAGTGTGTATATACTGATAGAACCCTTGATTTCTGTAATACCTGTAATGGGCGTCAAGAAGCAGGCTACAAAGTCCTGTTTGCCAGTCGTTGCAATGAATAATATAAGGCTTAAAGTCGATTATCGGGAGAACTTCCAAAATAGACTTATTAAAAAAAGTGAATCTTTCACCATCATCTATCTGGCCGTAATACCAGTCACGGTTGAAATAACGCTCATTGTCAATAAAGTAAAACGGAACACCTTCATGTACCAGCTTAAATATACCGCAATATTCTCGCCTCCAGGTGAGATTTACATATGTGTACCCCATAAAGGTCATTTTATTTATATACTGCTGCGGTATTTGACTGTATTTTGGCATAACAACACGAATATCAACACCAAGTTTTCTTAAGGCTTTTGGAAGTGAACCCGCCACATCTGCAAGACCTCCTGTTTTTGCAAATGGAGTTGCCTCGGATACTGCGAACCAGATTTTCATTTCTAAAACCTCCTAAAACGTGTACAAGTTTAGTATTCCAGGCTTTTGCGATATTTAAACGGTGGAAATTGCTAATTTAACCTTAACGTAGGTATGTAATCCCTTGCGAATTTTCTTAGGTTGCTATACTATAGAGTAAAATATTTCTTTTAGTTTATGCTTTGGAGGTGTTTCTATTGCTGCCTGTAAAAAAATATTGGGAGAACCCTGCGGTGCTGCATGTAAATTGTGAGAAGCCGAGGGCCTATTTTATCCCATATGAATCGTATAATAATGCGGTCAAGGGTGTTCGTGGCACATCCAGCTATTATCAGTCTCTTAACGGAGTATGGAATTTCAAGTATTATCCAAGTGTTTATGAAGTAGAGGACGGGTTTTATAATGAGAACTTCTCCTGCGATGACTATGATCTTATCCCCGTTCCTTCCAACTGGCAAATGCATGGTTATGACACTCCAAACTACACGAACGTTACATATCCATACCCCTGTGATCCTCCGTATGTACCAAATGAAAACCCCGCAGGTATTTATATCCGGGATTTTTATGTACAAAGCCCGAATGAGAAAGATGTGTACTTACTTTTTGAAGGAGTAAACTCCTGTTTTTACCTCTGGATTAATGGAGTTGAGGTTGGCTACAGCCAGGTTAGCCATATGACTTCAGAATTTTTAGTCACTCCCTATTTAAAACCAGGTCAAAACCGCATAGCTGTTATGGTATTGAAATGGTGTGACGGGAGCTACCTGGAAGACCAGGACATGTGGCGGCACTCAGGAATTTTCAGAGACGTATACCTTTTATACAGAGACAAGTCTCATATCAGGGATTTCTTTATAAAAACCAGTCTGGATGAAAACTACTCAAATGCTACCGTTCAATGTGAAATTGATTTTAAAGCTCCCGATAATTCAAATTCCGGAACCTTTCCTCTCCGTGCAGTCATAAAAGATATTTATGGTAATGAAATATTTGATAAAACAATGAATCTTTCGCAAAAGGATTCTTTTGAATTTACAATTGACAACGCCGACCTTTGGAGTGCAGAAACACCAAATTTATATGAACTGATCTTATTTCACAGCAACGAAGTAATCCTGCAAAAATTCGGTATCATAAAAACAGAGATTATTGATTCGGTAATACATATTAACGGTAAACCCGTTAAATTCAAAGGGGTTAACAGGCACGACTCCCACCCTGAACTTGGACATACCACTCCTCCCGATCATATAAAAAAAGATCTTCTTCTAATGAAAAGGCATAATATAAATGCCATAAGAACCTCTCATTATCCCAACGATCCAAGATTCTTGGAGTACTGTAATGAATTAGGGTTTTACGTAATAGATGAAGCCGATCTTGAAACACATGGAGCCAGGGATGCCGGCGACTTTTGTTTGTTCTCAAAGGATCCGGCTTTTTCAGAAGCTTTTCTGGACAGAATGCAGCGTATGGTGGAACGGGACAAAAACCATCCCTGCATTGTTATGTGGTCCCTTGGAAATGAATCGGGGTTTGGCCCAAACCACAGAAAAATGGCAGAGTGGGCAAAAAACAGAGATAAAAGCCGGCTTATCCACTATGAAGGAGCATTCAACGAAGGAGTATTAAAAGCAGATTCCGACAATTCCTGTCTTGACGTTTACAGTAATATGTATTCCAGTGTAGATTGGCTTGAAAATACATTTTTGAAAATGGAAGACGAAAAAAGACCGCATGTCCTGTGCGAATATTCCCATGCAATGGGTAATGGACCTGGTGATTTAAAGGATTACTGGGATCTTATATACAAATACCCACGGCTGTCGGGTGGATTTGTCTGGGAATGGACTGACCATGGGATAAAAACACAAACACCTGATGGAATAACCTACTATGCCTATGGCGGTGACTTTAATGATGAGCCAAACGATGGCAATTTCTGTATTGACGGTCTTGTTTATCCCGATCGTACTCCGCATACCGGCCTTTTGGAGCTGAAAAATGTTATAGCCCCTGTCAGGACAGAGGCTGTGAACCTTCAAACAGGTGAATTTAGAATTACAAACCTGTATGACTTCATTGATTTATCCCACCTGTGTTTGAACTGGGTGGTTGAGAAAAACGGTATAAGAATTGATTCGGGTACCATTAACGAGCTTAAGATTGCTCCGCAACAGTCTGAAATAGTCACAATCCCGTATGACCTCCCTAAAGAAGCGGATGGCAGATACTTTGTCCGCATTTTCTATACATTGCAGGCAGACACTGTCTGGGCCGGGAAAGGGTATGAAATAGCCTTTGCACAGTTTGAACTTCCTGTAGAGCCTGTAAAGAAAATAACCATTATAGCACCGCCTTTTGTGGATATATTAAAAAATGAAAAAAGTATTAAAATAATCGGCCAAAACTTTGAATACGAATTCTGCCTGATTAAGGGTTGCTTCACAAAGCTGTCGAATGCCGGTGTTGAGCTTATTTGTGAAAATCCGTCTTTCACAGTATGGCGTGCACCAACAGATAACGATCGAAATGAAAAAATAAACTGGGTGCAGAATGGCTACGATCGCCTGAAAACACATATCTATGACGTTGAGATTACTAATGAAAAGGAAAATTCAATTTCCATAAAAACCACATATTCTTTAGGCTTTTATTCAAGAATACCTGTTTTAAAAGGTACTGCAACCTGGACAATTTGGGGAAGCGGTGATATATTCCTGGACAATAATGCAGAAGTACGGGAAGGTCTGCCCTTCCTTCCAAGGTATGGACTGAAGCTGGTAATGCCTCGTGGTAATGAATATGTTGAATTCTTCGGCTATGGTCCGCATGAAAGCTATATCGACAAGCATAGAAGTACTTATAAGGGAAGATTCGAGACCACCGTGTCGGATATGCATGAAGATTATTTATACCCTCAGGAGAATGGTAGCCATTTTGAAACAGAATGGGCATTAATTACAAACTCTTTAGGGATGGGGCTTTTGTTTGTGGGAATGAATGATTTTTCATTCAATGCCTCTCATTACACTCCCGAAAACCTTACAGAAGCAAAACATCCCCACGAGCTAGTAAAATTGCCCGAAACAATTGTGCATATCGATTACGCAATGAGCGGAGTTGGCTCTAATAGCTGTGGTCCAAGGCTTTTACCAAAATATCAGCTGAATGAACGCAATATTAATTTCAAGCTTCGTATTAAACCTATCTTTAGGCATGATGTTATTATTGATGATATTATTCGGGAAGAAATAGAATAATTATAACCAAACAGTGTTTTGATTTACTGCAATCCAAAAGGTTATAATTAAGATAACGAAGCGCTTCGTATCCGCAGCTTCCGGAAGCTGTAATCCTTATTGAAAGGAGTGATCTGTGATGAAGATTGCAATGGAGGTGGCTGTACTTTAACAGCCAAAGGGTGTACGGTACCACCGTACACCCTTTTAAAGTCTGTAAGTACATTGAGAAATCTCCTGCCCCTATTTGTCACCATATTCTATTAATTCGTATCGCGTATCATTTATTATGCTATTAAATTCGTAGCATCTTCTTTCCGGCATCTGTGCTACGTTTGTCCGAGCCTGTAGATTCAGCTCAAGCAAGCCGAAACTCGCAAAAATGCTTTTGAATCCTGCAGGCAGCATTTTTGCCCAGACAGTCGACTTGCTTATCCTCGCTCGGAGTCACATGTCCAGCCTGCACTCCGCGATGCTGTCTTCAAGGAGATGCTACGTATGATTCAGCTCTATAGCAATTATTAAATTTAAACAACTTCGCGTTATTTTTATTGTGTTTCCTCAGACTGATAATTTGCTGTTTTTTCTTTTGGATTTTTGCTTATTCGGTTTTTTATTTCGGCCCAAACCCATATAAACAACGGAATGATAACCTGAAAAGGTATTGCATAATAATCATATATGTTCAAAACCCAGTTTTCCATCTCAACTGTATTTTCATAGAGTATAAAGGCAAGATATGTCATGACCAGACCTGTCTGTATTGTGATAAATCTATAATCGGTTAGCTTGAATATATAAGATATCCCCTTACAGGTAACAAACAGGCATACACTTGCTTTGATAAAGCATGTAATGGCATATGAAACCGAGATTGTACCTTCCATCCTCTGAAGGAAATTGCCAAGCTGTATCCGGCTAAAAGAAGAATATGAAGGAAAATAGAAATCGTCCTTGACAGGGCCCAGGATAAATGTGTTCACCAGTGTTAGTGTAATGAGAACAATGCTTGCTGTAATTACTCCTGTCAGAAAAACCTTATATGCTGAACCCCGTTTTTTCAGAGAATAAAAGATTCCCAAAAAAATAACCGATTCACCAAAAGGAAAAGTAAATGCAGAAAAGCCGGCTCTGGCGATTTTGGGAAGACCATGGGCAAAATAAGGTTTGATATAGTTAAAATTCATCTGACTTATCGACAGCACTTCCATGAGTATTAGTATTAAAATTACCACAGGCAATGCATATGTACTGATCCTGCCTATAACTTCGATACCCAATCGCGCTGCCACTATAATGATTATACTGAAACTAAGCATAATAACTATCAGTGGTGTTTCGGTCAGTGATGTTATCTTCACAAATTCCCCGAAGTTTCTCAGCACCAGTGCTCCAACATGCAACGAATACCAGGTGTAAATTGCGATAATAACTGCACCAAACACTTTTCCAAACAATAATTCGGCTATTTCAGGCAAATCCCGCCCCTCGTGCAGGACCTGTATTCTTGCATAAATTAATGCAAAGGGAATGAAATAAATTAACCCTAAAATTCCTGCTATCCAGTTATCATTTTTAACATCCAGGCCAGATCCAATTACAATGTTACTGCCTAATAAAAATAGAACTGCAATGCATATTGCTTCTTTATCGGTAATTTTAACCATTATCTACCTTCCTATTTCATAAACAAAGAGTATATAATTAATTCAATCGGTTTTAATGGGCTAGGTATTTTCACATTAAAACTTATCAGAAATGCTAACGTAAATGAAATCAAACTCAATCCTAGGTTAACATAAAATTCCTTCCATCTCTTTTCCTTATACAACGGGACAAATTCATATATGCCCAGTACAACATAACTTAATATAACTATAATGCACATTTTATTCTCCCTTATTCAAATTGCTTGTATATAAATGATGTATTCACTATCTCAACTTTAACTGCAATATTAACCTTAATATTGGTAAACTCCTCCTCGTAATTGTCTTTTATTTCATCCCATTTTTTAGGATCATTTTCATATATTTTTTGTCCAAAACCAAAAATATCTGCCCGCAAGTTCCTTGCCTTATCAATTACGTTTTCAAGCTTATCCTTCAACTGCGCTTCACTTAAGCTTTGAATATCATCAAAAATAACTAAATTACTGAATTCAACATTGCAGGTTACTTCATCAATAGCTGCCTTTGTTTCCACAGTTATATCTACTGTAATCCGGTCTCCATCAGTTTGCGTTTTGATTTTTGTATTATTCCTCAAAATTTCAAGTGAAATAAGAGCCGGATCTTTTTTTGTTACCATAACACCTCCCTTTATTTCATTTTTTATAAATAGCATGGCTTTTGTTTCATCTCCATTCAGGTAGCCTGCTAGCTTGGTTTTTTGGAAAACAGCAGCTCCGCTGATAATAGGTATGGTTTTATCTTCTGAAGTCAATAGAGTTACCACAGGCAGCGTAGGTGATATTTCCGATTTCAGTTCCTGGCTGAGTATATAAAGGGTTGTTGGAGGGCTCTCTGATAGAAATTGACTGTTCTCAAGGCTCTGAGCTAATGATGTGGATATATCCCTTCCAATGGTTTTATTAGCATGAAGAATTTCTTTAGCACTACATCCCTTAGCTATAATAATATAAAGATCACTCCTTGCTTCTGCATCCTGCCGGAAAAATCTAATTACCTGGGTTATATTCTCACCGGCAATTTCCTCACTGATAACCAAAACCCTGATATGTCCCCAATAGCCTCTCTTCCCCCCTATCGAAATAAGCTTTCTTACAGCATCAAACACCGTTTCACCTTCAATTGACAAAACCTTTGTTGATACTTGTGTCTCCTTTCCATCACTAACATCCAGCAATTCTACCGTAAGCATATAATTATTTGTTAAGCCCTTATCAAGTGCGGCTCCAATAACAATGGCCATTTCATTTACTTCCCTGTAATTCCAGCATGAAGTCAATGTAAACAGTATAAATACCAAAGCAGGAAAAAGAATTAATTTTCTTCTCAAATCCTCTCATCTCCTGTTGTGCCTTGAAATTTGCCTAATCAGGTTTTTTGCACCAATTATTTTAGGCCTGAGGGTCATTGACCACCAGGGGGCACGTATCCAGGAATCCTGCCCATCATGGTCTTTAAATCTCGTGATAGACATCATATAAGGAACTCCAAAGGAGCGTATTGACATCAGATGAAGAAAAATCAGTATAATTCCAATAAAATAACCATATAAGCCCATAAAGGAAGAGAGAACCAATAAGAATAATCTGAGCAAAACAACACTTTCTATTAGCGTGGGCAGTACAAGAGTTGTAATACCGCTAATAGCTGTTATAATAATAACAGGTGCACTTACAAGTTGTGCCTCTACGGCAGCCTGACCAAGCACCAGTGTGCCAACAATATTAACGGTCTGCCCCACAGCAGAGGGCATTCTTGCTCCGGCTTCGCGCAATACATCAAAGATAATCAGCATAATAATCAGCGACAGTGAAGTAGGAAGCGGCACTCCTTCAAGAGATGCTGATAATGTAATCAAAAGCTGGGTAGGTATCATTTCCTGATGGTATGTCACTAAAGCCAGATAAACAGCAGGAATGCTTATGGTGGCAATTGAAGCTGTTGTACGTAAAAACCTGTTGAAGCTTCCAAAAATAAAATGATCATAATAATCCTCGCTTACCTGAATATTTTCTATAAAAATATGTGGTACTGTCAGTACAAACGGGCTTCCATCCACAATAACGGCAATTCTTCCTTCAAGCATTCTTGCAACAACCACATCGGGTCTTTCTGTGTACCCTATAGTTGGAAATGTCGATAGTGGTGAATCCTCGATTAATTCCTGAATATAACCCGAATCCAAAATACCATCTATATCTATTCTGTTAAGTCTTTGCTCCAGTTCCACCAAAACACTTTCAAGGGCGACGCCCTCAATATAAGTTATGCAAACAGTTGTATTTGTCTGCTTTCCTAACTGCAAAAATTTGAACTTAAGGTTTGGATTTTTTATTCTTCTCCTGATAAGAGAAATGTTGGATATTATATGCTCTGTAAAACCTTCCCTTGGTCCGCGAAAAACCTTGCCCGATTCAGGTTCAGTAATTGCCCGGATTTCCCATCCCTTTGACTCAACCAGCAGTGCAGTATCATGCCCGTCTATCAAAAAAGCAGTATTGCCATAACATATTGATTGAAGAATTTTTTCCAAATCACCCGATTCTTCTACATCATTTACCGGTAAAACCTTTTCCTTTATATCTTCCAGAAGATTAAAGGACAACGATAAATTCGTGAGGTCCTGCTCCATTATAGGTTCAATGATCTGCCTGTTTATATGTTTAAAATCTATCATTCCTTCAATAAAAACTATGCAGCATTTTGCCTTTGGCAGGTACCGGTTTTGGAACCTCCTGAAAATAACTGTACCATCATTTTTAAATTTATCTTCAAGTATCTTTATGTTTTCTTCAAGGGATTTGGTAAGCTTGCTGCCACTTTTTACTGTTTCTTTGCTTTCTGTTTTTTCACCAATTCTTATAATTTTTCTTACCGTACGCCTTTCCCTTTTCCTCTTTTGCATAACCACCACCGTTTATATTCTTATCCTCAGGTACAATAATTATGCAAAAAGTGGTTACTAATAAAAAAAGTGAATTTAAATAAATTCACTTTTTTAAATCCTGTATGAAGTTCAATCCAATTTATTGTATACAGCAGTTACAATAGCTGAACCCCGGCATTCTTACATATTTTAAGTGTTTCATCATCCCATACCGATGCCTGTACTTCACCAATATGAGCCTTATTAAGGAAGAACATGCACAAGCGGGATTGCCCTATTCCTCCACCTATTGTGTATGGCAGTTTTCCATTTAATAAATCCCTGTGGAAAGCAAGTTCTTTACGTTCGGGGCAATTTGCCTTCATCAGCTGTTCAACAAGGGCTTTCTCATCCACCCTTATTCCCATGGAAGACATTTCAATAGCTCTATTCAAAAGAGGATACCAAAACAGAATATCCCCGTTTAAGTGCCAGTCGTCATAGTCCGGGGCACGCCCATCATGTCTTTTCCCCGATCTTAATTTATCGCCTATCTCCATAATAAAAACTGCTTTTTTCTCTTTTGCAATTTCATGTTCACGCTGTTCAGGGGTAAGGTCAGGAAAAAGATCTTCAAGTTCCTGGGTAGAAATGAAGAAAATTTCGTCAGGCAGATTTCTGGGAACCTGCGGATATTTTTCACATATAAAATCCTCAGTGCTCTTAAAAACCTCAAAAATTTGCTTAACAATTAACTTTAAAAAATCTTTATTTCTGTCGGTTTTCTCAATAATTTTTTCCCAGTCCCATTGATCAACATATATGGAATGTAAATTGTCAAGTTGTTCGTCCCGTCTTATTGCATTCATATCGGTATAGAGTCCTTGCCCGATGCTGAATCCATATTTTTTAAGAGCCATCCTCTTCCATTTCGCCAGAGAGTGAACTATTTCAACATCAGCACCCATGCATTTCACATCAAAGGAAACAGGTCTCTCCACACCATTCAGGTTATCATTCAAACCCGATTCGGGCCTAACAAAAAGCGGTGCAGAAACCCTTACTAAATTAAGCTTTTTGGCAAGCTCATCCTCAAAAAAATCTTTTAACAGTTTAATGGCAACTTCAGTTTCTATAACCGACAACGGTGACCTGTACCCCGATGGTATTATTACATGAGGCAAATCCTGTGACATTGGTGTTTCCTCCAAACTTTTAAATTTAACTCTGTTTTTATAAACAGGAGCAGATTAAACCAAAAAAATACTTAATATATATTACCTAAGGTTTGGTACTTATGTCAAACAAAACATTCAAAAAAAGAAAATTTCATAAAGAACCCGATAAAATAATCTACGTTAATTTGTGAAATTTTTGATTAATTGTTATAATATTAAATAGAACAGGCGTTGAATTAAACAAGTGAGCGGATTAAAATGAAATATTTAAAAGTTAACCGCCCAGTTCTCTTTCTGATTAACCTTTTCATAATATTCCTGTTTACAGCATGTGTGCAGGATAAGGGTTTTCTGCCTGCAAAAACGTCTCTGCAAAAAAATTCCGAGCCTTTTTCCATAACTATTATGACAACAAGTTTTACAAAAAATCCTGCCGGCAGTGACAGCCCCGTTGTTAAAGCCATTGAAGATTTTACCGGTACTCGACTGAATTTCCAATGGGTTAGCAATTCCAGTTATGAAGTTCAAATGAATTTAATACTCGCATCGGGAAATCTTCCCGATGTAATGCTAATTACTTCAAAGTCTTTTAGCGTGGTTAATGCTGCCAGGAATGGAGCCTTCGCCGAGATTGGATCAAGGCTCAATAATTATAAAAACTTAAGGCAGATGAACCGTATAGTAATGAATAATATTCTTATCGACAATAAATTGTACGGCCTTCCGAGAATGCGCATACTCGGAAGATATGGAGCAATATACAGAAAAGACTGGCTTCAAAACACAGGTCTTAAAGAGCCTGAAACCATTGACGATTTTTATAATATGCTTAAGGCTTTCACCTATGACGACCCCGATAATAACAATCTTAATGATACATACGGACTTATTCTCACAAGTTCACCTGTTTCTTTGGACATTATTCAGACGTGGTTTGGCGTTCCAAAAGTATGGGGTGAAAATTCTGAAGGTGAGCTTATACCTGCTCACTTGACTGATGAATATATGGAATCGCTGCGCTTTTTAAGAAAGTTATATGAAGAAAAACTGGTAAATCAGGACTTTCCTTTTTATGATCCAATGCTTTTTAATGATCCTTTTGTAAATGGACAAGCAGGTTGTATTGTTGATGTTCTTGACAGAGCAAATACTCTTTCATCCCGTATGGAAAGAATAGGTCTGGAGAGTGCTGAGATAGGTTTATTCGGTGCAGTAGCCGGGGAAAATGGTATGAGAAGCCTTTCCACCTCAGGGTATAATGGTTTTTATGTAATATCCGGGGATAGCAGGAAAAGCGACTATGAAATTGACCGTATACTTCAATTTATGGATAAATTAAATGAACGTGAAGCCCAGGACTTGCTGTACCATGGTATAGAAGACAGGCATTATATTGTTCAGGATGGGATAGTGATAAGACAAACTGCTGAGGGGGTCTCAGAAACAGAAAAAAATGATCTGTCAATGTTATTAACCTTTATTCCCAAGGATCTGACCACTCCCGTCGAGACAGACGAGCTGAGAAAACAGATTACAAAAGTACAGGCCGAAAATGAAAAAATCCTTGTATCTAACCCGGCAGAATCATTTACCTCTGAAATTTACTATGAAAAGGGGAACTTCCTTGATAGTCTTGTTAACAATGCAAGAATTCAGTTTATAACGGGTGAGATCGATGAAGCCGAATTTAACAGTATCATTGATACCTGGTTGGAGAACGGTGGCGAAGAATACATACGTGAAATCAATAAATTTTACAGAGAAAAAGATAAGCATTAAATCCTGGAGCTTAAAACCATGAAACGTCAAAAATCAAATCCATTATTTATTAAGCTTTTTATCGCTTTTGTTCTTATAATGGTGATACCTGTTATAATGGTAAGTACCATTTATTATTACTATACGCTGTCCTTTTTCAGGGAAGGGTTGTTCAATACCAGTACTGAAAAGCTTTATATGGCACAGGGGTTTGTTGAGGCTTCTCTTGACGAAATACAAAACGATGCAAAACAAATTGCGTTAAATAATACAATTGAAGACCTCAACAGACTAACACATAATATTTCTGACACGAGTAAAAACATTTCAATTACTTCCGATGTTCTTAAACTCCTTCACAACACAAAAATATCAAATAAAAACATCCAATCAATTTATTTATATGATTATAACAAGGAAATCATCTATACATCCGACATGCTAGTTTTTAACAGGACTGATTTTTATGATACCCTCTGGATTGATGAATATAAAAACAGAAAAAAGAGTATCCTCTGGCTGGAAACAAGAGATACAGGTATTCCTGTTACAAAGGAAAGCTCTGCCAAAAGCGGACTTGCCGGAACATATAGGGTTATTACGATGGTTTATCCCGTAACTTACACCTCTTCTTTTCAGGGTCTTCTGGTAATTAATGTAAAAGAAGATGAACTTGGCAAAGTTTTAGATCAGGGTATGCTGAAATCCAACGGTGAGATTACTGTAATAAACTCTGATGGCAATGTAATTTTAAGTTCGGTGAAAGGGCTTGTTACCACTAATATATCAGACCGTGAATATATTTCTGAAATACTTTCATCAAATAAGTCCTCAGGATTTTCCCAGACAAAAATCAACAAGGAAAACTACTTAGTCATATATACGAGATCGGAATATAATGGATGGATTTACTTGATTGAATGCTCAATTCAAAATATCCTTACGAATTTTAACCTGTTTCGCAGCATTATTTTTATCATTGCCTTTATTATGACTGTTGTTGGCATACCTGCCTGCTATTTTATCTCTCGAAGCCTGTACAATCCGGTAAAGAGTATTGTAGATAAAATCCGTCTTCAAAAAGGAATTACCGATGATAAAAACGCAAATGATATGGTTGTCATATCGAATGCATTAAATGATATTTTAAAGCAGGGAAACCAGTTGCGCATTTTATATGAGCACAATGCAAGGAGACTTCTTGAAAACAGCCTCCTGTCCCTTATAAAGGGAAAAACAGACCGGGATACCATGCAGTATTTACCCTTTGATGAAGAATTTTTTATATGCATAATAATCACGATTGATAATATAAATTCCTTTACCAGAAGACTGTCAAGTGATGAAAGATATTACACAAAGGAATTAATCTTGAAACTGTTTCTGGAAATGATGAATTCATACAAATGTGCCGGGGTTCAGTATGAAAAAAGCAGTGTGGTAATTGTTGTGAATTTACCCCGGGAATCAATACTCTCCTTTAAATCTGATATTGTTCAGTTGTTAAACGAAATCAAAACAAAGGTTTATGAAGTATATGACGGTACCTTTACAATTACAATCGGGAATTGCTATAAAGGGTATGAAAATGTTGAAACTGCTTTTGAGGAGGCAAGAAACCTGTTAAAATACCGGATGACTTATGGAAGCAACAAAATAATTGTGGCATGGAATATTAATTGTAATCAAGATAATGAGTATTATTATCCTTATTCCACCGAAAAACATATATTTAATCTCTTAAAACTTGGAAGCCTTAATGAACTTTTAGAATCGGTTGATATTTTCTTCAGTGAAATTCGTGAAAAAAATCTGTCTTACGATAATATACTGCAAATAATAAACCAGTTAATAGGTGGTGTTGTAAAATATATGTTAAGTGAGCACCTGAACCCGAGTGAAGTTTTTGCAACAGATAAAACATTATACCAACACCTGTCAACTCTTGAAACTCTGGATGAAATCCAGCAGTGGATTAAAAATATATTTACATCAATTGTAGAATACACTACCATTCGCAAATCCAGTCAGAATAAATATATTATAAAGGTCCGGGACTATATACAGGAGCATTATAATGAGGACATAAGCTTTGAAGAACTTGCAGGCAGGATCGGTATAAGTTATTCCTATCTCCGAAGACTTTTTAATGAAGAGCTGAACATGAGCATTACCGACTTTCTTAACACCTACAGAATTGAAAAAGCCAAAAGTCTGTTAAAAAATAGCAGCCTGACATTACAGAAAATAGCCCAAAGAGTGGGATATAACAATGTTCAAAGTTTTAAACGCTACTTCAAAAAATATGAAGGAATAACCCCCTCCGAATACAGAATAATTTAGCACGAGGCACTATTGAGAATAAATTTACTATAAAATATGATCATAAGGTATCACTTCTGATACTTTTTCATGCCATTTCCTGTACAGAATTAATAAAAGCAGAATAAAGCAAATATCCAAATTAGTTCGCTCCTTTATGTAATCATATATTTTTCATCATAAAAATACCTTCTTTTCTATAATTCAACTGCTGCACTGTTTGCAAAACTATTCCTTTCGACCGATTTCTTCCGAAGGATCAAAAGTGAACCCCTTTATAATTTCTGGATCTTTATACAAGCCATCTTATATTTTATGATAATATCGCACATGTTATTGTTTCTTTTACAAAATATTAGGTGCGTTTTAACAACTGCTGATGTGCATAATTGTGCTGCCCATTACACATTAAATCAGCGAGCAATTATTTTAAAACAAACTAAACAAGAAAGGGTGATTAGGAATGAGCTTGAAAAAAGCAGGAAAACTTCTGTCTGTCCTTCTGTCAGTTGCGGTCTTTCTGTCTTTGCTTCCTCTTAGTTTTGCCGGCGGTTTTGAAGACACATTTGAAGAATTCACCATGATCACAGGTGCCGACTTTGAGGATGGAGATGTTTGGAGCTTTGAAGCCGGTAGCGGAGCAAATGTTACTGTTTCAGAGGACGTATATGGTATACCTGATATAGAGGGGTATACATATCTTTTCGGCACAAATTTTGAAAATCTTGATGCCTGGGGCTTTTCAGGAAATGCCAACCCTGAAGTTGTTGCAAGCGGTGACGGAAATTACCTGAAAGCAGGTGTAAGCGGTCAGTCGGGTGGAAGAAGCGCAGTTAAAATCTTCGATGGGCCAATAAACCAATCAAAGATTATTGTTATGTTTGATTGGAGACCGGGCGATGTTTTAACAGGCGCAAACTCCAGTGAAGTTCTGTTCAGTGATTCTTCGGCAAATCCAATTTTCAGAATTGTTAAGGCTGGCGATGGTAAAATAAGATACGGTGTTGGTTCAACAGGTACCGACCTTTCAAACACAATTAATGTTGATGGAGTAAGTACCGATGAAAAATGGCTTTCTGTGGACGTAAGATTCGACTTTGAAAAGGGTGAGGTCTCTTTTTCTGTTAAAGACAGGGATAATCCATCAAACAGCTTTGAAAAAACGGGTATTAGTCTTATTGATGTAAACTATTTAAATGAAATAGGCAGAATGGCTATTAACGGAAACAGATCATCAGGGCAGGCATTAACTTTTGAAACAGGGCTTGACAATATTTTAGTGTATGGTTCAGGTACACCTGCACCCGAGCCTGAAGATAAAAAGATTGTTTCAATAACAGCCGAATACAAAAATTCGCTGATAGTTCCAGCAGGCACTTCAAAGGAAGATGTACTCACACTGCTTCCTGAAAGTTTTGATGTGCTGTTGGATAACGGGGGTAAAAGGAAAATTCCGGTAACATGGGACAGCGCAGACTTCAACAGTTCAATACCTGGCATTTATACATTTGAGTCAGGCTTTAATCTGGGCGGCTTTGTCGCAGTAATAAATTCGGATAATATAAAAGGAATAATAAATATTGAAGTTGTACCCGGCGAACCAGCTCCCGAAATAGAAGGCTTTTTAAACCAGTATTATACTTCCTTTGGTGATGTTGTTCCGGTTACCCCTGCAAACTGGGGTTTTACAACGTCTAATGCTGAATTATCTATTAATATCGACAATGTTTCGGGAAACGATACACCTAAACTCCAATATTCAATAATAAACCAGTCGGGTGGACGAGTGGCAACCAGAATATTTGAACCTGTAGCAAAGGGAGATATCATACTGGTAAAATTCGACTGGTACCCCGGCCCTATTAATGATAAAGGCTCAAATCCCCATGAAAACGGCGGGGAATTCAGAATTGAAGACAGCTCGAAAAACACAGTATTTACAATTAATAATACAAGAAATTCGTCACTTAAATTCTTTATCGGTACGCAGGATGCAATAGAGACACCTTTTACAAACCCTGAAAAGTGGTATGGCATTGAATTATATCTGAATATACTGGAGAATAATGCAACATTTATAATTTCAGATAAAGAAGCTGATGTAACAGAAACTTATGAACTTTCCCTCGATGGAGTTAGCTTTGATGGAAGCATCAGTAATGTTAAACTCGCAGGTGTGCGTACATCAGGTAACAATATTACATGGACCACTTATATTGACAATTTCGGTATCTATATAGTTTCACCACCGCCAAACAGAGTGGCCTATGTTGAAAAACTTCCATATCACCGCGTCTATGTTGGCGAAACTACAAAAGACATATCTTCGATAGGTCTGCCCAAAGAAGTTCCTGTTGTGCTGGTAAATGGTGAAAAAGTTAATCTCCCGGTAGCTGAATGGACAGTATCAGGTAAAGAGTGGAATCAGGAAGAAACAGGGGTTTATACCTTTACCGGAATCCTTGCTGAAACCGGGGAATATGACAATGCTTATAAACGCACTGCAACACTGTATGTATATAATCGTCTGCCAGTTCCAGACAATACCCGTCAGGCAGAATGGCTTGACAGAGGAGTGATAGCGCTGTCGGCTGACAACGGCATCTTTATTAGCTGGAGATTGCGTGCCGACGAATATAAAAGAGACATTAAATTTAATATTTATCGAAACGGCACTAAACTGAACGACACTCCTCTACTGGCTACAAACTACTTAGACACCGATGGAAATGCCGGTGATACGTATAAGGTTGAAACACTATCGGGTGATAATGTCATCGGGTCGGACGAATTAATTGCAACAGGCAGGCACTATATTTCAATCCCTGTTCAAAAACCCGCTGACGGTGTCAACAGAATTGGTGAATTCTATTCTTACAGCCTGAACGATGCCAGCGTGGGTGATCTGGATGGTGACGGCGAATATGAAATGATAGTTAAATGGTATCCTTCAAATGCTATTGACAGCTCACAGAGTGGTTTGACAGGACCGACAATTTTCGATGCATATAAATTGGACGGAACGCTTCTATGGCGTATGGATATGGGATTAAACCTTACTTCAGGAGCACATTATCATCAGTTCCTGGTTTATGACTTTGACGGTGACGGAAGAAGTGAAATGTTTACAAAAACTGCAGACGGAACAACTGTTTATGGTGCCACCGACGGAGTGTTTGACGAAAGCAAAATAATAAGTCAGATCGGAAATCCGGAAGATAACGGCAAGTATTGTAACGATGCCGGAAAAATTGTGGGTGGACCCGAATATATATCCATATTCGATGGCGAAACCGGAGAAGTAATTGATACTATAGATTATCAATTCCCTGTAGACTATAATCCCGATGCCTGGGGCGATAACTGGCACAATCGCTCTGACCGTTTCCTTGCGGCAGTAGCATATCTTGACGGCAAAACCCCAAGTGCAGTATTCGGCAGAGGTTATTATGAAAAAACCACTTTTGTTGCATACAAACTTGTGAACGGTAAACTAATAACCGAATGGGTATTCGATACCGATGTGGATGGCAGACAGTACATGGGCCTTGGAAACCATAATCTTTCGGTTGCAGACGTAGATAATGACGGATTTGATGAAATTATTGCAGGCGCCCTCACTCTGGACCATGACGGCACTGTTTTATACGCAATGGATGGAGCCATGAACCGCGAAAAGGGTTCCCATGGTGATGCAATGCATGTTGGCGCTTTTGACCCGGATTTGGAAGGAATGCAGGTCTTCAGCGTCTTTGAAGATCCTTCTGTTGCGAGTATGCAATACCGGGATGCTGCAACGGGCGAAACATATATGTCCTATTATGCATCAAAGGACACTGGTCGTGGTGTGGCAGCAAATATAACATCCGAACCTGGCTATGAATTCTGGGGAGTTGCAGACTTTGAAGATGTACAAAAAGGTGCAGGACTTTACAATGTAAAAGGAAAAGTTATAGAAAATGACTGGAGAGCTTTAGGACTGTCTGCAAACTTTGCTCTTTACTGGGATGCTGATCTGCATCATGAACTTCTTGATGATAAATATATAACAAAATACAATGAAGTTACTAAAAAATGTGATTTAATTATTGAATTTACAGGTTGCGTCAGTAATAACGGGACAAAAGCCACTCCCACCCTTCAGGCAGATATATTGGGCGATTGGCGTGAAGAAGTGGTTATGCCATCTGAAGACAGTACAGAACTTCGGATATACAGCACAACAATCCCGACCGATTACAGAATATATACTCTAATGCATGATCCGGTATACCGCCTGGGTATTGCATGGCAGAACGTGGCATACAACCAGCCTCCGCATATCAGCTTCTATCTTGGTGAGGATATTCGGGATGAGGTTCTTGCCCGAGGACTTAATACACCGAATATATATTATACCGAGAAAATAGCCCCTACTGCTCCGGGTAACCTTAGCATTACATATATTGGCAGAACAACTGCCACTCTCACCTGGAAACCTGCAACGGACAATGTAATGGTTGAGGGATATGAAATATATGCAAACGGAGTCCTTCACGGCAGAACCGCTAATTTGTCATACACTATCACAGGTTTAAGATCCGGAACAGAATATACATTCACTGTTTATGCATATGATATCAGCGGCAATCGCTCAAAAGCTGCAACAATTACAGCAACAACCACTTCGGGCAGCAGTGGAAGCAGGCCATCAACGAAACCACAACCCACTCCATCCCCCACCCCAACGGTAATTCCTAAACAGACTGTTGAAGTGCCAAAGCCGGTTATAAATACTGAAACTGGCGAAGCTACAGTTACCGTGAATAAAAATGCTTTAATCAGTACTTTTGAAAAAGCACAACCCGACGAAAGCGGTGTAAAAACCGTATTTGTTGAAATACCTGAAGCTGAGGGTGCAATGTCCTATGCTGTTGGTATTGATGCATCGGTTCTAACGAAAGTCAGGTCAGCAAATGAAAAAATTGAACTTAAAACACCACTGGCCACTCTCCTTATCCCTGGTAATATGCTTTCAAATTATTATGTCAGCAGTACCGGAGAAGTGATTATTAAGATTAAAACAGCAAATATCAGTGATATTCAGGACGATGTTAAATCGGCCATAGGAGACAGACCTGTTATTGAACTTGGCCTGTACCTGGACAGAAAACCCATAGAATTCAATAACCCTAATGCTTCTGTATTAATTTCAATACCATACAATCCTACAGATAAAGAACTGGAAGAGCCTGAGAACATTGTTGTATGGTATATTGATGGTTCAGGAAACGCAGAGCCAGTTCCAACCGGAAGGTATAATGCAGAAAATGGAACGGTGTATTTTAAAACATATCATTTTAGCAGGTTTGCAATAGTTCACTCTTATAAAACCTTCGAAGACTTAGATGGATATGACTGGGTTAAAAAAGAAATTGAAGTTTTAGCTGCAAGAGGAATAATAAAGGGTACTTCTGCAACCACTTACAAACCAGGTAATAGCCTTACAAGAGCCGATTTTACATTACTGCTTGTAAGAACACTGGGACTTAACGCACGGGTTGTTTCAAATTTCACAGATGTATATCAGACCGATTATTTCTTTGATGGAATGGGTATTGCTAAAGCACTGGGAATTGTAAAGGGCACAGGTAATAATATGGGTAGTCCCAGAGAAGCAATAACAAGACAGGAAATGATGGTTATGGCTGCAAGGGCATTAAGGCTTGACAGCAAACTGGATGAAGGAACCATTGAAAACCTGGAGGCCATTTATGATAAGGATGATATTGCTGATTACGCCATATTGGATATTGCTTCATTAGTGAAATCGGGAATAATACCCGAGCAGGAAGGTAATACCATCAGGCCTGCACAACAGGCCACAAGAGCTGAGGCAGCTAAACTGATTTACAGGATCTATAGCAAATAAAATTCCCTTGCTTTAAGAAGACCGGAGTAATTTTTTGTTACTCCGGTTCCTTTCTGCTTGTAAAAACTTAATCAAGGCTGAGGATCTGTTTTATAGCTTCTGTGCATGTATTAAGAACTTGATTTCTTTATTCTGTTGACTTATACTTTACTTATTAAATATGATAAAACCAATTAAAACAGATGGAGGAGACCATGCTTCATATTAAAACACTCGACGAGGGATTAGAAATTTTTAAAGCCCTCGGTTCTGATGTCCGCATACAAATTATTAAAACCCTGTTATCCAACAATGGCTTGAATATGAATGAACTCGCATTGGCTTTGAACATTTCAAACAGTGCCCTGACAGGACATATCAAAAAGCTTGAAGAATGTGGACTGGTGTCGGTAACCAACGAATCTTCGGGTCATGGTAACCATAAAAAATGCATGTGCCATCTGGATAAAATTTTAATCGAAATGAATACAAAAGAAGACTTAAAAAATATATTTGAAATAGATATTAAAGTAGGTCACTATTCGGATTATCAGGTATACCCTACATGCGGTCTGGCTTCTTCCGAGGCATTAATTGGTGAAGTAGATGATCCAAGGTATTTTGCCCACCCGGATCGTTTAAAAAGTGATATTCTTTGGTTTACAAGAGGATATGTGGAATACATTATTCCCAATTTACTGCCTCCGAAACAGAAAATTGATCAGATAACCATCTCTGCAGAACTGGGTTCTGAAGCTCCAGGCAGTAATGATGTATGGCCTTCGGATATACATTTTTATATCAACAACAAATGTATCGGATACTGGACCAGCCCTGGAGACTTTGGAAGCGTTAAAGGTATTTTTACGCCAAAATGGTGGCATCCGAATTGGAATCAGTTTGGCATTTTAAAATTAATTATGATAAACAACAACGGAACATTCATAGATGGTTTGAAAATTTCAGATGTTTCTCTTAAGGATTTTGAATTGGATTACAGAAGTCCTATTAAATTTAAACTGGCAGTCCACGATGATTCCAAACATGTGGGCGGACTTACCATTTATGGAAAGAATTTTGGTAACTACAATCAGGATATAAACGTCCGTATTAATTACAGCCCTATAGATGAAGACTAATCGGATTATATCTTTATACGACTTTGTCTTTATCAAATTTTAAAGTTACTTTATACCAGAAATTATCTCCTGCTATAATGATATTTCTATTTTCTGTTTTTCAGATAAACCTTATTTATTGTTTATTTATATAATAAGGTCTAGATTTCTGCCTTTTTCCCGGGCTTAATTTTAGTCATTATACATATAATGAACGGTTGACATTAACTCCCTGTTGATGATATTATACATATAAGTTCATGTTTTTTATAACTATTTTATATTTTGTTGAAATACTAATCCACCTATATATTTGCTGAACCTGAGCAACTACTGACAAGGCCTGTGGGTGGATAATTTTATGGCAGGGTTTATACAGTCTATATACCACCTTGTGATTTGCCCGTGAATTTCGGGAGTATTAATATATTAAGTGAGGAGGCATAAAGACATGGCCAAATACGTAATTAATACCCTTAACAGAAAAAGCAAAATTAACAGGGAAATCTACGGTCATTTTTCTGAACACCTCGGAAGGTGTATTTACGAGGGAATTTATGTTGGTGAGGATTCCTCAATTCCAAATACCAATGGAATGAGGAACGATGTAGTTGAAGCGCTGAAAAAAATAAAGATTCCGGTACTGCGCTGGCCAGGTGGCTGTTTTGCTGATGAATATCACTGGATGGACGGAATTGGCCCAAAGGAACAAAGAAAAAAAATGATTAATACCCATTGGGGTGGTGTTGTAGAAGACAACAGCTTTGGGACCGACGAGTTCATGGAGCTTTGCCGTCAACTGGATTGTGAACCCTATGTTAATGGTAATTTAGGAAGCGGAACAGTTAAGGAAATGCAGGACTGGATTGAATACATGACTTTCGACGGCATTTCTCCAATGGCTGAGTTAAGGGCAAAAAACGGAAGGAAAGAACCCTATAAGTTGAAGTATTTCTGTGTAGGTAACGAAAACTGGGGATGCGGTGGCAATATGCGGCCAGAATTTTATGCTGACATGTATAGAAGATACCAAACTTACGTTCGCAATTACGGAGATAATAAAATCTACAAAATTGCATGTGGTCCAAACAGCGACGATTACAACTGGACAGAAACATTAGTAAAAATCGCAGGTCGGTTCATGGACGCCTTATCCTTGCATTATTATACGGTACCCGGTATTTGGAAGAGTAAGGGTAGTGCCACTAATTTCACCGAAGAGGAATGGTATATAACACTGTTCAAAACCCTAAAAATGGATGAGTTGGTCACAAGACACGGTGCAATAATCAGAAGATATGATCCGGACAACCGTATAGGACTGATTGTAGACGAATGGGGAACCTGGTATGATGTAGAACCGGGAACAAACCCCGGATTCCTGTATCAGCAGAATACAATGAGGGATGCCCTTGTTGCAGGTATTAATTTAAATATATTCAATAAGCACAGTGACATAGTTGTAATGGCAAATATCGCTCAAACCGTTAATGTCCTTCAGGCAGTTATTCTTACAGAAGGTGAAAAAATGCTCCTTACTCCTACATATCATGTATTTGATATGTATAAAGAACACCAGGATGCTGAACTAGTTGAAAGTTTCATAGAAACTAAAACCATTGGTACAGATAAAAATGCTGTTCCCAACCTTCATGAGTCTGCTTCTGTTGATGCCGATGGAAAACTTCATATTACTTTATGTAACCTGTCACTTGATGAAAGTTACAGAATTGAAACAGAGATTATAGGCAAAAAGCCTGAAAACCTGTCAGGGCGTATTTTAACAGGAAAAATGAACGCTCATAACACTTTTGATTCACCTGAAAATGTTAAGCCTGTTGCATTTGATAAAATGTCGATTGCACAAAACGGCTTAGACATTGAAATACCACCTGTCAGTGTAGTTAGCATTACAGTTGAGTAATATTGGAGCATTAAATGGAACGTCAATGTAGAACATGCCTGTTCAGCAGTATTGAAAAGGAACAGATTCAAAAGAACATTGAAGAATATATAAACAGTCTTTCACCGGATGAAAAAGCCGGTGAAAGACTTTATAAAGAACGTCTTAAATTGTGTTCAGAATGCCCGGATTGTTTTGACGGGCTCTGCAGAATATGTGGCTGCTTTGTGCATGCAAGAGCTGCTAAAATCAGGTCTTATTGTCCGGGCAGTGCTAAAAGGTGGTAAATGCCTCCTCTTAACGAATGAAATTTGTTCTGATGATTTTCTCCCCTTCGGGTACAAATATTCCCTTCTCCCTTCCTGCTTCTATGCATTTTAAAAGCCATGCCATATTATTGCCAAGCGTCCGCATGGTCTGCATTCCTTCTTCGTCCCGTTTTACTTCTTCGGGTGTATTTCCGTGGACCTGATTCCAGTATTGAGAAGAAACAATTGGCATTCCGCTTATTGTGAAGTATTTGTTTATTTGATCAAAGGCAGTGGCAGCACCTCCCCTGCGACAGCTGACAACAGCAGCTCCTACCTTTCCCTTAAACATACTGCTTTTCCCGTAGAACACCCTATGTAAAAACGAGGTCAGCTGGCCCGAAGCAGCTGCAAAATGAACGGGTGACCCAAATACAAAACCATCAGTTTCAGGAACCTTGTCCAGGAATTCATTTACACTGTCGTCAATAAAACATTTCCCGGTTTTTAAGCATTTCCCGCAGGCAATACACCCTGATATCGGCTTTGTACCTAACTGCATAAGCTCTGTTTCAATCCCGTTTTTATGTAATGTTTTTGCAACCTCCGTCAATGCTGTATATGTACACCCTTTCGCATTCGGGCTTCCATTAACCAGTATTACTTTCAATTTAAAACCCCTTTCCTGATATTTATTATATGATTATCCTACAGAGTAAATGTTAATTAATATTATGCCGTTAGTATAATCTCTATTATATCATTATAAATAAACAGACAGCAGTTACAACTCTGTACATAATTTAAATGTAGAAAATCCAAAAAATCTATTGACAAAGATATATCACTAATGTTATTTTAGTACTTAAGTTAGTTGCAACTAACCTATTTTACCCCCCCTGATTAGTTAC
>ERZ773359.617-NODE-617-length-50570-cov-18.293477_pt1 | contig 50570 bp, 53 predicted proteins | sample MGYA00374955_ERZ773359 | MGnify/ENA primary metagenome ERZ773359 (study PRJEB29098, sample SAMN04486028) | biogas fermenter metagenome | study: EMG produced TPA metagenomics assembly of the Biogas fermentation microbial communities from Germany - Plant 4 DNA1...
TTTGACAGCCATTCGGGGATCGGGAGACTTACCCACAAACTCTTGACACAGTCAGTGGGGACTTTTCAGTTGGCAAACGCCATTTGTTGTTGTATAATGATCGCAGCGGTGGGCCTGTAGCTCAGATGGGAGAGCGCTGCATTCGCATTGCAGAGGGCGGGGGTTCGAATCCCCTCGGGTCCACCATTTAGCTTTGTCGCAAATAGCTGTTCCGGTTTGTGGCCATTGGCGGTAACTCCATGTTGTGGGATCGATGCTCGCACCAACACAACGAGGCTGGTTACCGCTCCTTTGTTCCTAGGGCTTTTTTGTTAGTTCGAGAAAATCTTGGAGACTAAGGTCCTCCATGATGGGCGATACTACAGGTGGACGGTTGACGTCCGAATCTGTAAGCAGGGAGGAATTAGCTTAATGGTGCGAGGCACGGTCAAGTGGTTTAATGCTGAGAAGGGCTATGGTTTCATCGAACGGGAAGACGGGGAGGATGTTTTCGTTCATTACTCAGCCATTCAAGACGAAGGTTTCAAGAGTCTTGAGGACGGGCAGGAGGTTGAATTCGACATAGTTGATTCAAACCGTGGCCCCCAGGCTGTGAACGTGGTCAAGGTCGGGGTTTGATCGATTAAGCAAATAGAAGCTTGCTAGCCCCAGCCAGTCGACTGGGGCTTTGCTGTTGGAAGGAGCCGAGAGAATGGAGCCGATTCGCGTTGGATTCGTCTCGCTGGGATGTGCTAAGAACCTAGTTGATACTGAAGTGGCCTTAGGCATACTGACTCAAGAAGGCTTCGGCATCACTTTCCGCGAGGAGGAAGCGGACGTACTCGTTGTCAATACTTGCACCTTCATCGATGCTGCGAGGCAGGAGTCCCTCCAGACAATCAAAGAACTTGCCGAAAACAAGAAGGACAAGTGTCGCGCCTTGATCGTGGCCGGGTGTTTGGCTCAGCGCTATGGGGAGTCACTCCTGGAAGATCTCCCCGCGATCGACGCACTCTTGGGGACGGGGGAGATTCACCGCTTGCCCCAGGCGATTCGCCGGGTCTTCAGCGGCGACAAGGTGGTTTGGGTCGGCGAGCCGACAGCTTTGTACGACCACCGGATGCCTAGACTGACTACGGGGGCAGGGCATAGCGTTTACGTTAAGATTGCCGAGGGGTGTCACCGCCATTGCACTTATTGCGTCATCCCTCAGGTGCGGGGCAAGCTGCGCAGTCGATCGATAAGGTCGATCCTAGAGGAGACCAAGAGGTTGGTTGCGGCGGGCGCCCGCGAAGTGATCCTGATTGCCCAGGATACGACTGCCTACGGGGTAGACCGCTATGGACGGCCGATGCTTTCGGAGCTCTTGAGAAGGCTTGCCCGGGTGGAGGGATTGGAATGGGTGCGGTTCTTGTACACTTACCCCACCGGTTTTACCCCCGAACTCATCAGGGTCTTGGCTGAAGAAGAGAAGGTCTGTCGTTACGTGGACCTGCCTCTCCAACATATAAGCGACCCTATCTTGAAGAGAATGGGAAGGCGCGGCGGCAAAGAAACCATCCTAAAGCTCATCAAGGCTTTGCGCCAGATCCCGGAAATTGTCCTTCGCACCACCTTCATTGTGGGATTTCCTGGGGAGACTGAGGCCCAATTCGAGGAGCTCTTGCGGTTCATGGAATATGTGGAGTTTGACCATGTAGGTGTGTTCACTTACTCCCAGGAAGAGGGGACCTCCGCAGGGAGACTTGACGGGCAGCTTCCCCATGAAGTCAAAGAGGAAAGAAGGGCGCGGGCGATGGCCCTTCAGGCGAGGATTTCCAGGAGGCGCAACCGGGCTCGTTTGGGCAGCAGGACGGAAGTCTTGATCGAAGGCGGGGGAAAGGGCGGCTCTTGGGGTCGAACGAGGGGTCAAGCTCCGGAAGTGGACGGCATTACCCACTTGCCGGGCGTTCATCTCCAACCTGGTCAGATAATCAAGGCCCGCCTGGTTGGAGCTGGGACGTATGATTTGTATGCGGCTCCCCTTGCCAGGGATTGACACCGAAGGCCCGTCCAATGGCCCTTCTTCCTGTGTTATAATGTTCTTCAAGGACAGGCTGAGGGGGAAAGGAGAGGAAACATGCAGATCCGGGGCTTAAGGGTGGAAATCATCCTCATATTTTTCCTAGCCGTACTAGGACTGCTATTTTCCGGTCAACAACTCTTCTATCGCTGGCAGGTAGTCAAGCCTTTAGAGGAATCATTCCGTGATGTTGCCGGGGTAGAAGAAGTCCAGATTGAAAGACGCCAGGGCCAGCTCCATCTGGAATTTCAAGTCGCACCCGTGGAGAACTTGCGGACAACCTATCTGGACTTAGTGGGGGTAGGCAGAGAGCTCCTTGGCGATGGGAAAGTGACTATCCATATCAAAGACAACCGGAATCCTTTTCTCAGCGAGGTGTTCTACGATATGCACTTCATCATCGCTGAAGGCATTGCCACCGGGCGCTTTGCCCAGATGGCCGGGCAACTGGAGGCCTTGGCCGAAGGAGCAGGCCTTGAAGAGGGCCGGTTTTACGTTGACGGAGATAATGTCTATGTTCAACTAGCCAAGGACGATGCCTACTTGTATGAAATCATCCCTCGCATGCCTGCCGCGGGACGAATTGGAGGTGCAAGGGGTTGATCAAAGAAGTTGCCCTCGGTGTACTCATGGCAGCCTTAGTTTTTGCAGCCACCCAAGGCTATGACATAACCCCTTTCATCGTATTGGGCGGAGCGGCCTTCCTTATTTATTACATGACCGAAGGCAGGGGGCGCCGCTTTGAGATGTTGGGAGGCTCCCAAGATCTAGATGTGGTATCCAACATTACCTTTGCCGATGTGGGCGGCCAGGAAGTGGCCAAGAGAGAGCTGGTGGAGGCGTTGGATTTCATCCGCTATCGGGATAAAGTCAAGAGGATGGGCATTCGCCCTTTGAAAGGCATCCTCTTGGTGGGCCCACCGGGCACGGGCAAGACCTTGATGGCCAAGGCGGCGGCAAGCTACACCGATTCAGTCTTCTTGGCCACCAGCGGGTCCCAGTTTGTTGAGATGTACGCGGGTGTTGGGGCTCAGCGGATTCGCTCCCTGTTTGCCAAGGCCCGCTCCTTAGCGGAGAAGCTGGGGAAACAGGCGGCGGTGATCTTCATCGACGAAATCGAGGTGCTGGGGGGCAAACGGGGCAAACACAGCTCCCATCTGGAATATGATCAGACCCTGAACCAGCTGTTGGTGGAGATGGATGGGATGAATACCGACGATAAGGTGTCGATCCTGGTGGTGGGAGCGACCAACCGACCGGACCTATTAGATTCAGCCCTGCTTCGCCCCGGCCGTTTTGACAGGGTGGTGCGGGTGGATCTGCCCGACCGGGAAGGGAGGTTGCAGATTCTCAAGATCCATATGCGAAGCAAACCTTTAGCCGATGATGTGAATCTGGAAGAGCTGGCCCGGGATACTTTTGGCTTCTCCGGCGCCCATTTGGAGAGCTTGGCCAATGAAGCAGCTATCCTCGCCATGCGGCGCAACAAGGATGACATCGGCAGGGAAGAGCTGCAAGAGTCCATCGACAAAGTGATGATGGGGGAGAAGCTGCAGCGGCGTCCTTCCGAGGAGGAGCTGAGGCGAATAGCCTATCATGAAGTTGGCCATGCCCTAGTCGGGGAGTACGTCCAGCCAGGTTCAGTGATGGCAGTCTCCATTACTTCCCGGGGACAAGCCCTGGGTTACACTAGGCAGGCTCCGGTCGATGAACGGTATCTTTACACCCGGGAGGAGATCCTGGGGCAGATTGCCATTTGCCTTGGTGGAGCTGTCGCTGAAGAAATCGCTTTGGGCTCTAGGAGCACCGGGGCTATGGGCGATTTTGAGCGGGCCATCGAGCTTGCCAAACAAATGGTCTTCGGGGGCTTATCCCATTTGGGAATCGTCAGCAAAGAGGACTTGCCCCCGAGGGAATTGCACGAAGCCGTCGATCGCATCCTGAAGGAAACAGAAAAGTCCGTCCTTAATTGCCTAAATCAGGAACGGCGCGTCCTCGAGCACGTTGCCCAGCTATTAATAAGAGAAGAAAGGATCGATGGAACAGATTTCCGCAAGATGTTGCAAGAGTCCCGGAAGAGTGCTTAAAGGTCGCAGGAATTTAGTGAGGGCACATGTAAAACTTATGGGATTTCTAATTAGGGATGGTGGAGGATGTGCGGGCGGAAATCATTTCAGTTGGGACGGAATTATTGCTAGGCGAGATCGTTGACACGAATGCGGCTTTTCTTGGCAGGCGACTTGCTGAATTGGGCGTTGACGTCTACCACCGGCAGACGGTGGGGGACAACCAGGTCCGCTTGGTGGCGGCGTTGCAGCTGGCCTTGTCCCGGTCAGATTTGGTGCTCGTGTCGGGGGGGCTTGGCCCCACCATGGATGATATTACCCGGGAGGCTTTAGCCGAGGTGTTGGGGGACCGCCTCGTCCTAGATGAAGCCGCCGTTCGGCATCTGGAGGCCTATTTTTCCCGGATTGGCCGTGCCATGACGGACAACAACCGTCGTCAGGCCTATCGGCCAGATGGCGCCGATTTCATCGCCAATCGGCGAGGCACTGCCCCGGGTATTCTGGCCCGCTATCAAGGGCGGACCATTGTCTGCATGCCGGGGGTGCCCCGGGAACTGGAGACCATGTTCGAAGAAGAAGTGGTGCCCCGGCTTTTTGCCAGCACGGGAGACAAGCGGGTGATCAAGTCCCGAATGCTGCTGCTAACGGGACTTGGGGAGTCGGCCGCGGAAGCTGCCATCGCCGATATAATTAAGGAGCAGACTAATCCCACCATCGCCTCCTACGCGGGACTAGGGGAGGTGCGCCTGCGACTGACCGCGGCGGCCGCCGGAGCAGAGGAAGCCCTGGCCTTGATTGAACCTTTGGAAGCCAGGCTCCGGGAGCGTTTAGGTGATGCCGTCTACGGCGTTGACAGCGATACCTTGGAAGGCGTTGTGGCGGAGAAGCTGATTAGCCGGGGGCTTGTCCTGGCCGTTGCCGAGTCGTGCACAGGAGGCCTCGTCTCCCACAGGCTGACCAACATTCCGGGGAGCTCTGCTTTCTTCCGGCAAGGACTGATTGTCTACAGCAATGAGGCGAAAAAGGAGCTCCTCGATGTACCTGATGAGCTTTTGGAAGAGTACGGAGCAGTCAGCCCTCAAGTTGCCGAAGCAATGGCTCGCGGGGTGCGATTGGTTGGGGATGCGGACTTGGGCCTCGCCATCACCGGGATTGCGGGCCCTGGGGGAGCAACCCCGACGAAGCCGGTGGGACTTGTGTATTTGGCCCTAGCCTCCGACGGCGACTGTATAGTTGAGAAGCACACCTTCTCGGGTCAGAGGGAGGAGGTTAAGTATCGGGCTTCCCAGGCGGCTCTCAATTTGTTGCGCCTGCACCTGCAATGATGTTTAGCAACTCTCGCCAACAGCGCCTCCTACCCGTACTCGTCGCCCTAGTGGGAGCCCTCCTGCTGCTTAACCTGGCCGGCAGCTTAAGCTACCGGGTCGGGGCTTTGCAGATCGAGATGCGAGCGCAGTTTCTCGCGGGCCTGGCGGGGAAGACCCGCTTGGCCCTTCCTCCCTTAGGTGTGGTGGAGGCGCCGACCCATCGATTGCCGTTAACCCTGCAAGTGACCCTGGAAAGCATTGATCTGAGCCTAATCAGGGATATGGCTTTTCCGACGGGGAGCCCCGAGGAGGTCCTGGTCCAGATCGTTGGGCTCGCTCGCGGCGCCCTTGGGTTGTTCCTACTGAAAGCATGCTTGCTCATGGCCCTCGGCGGGATGCTTGGGGTATGGCTCGTCGGCGAGCGGTCCTGGCGCGCCTTGGCCGGAGGATTGGCCGTAGGGGCGATCGCCTTCTTGCTCCTTGCCGGGGCGGTCGCACTGAGTTTCGATCCGGCCGCCTTTGCCCAGCCGGAATACACCGGGGTCCTGGAGGCGGCCCCGTGGATGGTGGGCCTCTTGCAGGACAGCTGGCAGCGGGTTGGGGAACTTGGCGATCAGCTTCAAGTCCTGGCTTCCAATCTTTATTCCCTCTATGAACGGGTGCAGGAACTAGAGCCCCTGGGGGTGGCTGAACCTGCTCTCAAGGTCCTCCATGTCTCCGATATCCATAACAATGTGGCCGCCTTCGACTTCGTCCAACAGGTGGCCGCTAGTTTTGCCGTGGATCTGATCATCGATACGGGGGACTTGACGGACTTTGGCACTCCCCTGGAGCTGGGGCTTGTCGACAGGATTGAAGAGCTGGGGGTTCCCTACTTATTCGTTCCCGGCAACCACGAAACTCCGGAGGTGGTTGGGCGCCTGCGGGAGGGGACCAATGTGGTTGTGCTCGATGGCCAGCAAGTTGAGTTTAATAACCTGCGGATTTTGGGCCTAGCCGACGGGAGCGCCCTGCGATCCTCCCCAGCGGCGATGAGCCTCAATGAGGTTGAGCAGATGGCGGGGATCATCGACGGGTTGGTCGCGGACATGAAGCCCCACGTATTGGCCGTGCACAACCATCGGGTGGCGGCCCTTGTTAAAGAGGAGGTTCCCGTCATCCTTTATGGACATGACCATCGTCTAGGAGTGAAGAGCGGCGAAGGGAAGGTTCTCGTTGGGGCAGGGACAACCGGTGCTGCAGGCATCCGCAGCCTCCAGGCCAAGGAACCCATCCCCTTTTCCATGGCCTTGCTCTATTTCGGCGGGGAGGAATTGGAACTTTTGGCAGTGGATACGATCAAGGTGGACACTCTGCCAGGCGGGTTCACCCTTGAGCGATTCGCCTTTGGGTCTCGGGAACGACAAGGAAAAGAATAGCCCCTTGTCGAAGTAACCAGCGAGTCTGTGGAGCTCAACCATGTCCGGACATCCAGCGAGGGAGTAATATTCATGGCCAGTTTGAGGGCCTTTGTGGCGTTAGAGTTGGACCCTAAGCTCGCCCCAGGGGTCGTTGCCGTTCAAGAACAACTAGCCAGGGATGGTTGGCAAAGGGTCAAATGGGTTGAACCCTATAACCTCCACTTTACCCTGAAATTCCTGGGAGAGGTATCCGTTAACGATCTCGACAGAATAGTAGGATCGATCGAGCGCGGAATGCGGGGCTTTCCCCAGTTTAGGGTAGAGCTGGCCGGCATCGGGGCATTTCCATCGGTGAGCCGCCCGCGAGTGATCTGGATCGGCGTCGGGCAGGGGAAAGAAGAGCTGTGCGCCCTTGCCGAGTCGGTGAGGAAGGAGTTTCCTCCCGAAAAGCAGCCGTTTCGACCCCATCTTACCATCGGGCGCGTGAAGGATGCCCAGGCCATCCCGGCCTTGAAAACAGCGGACCTCAAACTGGGCAGGTTTACCGTGGAAAAGGTTAGCTTGATGCAAAGCACCCTTACCCGCAGTGGACCGGTCTATACCCGTCTACACCAGTTTCCGTTGGCAGGCCATGGGGAAGTTGAGGGATGGGAGGAGAAGGGGCTTGACTGAAAAGCAGAAAGCGTTGGAGTTAGCCCTGCTGCAGATCGAGAGGCAGTTTGGCAAAGGTTCGATCATGAGACTGGGGGAAGCTTCGGATAAGCTTAACGTCGAAGTGATTCCTACCGGCTCATTAGCCTTGGATATTGCCCTGGGGGTAGGGGGTGTGCCCCGGGGGCGCGTAGTGGAGATCTTTGGACCGGAGGCGTCGGGCAAGACTACTCTGGCCATGCACATTATGGCTGAGGCCCAAAAGGAGGGCGGCATCGCCGCCTTCATCGACGCGGAACATGCCCAAGATCCGAACTATGCCCAACGATTAGGCTTGGACCTGGACACTTTGCTGATTTCCCAGCCGGACACCGCGGAACAGGCTTTGGAGATCGCCGAGGCTTTAGTTCGCAGCGGGGCGGTGGATGTGGTCGTGGTGGATTCGGTGGCTGCCCTTGTTCCCCGGGCGGAAATCGAAGGCGAGATGGGCGACTCTCACGTTGGGCTGCAGGCAAGGTTGATGTCCCAGGCACTCAGAAAACTGACCGGGGCCATTAATAAGTCGCGTACTACCGTTGTGTTCATCAACCAGATCCGGGAGAAGGTAGGGATCATGTTTGGCAATCCCGAAGTCACCCCCGGAGGCAGAGCCCTGAAGTTTTATGCTTCTGTTAGGATGGAGATCCGGCGAATCGAGAGCATCAAACAGGGTACGGAAACCATCGGCAACAGAACTAGGGTTAGGATTGTCAAGAACAAGGTAGCTCCGCCTTTCCGGGAAGCAGAATTCGACATTATGTATGGAGAAGGCATTTCTAAGGAAGGCAACATCCTCGATGTTGCCGCCGGCTTGGATATCGTCACCAGGACCGGCGCCTGGTATTCCTACGGCGATCTGCGGTTGGGACAGGGGCGGGAGAATGCCAAGACATTCCTGAAGGAGAATCCTGAAGTGGCCATGGAGATTGAGCGCAAGGCTAGGGAAGCCGTTGGCTTGGTTGCCGCTGGCAAGGAGGCTGCTTCGGAAGGAACCGAGGATAAGGAATGAAAGCTGAGCAATCAGAGAAAGAAGCCCTAGAAAAGGCCTTTCGCTATCTAGCCCAGCGGGACCGGACCCGGGGGGAGATGGCCGCCTACTTGGCAAGCAGAGGGTATGGCGAAGAGGTAATCGCCCATACCCTGCAGAGGCTAACAAGTCTTGGCTATATTGACGATCGGCGCTTCGTCCGGCAATGGATTGCGTGGCGCCGGCGGAAAAGCGGATATCACCGGCTGCGGCAGGACTTGTTGGCCAGGGGTGTGGAAAGGCAAATCGTCGATGAGGAGATGGCGGACCTGTCTCCCGAGGATGAGCAGGAGCACGCCATCGCCCGGGAGCTAGCCAGACAGCGGATGCTTCGCTACTGCGGAGACGCCCCCGAAGCAGCGGCGCGGAAACTGGCGGCTTACCTTGCTCGCAGGGGTTTCGCGTTCGGTATCATCAGCAAGGTTGTTCGTGAGCTTATGGATGGCCCCCTTGCTTGACACCGTATGGGAAAGACAGTACAATGGGACCGATATGGCGGGTGCCAGACGACCAATAGTCACTCCAGTTGGAGTGAGCTTGACTGCCACAAGCCGAGTCTCAGTACTCGGCTTGTTTCTGCAAGAAAGTTATGCATAGGGAGGTGAAGACAATAGTAGCAGCTTTGATCATACTGATTGCGCTATGCTCTGGCGTAGCCGGCTACGCCGTTCGCAAATACCTGGCTGAGGCCAAGATCGCATCGGCCGAAGAAGCCGTCAAGAAGATGCTGGCCGATGCGGAAAAGGAAGCAGAGGCCCGCAAACGGGAGCTGCTTCTGGAAGCGAAGGAAGAGGCCCATCGGTTGCGCAGGGATCTCGACCGGGAAGTGCGGGAGCGCCGTGGGGATCTGCAGCAACTAGAGAAGCGCTTGCTCCAGCGGGAAGAGATCGTCGATCGCCGCACCCAAAGCATCGAGGATAGGGAGCAGCACCTGAATCGCAAACAAGCCGACCTGGAGCGGCGCCTGCGGGAAGTTGAAGAGGTCATGTTGGAGCAGACGAGGGTCCTCGAGCGTCTAAGCAACATGACTTCCGATGAAGCCAGAGAGCTTCTGCTGCAAAGGGTGGAACAGGACGTCCGGCAGGATGCCGCCATGCTCATTAAGGAAATCGAGAATCAGGCCAAAGAAGAAGGGGAAAAACGAGCTCGCAAGCTCATCGCCCTGGCCATTCAGCGCTATGCTGCTGACCATGTGGCGGAAACGACCGTTTCGGTCGTCAGTTTGCCCAACGACGAGATGAAGGGGCGGATCATCGGCCGCGAGGGGAGGAACATCCGGACCCTCGAGACTTTAACTGGCATCGATTTGATCATTGATGACACGCCGGAAGCGGTAATTCTGTCTGGCTTCGATCCTGTGCGTCGGGAGATCGCCCGCATCGCTCTCGAGAAGCTGATCACTGACGGGCGGATCCATCCTGCTCGCATTGAAGAGATGGTTGAGAAGGCTAGGAAAGAAGTGGAAACCATCATCAGGGAGGAAGGCGAACAGGCCACATTTGAAGCCAATGTCCACGGGCTGCATCCGGAGCTCGTGCGTATGCTCGGGCGCTTGCGCTTCCGCACCAGCTATGGGCAAAACGTCTTGCGACACTCCATCGAAGTCGCGTCCCTGGCGGCGATCATGGCCGCTGAACTGGGGGCCGATGAGAAATTGGCCAGACGAGCAGGCCTTCTCCACGATATCGGCAAGGCGGTAGACCATGAGATTGAAGGCACCCACGTCCAAATCGGCGTCGACCTGCTGAAGAAGTACAAAGAAGATCCAGAAGTAATCCATGCAGTCGCCTGTCACCATGGAGATATCGAAATGCAGACGGTAGAGGCTGTGCTGGTGGCAGCTGCCGACTCCATCTCCGCGGCTCGTCCTGGAGCTCGGCGGGAGACCCTCGAGGCCTATATTAAGAGGTTGGAGAAGCTGGAAGGCATTGCCGATTCCTTTGATGGGGTGGAAAAGGCCTATGCCATCCAGGCTGGGCGGGAGATCCGCATCATGGTCAAACCCGATAAGATCGATGATCTCGAGGCCGTCAAAGTGGCCCGGGACATCGCCAAACGGATTGAGCAAGAACTGGAGTACCCAGGTCAAATCAAAGTGACGGTGATTAGGGAAACCCGAGCGATTGATTATGCGAAGTAAGGCAAGGGAGGCGGGGCACTGCCCCGCCTATGACTTGTAGGGGAGGGGTCATGATGATTAGCCATTTGCTCAGGGAGGGGACGACGGATGAACTGTCCAATTCGGCGCAGTTTCTTGTCTCTTTGCTGGTTTGCTTTCCAGAAGTAGCAACGGTCAAATTCCGGCCCCGCTCGCGATCATTAACCCTTTCCTTCACCATCACCAGGAGGCTGACGGCGGAGGAAGTGTCCTCCTTGACGCAGCACCTGCAGGAGGCCTTGGGGGTCTACTGGGACCTATTTCAGTCGGAAGACCCTATTGAGGTTTGTCGGTTTTCCCATGAAGTATGGGATGAACTCACCCAGTTGCACGTTGAACGGGATGTGGACAGTCTCACCCCGGGCGAACTGGGGGTCCTGGTAGGCGTGCTGCGGGAGGGCTTCCTCGAGGAGTTGATGGTGGATTCGCCTTTCCTTGATGAAGATGAACGGGTCTTTCAACAGGAAATGATGGAGGAGATCCTAGCGGAGGTGCGCTTGGAGCGGAGTGGCAGAGAAGTCTTTGGATTTCGAGAAGAAGGTCGTGTCATCATAGCTAACGAGAGCCGACGGCGATCCTTGTTGAGGTTCCGTCCATAATTTCGTAGATGGAGGAGACATTTCGGTGCGGGTCCTGATGATAGGCGATGTGGTCGGTCGGCCGGGTCGCAATCTGTTGCGACGGGTCCTTCCCAAGTTGAGAAAGGAACGTGACATCCATTTTGTCATTTGCAACGGAGAGAATGCGGCCGGGGGATTTGGGCTCACTGCTCCAGTGGCGGAGGAATTATTCGCGATGGGGGTTGATGTCCTAACCAGCGGCAACCATATCTGGGACAAGAGGGAGATTTACCAGTTCCTTGAGGAAGACCCGAGAATACTGCGCCCGGAAAACTATCCCCCGGGGGTGCCTGGCCGGGGATGGGGGGTATTCCAATGCAACGATGTTCCCCTCTGCGTTCTGAATCTGGCGGGCAGGGTTTTCATGGGCGAGCTGGACTGTCCCTTCCGGACGGCAACTAGAGTGCTCGGGCAGATCGGCGACAAGATACCGGTGGTGATTGTGGACTTCCATGCTGAAGCCACCGCGGAGAAGGTGGCGATGGGATGGCATCTCGATGGAAAGGTAAGCGCGGTTGTCGGCACCCATACCCATGTGCAGACGGCCGACGCCCGCATTCTTCCCCAGGGCACGGCTTACATAACTGATTTGGGAATGACGGGTCCTATTGACTCGGTGATCGGCATCAAGAAAGAAGTCATTCTGGAACGCTTCCATACCCAACTGCCGGCTCGTTTTGTCGTGGCCGGCGGCCCGGTGGTTTTGGGAGCGGCCATCATCGATATCGATCCGGCATCAGGCAAGGCTGTAGGGATCGAACGCATCTGGGAAGTGAATGACGAGACTAAATAGACAAAATTGCTTCCACAAAAAAGGGTTTTTGCTAGGTAATAGATAATATCTTAGTACAATGGCAGACAATTGACACCACCGGAGGGGGTAGCGTTTGTGGAAGTCCTGAAGGTATCGACCAAGTCCAACCCCAACTCGGTCGCCGGAGCATTGGCCAGCGTTGTCAGGGAAAAGGGAGGAGCTGAAATCCAAGCCATCGGGGCGGGGGCCATCAATCAGGCAGTGAAGGCGGTGGCTATTGCCAGGGGGTTTGTTGCCCCAAGCGGAATTGATCTGGTTTGTATCCCGGCGTTTACTGACATCATCATCGACGGTGAAGAGAGAACCGCGATCAAGCTGATCGTTCAGCCGCGTTAATAGGTCATCATCAGGGAGGGGGCTCGTCTGGATCACAGGCGAGTCTTATTTTTCTGCCCGGCAGGAGGGATTGGCCCTTGCTTTATGTTTTTGATGCCCACTGTGACGCTTTGATGACTGCTCGAGAACAAGGGCGGACCATTTGGGAAGAATCGGGGGAAGGCCAATGGGACTTGCCCAGGGCAAGAGCTAGCGGGGTGGCTTGCCAGGTTCTAGCCCTATGCAGCAGCAGGGAGAAAGGACTCTCGCCCCTCAATCAGGTGCTCATCGGCATCGCCGACCTGTATAGAGCCCTCAAGGAGTATCCTGGGGCCTTCGTGATTAGAGAAGCCGCGGACTGGGGGAGACTAGCCGGCGGCAACCTCGGGGTGCTCCTCGCCCTGGAAGGCTGTGATGCCCTCGAGGGTAGTCCGGAGCTCTTGGAGGCCTTGTATGCTTTAGGTGTCCGCTGCCTGTCTTTGACCTGGAATCTGCGCAACGATCTGGCCGATGGGGTGGGTGATGAAACAAGCGGCGGCGGCCTGACCAGACTTGGACGGCTGGTGGTGAGGGAGGCCGCAAGGCTTGGGATGGTCCTAGATGTATCCCATTTAAGTACCCGGGGCTTCTGGGATGCTATGGAAATGAACGAAGGGGCGTGGGTGGCCACCCATAGCAACTGCCGCGCCTTGATGGATCATCCCCGGAATCTGACCGATGACCAAATCAAGGCCATTGCGGCTAGGGGCGGAGTCATCGGCATCAATTTCTATCCTCCCTTCTTGACCGCGGCACCCCAGGCCCGGATCGAGGATGTGGTCCGCCACATCCTCTATGTGGCCGAGCTTGTCGGTCCTGAGCATGTGGGGCTGGGGTCAGATTTTGACGGCATCGATGTTGCTCCCGCGGGGCTGGAGGATGTGACCAAAACGCCCCGACTCATCAAGGCCCTCGATGAGGCGGGCCTTTCCCAAAGGGAGCTAAGTTTAATCCTTTGGGAGAACTGGCTGCGGGTCTTCCAGAGGGTGGTATGAATGGGGCCCGCCCCTTTGGCGAAGACTAGGAGGACAAAGGGGCGAGGTCATGGTGGAAGATAGGGAGCTGTATATGCGGATAAGGGAGCGGATCGCCGCGCGGCCTGGCGATTTGCTGACCGTGGGCCAGATCGCTGAGATCGCAACCGACCCTGAAGTGGAAGATCAAGTGGCCCAGATCCCAGTGGGGACTGTCCAGGGCCCCCTAGGTTCCCTGCAGGTCATCTCCACCCTCGATGTGATCAAAGCCATTCGCAAGACCAATCCCGACTTGCGGGTATTCCCCTTCGGTCCCGCCGCGGTCATCATCTCCGTCGATGGACCCAAAAAGCAATCCAACTTGTGGAGCTTGTTGTATTTCGCCCTGATTTGGCTGCTGCTTTTCATCGGGGCGGGCATGGCCCTGATGAATTTCCACGCCGATGTGGGGATGGCTCAGGTCCATCGCACCATTTATCGCCTACTTACGGGCCGCTCCGTGCTTTATCCTTTGCCGATGCAAGCCGCCTATTCCATCGGCGTGGGACTGGGGATGGCCGTCTTTTTCAATCAACTCTCCCGAAGGCGAAGGGCAGAACCGAGCCCCCTGGAAGTCGAAATCGATTGCTACTTGGAAAATGTGAACAAGCACATCATCCACCGGGCCCAAAGGCAGGGGAGCAAGGAGGGCGGCAAAGGGTGACCCTACTTGCCGTCGTCGTCCTGGGCCTTGCCGAAGGGATTGCCGTGGGGGCGGGGTTTGTCGCCTTCTTGACTGTCCTGGACATTATTCCCCGGCTAGTGCACCTAACAGGCATAAATGATCGGGTGCGAGGCCTGGAAAGGGCCATCATCGCCGGCGGCACCTTGGCCGCCCTCGTCGACGGTCTTGACGGGGGATTGGGCCTGCCGCCTTGGATCATGGTCATCCTCGGCCTTGCCATGGGCATCTTCGTCGGTCTTTTTGCCGGCGCCCTTACGGAAGTATTGAATGTGCTGCCCGTACTTGGGCGGCGCCTTTCGTTACAGGATTCCTTGCGGGTCTTGCTCCTGGCTTTTATTTTAGGCAAAACGGCAGGGTCCCTCCTTTACTGGCTGTATCCGGGGGTTTGGGAGCCGTAGCCTGTGGGATTAGAATCCTCGTTAGGAGGGAATGATAAGGGAGGAAGTCTTGTCGAAGGAGTGATGAGGTGACGGTAATCAAAGTGGTCGAATTGGTTGGCGAATCCCAAACGAGCTGGGAAGATGCAGTGAAACAGGCGGTCCAAGAAGCATCTAAGACCATCCGCAACATTAGCGGCGTTGAGGTGCTCAACTGGACCGGAGATGTGGACGAAGCGGGAAATATAGTCGACTACAAGGCGGATGTACAGATAGCCTTTCGGGTAGAAGGAACTGACTAGGGTGGGGATCGTCTCCCCACCGCCATTTTTCAGGAAAAAGGAGTCTTGCCTCGCATAATCCCCCCAGGAAGGGGAAAAATACGGGACGAGAAAGAACCTGGAGGTGATTCTGAGTGGAGTGGATGGGAGTCGTTGTGCGGTTCATCGTTTCCGCCCTGGTGTTGATGCTGGTGGGATTCTTAGTTCCCGGGTTTCGAACGATGAGCTTCTGGCATGCGTTGCTTGCGGCCGTGGTCATTGCCTTGATCGGGTGGGTGATCGAAACTACTTTGGGGAAGCGAGTTTCCCCCTATAGCCGGGGCATTGTGGGCTTTTTAGTCTCGGCGATTGTCATCTGGGCAGCCCAGTTTGTCGTGCCCGGCATGTCGGTGACCGTCTTTGGAGCCCTGCTGGCGGCCTTAGTCATTGGTATTATCGACCTTTTCGTGCCAACAGTGGTACGCTAGGCAACTCTCCCTCCTGGAGGGGAAGAAGAGGAAGCGTCCTTAAGGACGCTTTTCTTCATGGCGGAGGTGGGTTACAGATGGCCCGCAAGCTGGAGAAGGATCTAGAAGAAAACATCGCTGTTTTGACCGATGAGCTGGGGATCGATATCAGTTTTGACTTGATTCTCCGTCGGATAAGTATCGGCGGCAAAGATGCGGCCTTGGTTTTCGTCGATGGACTGATCAAAGACCACGTGACCGTTGACATCATGCGAACCCTCATGGCCCTCACTCGGGAGGATGTCTTGCCGGATCCCCTCGAGAAGATTCTGCAAAAGGGCCTCCCCTATTTCGAGGTGGATACCTCAGATGATTTGGATGAGGTAATCCTCCAGGTCATCTCGGGGCCTTTGGTCTTGCTCATCGACGGATTGGACCAGGCGATAATCATCGATGCGCGCGAATATCCCATCCGGAGCATCGAGGAGCCCGATTTGGAACGGGTGACCCGGGGCTCCCGGGACGGCTTTGTTGAGACTTCAATTTTCAATACAGCCCTCTTGCGGCGGCGTCTGCGCGACCCGCGCCTTCGCTGCAAAGCGCTGAAGGCCGGGAAGAGGTCCCAAACCGATGTCGTCATCGTTTACATCGAAGACTTGGCGGAGCCAGGGCTTGTCGAGGAAATTGAAAAAAGCATCGAGGATGTGGGCGTTGAGGGTTTGCCGATGGGGATCAAAAGCTTGGAAGAATACATCGTCAGCGCGACCATCAACCCTTTGCCCAAGATACGTTATACTGAGCGGCCGGACGTGGCCGCGGCCCACCTCCTTGAAGGACATGTGGCCATTATCGTCGATACCACCCCCGCGGTCGCCTTGGCCCCGGCCACCGCCTGGCATTTTACCCAGCACGCGGAGGAGTATTTCCAGCACCCGGTCGTCGGGACTTATCTTCGCTGGGTGCGGACCCTGGGGATGGTCCTGTCTTTCATCGTCACCCCCCTCTGGCTGGCCTTGGTCATGGACAAAGACATCCTGCCCGAGGCTTTGCACTTCTTGGGACCGAAGGGCCCGACCACCCTTTCCCTCTTTGCCCAGTTTGTCATTTTGGAGCTCGGCCTTGACCTTGTGCGGATGGCTTTTATTCACACACCCAACGCCCTGGCCACTTCCTTGGGTATTGTGGGCGCCATCCTCCTTGGCGACTTTGCTGTTAAGGTGGGGCTGTTCAACGAAGAGACGATCCTCTATACGGCCTTAGCGGCCATTGGCACCTTTGCTACCCCCAGTCTCGAATTCGGTTTAGCAATCCGGTTGTTCAGGCTGATGACCCTCTTGCTCACAGGCTTTTTCGGTCTAATTGGCCTAGCCGCGGGAGTAGTGGTCACCATCCTCTTTTTCGCTTTCACCCGCTCTTTCGACACACCCTATCTTTGGCCTCTCATCCCCCTCAATCTCAAGGCCCTAATGCGGCTTATCTTCCGCACCCCCGTTCCCGACTTGAGGAGCCGTCCCGCTACGGCCCGCTCGAAACAGGATTCGAATTGAAGGGCACTAGCATCCTAAGCCCAAGACCTTCCCCCGGGGGCACGCATATGTTATGATGATGGAGAACCTGTAAGCAAAGGTGGGGCTCTCCATGGAATTGCGGGGCACAATGGGGATCAACGAGCGGGGTCATCTGGAAATCGGAGGCTGCGACACAGTCGATTTGGCCGCCCGGTTTGGTACGCCCCTGTACGTTTTCGACGAAGAACTAATTCGTGAGCAGTGCCGGGCCTATCAAAGGGCCTTTGCCCGGCATTATCCCAATGGCAGGACTATCTACGCGGGCAAAGCCTTCTTGACCCTCGCCATGTGCCGCTTGGTCGCCCAGGAGGGTCTTCACCTGGATGTTGTCTCGGGCGGGGAGCTTTACACCGCCCTGGCGGCCGATTTTCCCAGGGAGAGGATCTACTTCCACGGCAACAACAAGTCCCCCGAGGAGCTCCTGATGGCTCTGCAGGAGGGAATTGGCTGCATCGTCGTTGACAACTGCTTTGAACTGGAAGTACTCGACCGACTCTGTGAAAAACTAGGCTGCCGGATCGATATCCTCCTTCGCGTTACGCCAGGGGTCGAAGCCCACACCCATACCTACATCCAAACAGGTCAGCTAGACTCCAAGTTTGGTTTTCCCTTGGCCCAGGGGATAGCCCGGGAGGCTGTACAAAGGGCCCTGGAAGCAAGGAACCTTAACTTGCGCGGGCTTCACTGCCACATCGGGTCCCAGATTTTTGAACTCGAATCCTTTGGGGTTACCATCGGGCTCATATTTCATTTCCTAAAAGAGATCCGGGATGAGCTGGGCTGGACTGCGGCAGAATTGAACCTGGGGGGCGGTTTGGGCATTAGGTACAGCACCGGCGATGCCCCCATCAGCCCGGAGGAGTACATAGCCTATCTAGGTGAGGCCGTCCGGGAGAACGGGGCAAAATGCCGCTTGGACCTTCCCCTGCTCAGCGTTGAGCCTGGCCGGTCCATCGTTGGGGAGGCCGGTACAACCCTCTACCGGGTTGGCGCCGTCAAAGATCTCCCTGGCATTCGTAAATATGTAACCGTTGATGGGGGCATGGGCGACAACCCCCGGGTGGCCCTCTATCAGGCGGTCTATGAGGCTGTGGTGGCTAATAAGGCCACGGAGCAGAAAACCCAAATAGTATCTGTTGCGGGCAAATGCTGTGAGTCGGGGGACATGCTCATCTGGGACTTGGAGGCGCCCGATGTGGTTCCCGGGGATATCCTGGCTGTCTTTTGCACTGGAGCCTATACCTATTCCATGGCCAGCAATTACAACCGTCTCCCCCGTCCCGCGGCGGTTTTCGTCTATCGAGGGTCGGCGGACCTAGTCGTGCGGCGGGAGACTTACGACATGCTCATCGCCAATGACCTGGTTCCCCCCCGACTACAGAGTCTCGAGGCCCGCAGCGTCGAGCAGGCATGAATCTTTACGGGGAACTTGCAGCGCGGTTTTCGCCCCAAGTGGTGAGGTATCTGCGGGAGGCCGGAGAGCTTGCCGCAAGGAGCGGACGGCATTGCTACATCGTCGGCGGGCTGGTGCGGGATCTCCTTTTGGGCTGGGAGAATGCGGACATCGACCTAGTTGTCAGCGGTGGAGGCATCTCTTTCGCCGAGGAAATCGCAGCCCAGTGGGGAGGCCGGGTAGTCGTCTTTGGCGATTTTGACACGGCCAAGGTCTTGCTCCCCGACGGCTGGTCCATCGACGTGGCCGGCGCCCGCAGGGAGTACTACCCTCGGCCGGGGGCCCTCCCGCAGGTTGCCGCGGCGGACCTGCGAGAAGATCTATGGCGGCGGGACTTCACCATCAATGCTTTAGCCCTGTCCCTAGGCCCGGAAGATCTGGGCAGGGTCATCGATCCCTTTGGCGGCCTAGAGGACCTGAGGAGAGGCTTAATCAGGGTCCTCCATGACCAAAGCTTCCGTGACGATCCGACGCGCCTTTTCCGAGCGGTGCGGTTTGGGGTTCGCTACGGATTCCAGTTGGAGGACAGGACCTGCCGGCTAATGTCCCTTGCGGTAGAGGGGGGACTAATTCGGAGCGTGTCTCCTCAGCGATTAGGGGCGGAGATACGCAAGATTCTGGCGGAAGAGCAAGTCTTGCCCATGCTCAGGATGTTGACGGATTTTGGCCTCCTTCAGGCCATTCACCGGGCCTTGGGGGAGATGGACTGGGCTTTGCTGAGGGGGCTTCCAGCGGCCTTAGGGGTTTTCGACCCCCCGAGCCATGGATTTGCTTATATAGCGGGGATCTTGTTTCACCAGCCTTTGGAGGCGGCCATGGAGGCGGCTGAGAGGCTGGCCCTGAGCGGAGCCGAGGAGCGGAAGCTTCGCGACCTTTTGGTCAATTGGCGTTTTGCGCTGTGGTGTTTAAACTGGCCGAACCTCAGGCCCAGCACGATCTACCATGTGCTTTCCGCCCTGCCGGAGGAGGGGCTGGCGCTCCTTTGGGCCTATAGCGGAGCGCCCCCGATTAGAGAGCGACTCATCGCCTATCATGAGCGGTTGGCCAAGGTCCAGCTGTCAATCGACGGCAATGATTTGGCGGCTTTAGGCTACCGTCCGGGGCCCTCTTTCGGAAAGGCGCTAAGGATGGTCCTGCAAGCCAGACTCGATGGCGAAGTCTCAACTCGGCAGGAGGAGCTGTCCCTAGCAGGTAGGCTGATGGGGCAAATGGAAAGGGAGGATGCCTGATGCTTCCTTATCGGCTATCTAGTCTATTACTTACAATCCCTGCGGCATTGATGGCTATCTCCATCCATGAATTCGCCCATGGAGCGGTAGCTGACTACTTTGGGGATCCCACCCCTAGGCTGTCTGGTCGATTGACCTTGAACCCCCTGGCCCATCTAGACCCAATCGGGGCCTTGATGTTGGTTTTCTTTCGCTTTGGCTGGGCCAAGCCGGTGATGATCAACCCCCGTCATTTTCGCGACAGCCGTCGCGGAATGATGTACGTCGCCTTGGCGGGGCCATTGGCGAACATCACCTTGGCTTACTTTCTCGCGATTATCGGCGGTTTTCTTGCCCGCCCCTTGCCGCCGATGGCGGGTAGGCTGCTCATTAGCTTTTTTGAGATCAACATCGTCTTGAATATGTGGCTTGCCGCCTTCAATCTGCTTCCGGTACCTCCCCTGGATGGGTCGAAAATCCTTATGGGACTGCTGCCGGGGCGTCAGGCTTATGCCTTCGCCCGGCTGGAGGCCTACGGACCTTTGCTGCTTGTTTTCTTGATCATGAGCGGGGCGGCTCGGCAGCTTTTGCTGCCCATCGTGCGGATCTTGACATGGGGTTTGCGGTTCCTTTAGAAGTGGTAAAGAAAGGATGGACGAAATGGGTAAGAAGGGTCGAATTTTCAGCGGCATGCGGCCGACGGGCAGACTCCATCTCGGCAACTACCTGGGGGCCCTTTCGGCCTGGGTTGAGCTGCAGGATGACTATGAGTGTTTTTTTGGCATCGTTGACTGGCATGCCTTGACGACCGGGTATGAAGAAACGGAAATCATTCGGGAAAACGTGCGGGAGATGGCCATCGATTGGCTAAGTGCCGGCTTGGATCCGGAGCGGTGCCTGATTTTCCGCCAGTCGGATGTGAAGGAACATGCGGAGCTGCATTTGCTGCTGTCGATGATTACACCCCTGTCTTGGCTGGAAAGATGCCCCACGTACAAAGAGCAATTGGCCCAGCTATCGGAAAAAGACATCAGGACCTATGGGTTCTTGGGCTACCCGGTGTTGATGGCTGCGGATATCCTGGTCTACAAAGCTGACACCGTTCCCGTTGGGGAAGATCAGCTGCCCCACCTGGAGTTGGCCAGGGAGATCGTGCGTCGGTTCAACTATCTTTACCGGCCGACCTTTCCCGAACCGCAGGCCAAATTGACGCCCTATCCCGTCCTTCCGGGCCTTGACGGACGGAAGATGAGCAAGAGCTATGGAAATGTGATTCTAATGGCCGAGGAGCCGGAAGAGACTCGTCGCAAGGTTGCCAGCATGATCACCGATCCCCAACGGGCAAGGAGAAAGGATCCAGGGAATCCCGAGGTCTGTAGCGTCTTTGCCCTCCATAAGATCTTCAACCTGGAGGAGACGGAAGGGATCGACGTCGATTGCCGCCGGGCGGGGATTGGCTGCGTAGATTGCAAGAAGCGATTGGCGGACAAGCTGGTTGAGTACCTCGCTCCCATCCATGAACGACGTCGGATCTGGGCTAAGGACCCCGATGCAGTCGAAGACTTGCTGGCCGCGGGAGCTGCTAAAGCCAGGGAAGCGGCGGCAGTCACCATGGCCGAAGTACGTCACGCAATGGGGATGTAAGGGGAGGAAACATGACCTACCAGGTTCAGCTTCCCGTTTACCAGGGCCCCTTCGAGCTTCTCTTGGACCTCATTAAGCGGGAGGAGGTCAGCATCTGGGATATACCTATCGCCCGGATAACTGACCAGTACCTGGAGTACCTATCAGTCGCTGAAGTGTTAGACTTGCATTTGGCCGCCGATTTCCTGGTCATGGCCGCAACGCTGATCCAGCTCAAGGCGCGCAGTCTACTGCCGCGGCCGAAGGCCCCCGACCCCGACGAGCCTGCCGAGCCGGATCCTCGGGAAGAACTAGCCCTTCGCCTTCTCGACTATCGGCGCTATTATTTAGCTTCAGTGAGACTGGGGGAGCTTCTGGCGGCGGCTGGCAGGCGCTATCCCCGGGGAGTCCCCCGCCCGAAGCTCGAGGTCCACTACAGTCAACCAGTAGGATCGGCTACGCCTGAGCTCCTATGCCGCTTAGCGGCTGATGTGCTAGCCGCCTGCCGGGAGCGGGAGGAAGTTAAAGAACTGCGGCGGATCAGCATTGATCTGCCTGCTCGGATGAGGGCTGTCCTCAGCGCCCTGGCCAGGGAGCCGAAGCGGTTCACTGACCTTCTGGCCCGCAGGAGGAGTCGGCTCGACTGCGTCGTCACCCTGCTGGCGGTGTTGGAACTAGCCAGGAAGGGCAAGGTCAAGGTGCGCCAGAACCGGCCCTTCGGGGTCATTGAGCTTTCCCTTGGAAGTGGGGATGAACTCGATGCAAGAACTGAAGGCCAGCATTGAAGCCTTGCTGTTTGCAGCTCCTGAGCCTATGAGTGAAAAGGCATTGGCCGAGTTGACGGGGGCAAGCATAAAAGATGTGACAGCGGCCTTGCGAGAGCTGCAGGATGAGTATCAGGACCGCATGGGCGGTTTTCTCTTGTATCCCCTCGCGGGGGGGTGGCAGCTGCGGACCCGCGAGGAATTTGCTGAACTCATCGATAAGCTGCATCGTCCGGTGAACAATGCGGGGCTTTCGCCGGCCGCACTGGAAACCCTGGCCATCATCGCCTACAAACAGCCGGTCACCAGGGCGGTGATGGAGAGGATCAGGGGAGTCAGGGTGGACAGCGCGCTGCAAAGTCTCCTTGAGCGGGGATTGGTGGAGGAGGTGGGGCGCCTCGATGAGCCGGGCCGCCCGATCCTTTACGGAACGACGACCAAGTTCTTGATTCACCTAGGCTTGAATTCCCTGGATGATTTGCCACCTTTGCCCGATGAAGAAGTATTGTAAGCTCGGGGCTGGAGACAATAAGCCAGGGTGAAAAGTGGTGGTTTTGGTGGCCCTAGGGGCCCTGTTGGTCTCGCTATTCCTTCCCTTCACCGTGGAATTCCTTTGCCGCTTGGGAGGGAAGGATGATGGCGTCGTTTTTCGGATAGGAGTCGGCAACTGGCGCCCAGTTCAAGTGCCCATCAGGCGAGGGGGCGCATCTTCTGGGGGAGGACTGCCCCGGCGTTTATTTGCCTCTATGTCTAGAGCCCCCACCAAGACTTCCCTGGACATGTTCATCCGCACCAGCCGCCTTTTCAGTCCCTATTGCCGCTCCATTGATGTCAATGTCGCGTTAGGTACGGGGGATGCGGCATCCACTGGCATCGCCGCCGGGATGCTGTGGGGGATGTGGGGTGCCATCCGTCCTTTCCTGCCACCGAGCTGCCGTTCGCAAGTCTCCATCCAACCCCATTTTAATGAGCGCCGCCTCTCGGTGTGGGCCCAGTGCATATTCCATTTCAAGTTGGGCCATATTATCCTCACAGGACTACGGAGCATTCTTCGCGAGAACTTCCAGAAGGGAGCAAAGAGCGTTGGCTAACGAGCATCCCATCGGGGTCCTTATGCAAACGGCCATGGAAAGCCTCAAGAGCATGATCGATGTGAATACTATCCTGGGAGACCCGGTGGAAACGCCAGACGGCATGGTGATCCTGCCTGTCTCGAGGGTGTCCTTTGGCTTTGCTGCAGGAGGTTCGGAGTATGAGACGGGGACTCAAGAAGGTTCATTTCCCTTCGGAGGCGGCAGCGGCGGCGGACTGTCTCTAAGCCCTGTTGCCTTCTTGGTGGTGGGGCAGGGACAAGTGCGCCTCCTACCTGTTGACGGCACGGCAATCTACGATCGCCTAATCGATCTTGCTCCACAGGTGATTGACCGGATCCAAACCTTGGTGCGGGATGGGAAGGTGGACATGCCGCGCACCTATCCCGGCGTGCGGGGGAACATACGTGAGACCTAAGACGAGAAGGCGTTAGTCTACCTAGGCTTCCCGGGGGAAGCTTTTTTTGTGGGCTAAAGTCTGCGTCGACCCGCCCTTCCCCTCATAAGATACCACAGGGGGGTGCGTGGCTATGGTGCGGCCTCAGGTGGTAGTCGTGGGCGGCGGGTGGGCCGGTTGTGCGGCGGCCCTTGCTGCCAGGAAAGCGGGGCTTGATGTTATCCTCGTTGAAAGGACGAACATGCTCTTAGGCTCGGGATTGGTGGGGGGGATATTCAAGAATAACGGGCGGCTCACGGCCTTAGAAGAGCTAAGGTGCATGGGCGGCGGGAACATCATCAAGGTAATGGAGGATAGTGCCCGCCATACAAATCTTTCCTTTCCCGGACATGTCCATGCCAGCCTTTATGATGTGGAGGTCATCGAAGCGAGCGTCCGGGACTTGATCCTCAAGGAGGGCATCCAGCTCCTGCTCGAAAGCAGGGTGGTGGATGCCCACACCGTAGGCCGGCGGGTGGTTGGCGTCGTCCTGGCCAGCGGCGAGACAATCGAAGGCGACGCCTACGTGGATGCTACCGGCACCGCAGGCCCGCCCGGGAGTTGTCTTCGCTACGGAGCAGGTTGTGTGATGTGCATCTTTCGTTGTCCCACCTTCGGACCGCGGGTCAGTCTGGCCGCTAAGGCCAGGGTCGAAGAGAAAACCTGCGAGCAAGCCCTGGGAATGAGCGGCTCCTGCGAGCTCAACAAACATACAGTGGCCAGCTGGCTTTCCCATCGGCTCGATACCAATGGCTGTGTGCTCATACCTGTCCCCAAGTACTTGGTCCACGGGGAAATGCTCGGGCGCAAGGCTTGTCAGCAGTATGCCCTCCCGGAGTATGCGGACAACTTGGTCCTCCTTGACACCGGTCAGGTTAAACTGATGACTCCCTATTTCCCCCTCGACGAACTGCGCCGCCTGCCAGGCATGGAAAGGGTGACTTATTGCGATCCCTACGGGGGAGGCCGCGGCAATTCCGTCCGCTTTGGCCTTGTCACCCCCCGGGATGATGCCCTGAGGGTGGCAGGACTCGACAACCTTTTTTGCGCCGGGGAAAAGGCTGGCCTTGCGGTTGGCCACACCGAAGCGTTAGTGACTGGCACCCTCGCCGGCCACAATGCGGCGCGGTTTGCCTTGGACCTGTCCCCCTTAGTCTTGCCCCGAGATTTGGCTGTGGGGGACTTCATTGCCTGGGTGCGGGGACAAATCGAGATGGGGGAGATAGGGACTAGATACACCTTTTCCGGGGGCCCGTACTTTGCCCGCATGAAGGAAAGTGGCCTTTACACCACCCACTTGGGGCAAGTTGAAGATCGGGTTGCGGGAGTTGGTTTGACCAATGTTTTCGCTAAACCCCTCCTTTAGCCGTGGTATACTGGAGGCGGGGGTGATGGGGTGGAGAGGCTGCATAAACTCATGGCCCGGGCGGGAGTCGGCTCTCGCCGCGCCTGTGAAGCTATGATTAAGGAGGGTCGAGTCCAGGTTAACGGGGAGGTCGTCACCGAGCTGGGGACCAAGGTCGACCCAACTAAGGATACGGTATCCCTCGATGGTCGGGTCCTAAGGCTAATCCCCGAAACGCGGGAGTATCTTTTGCTGCACAAGCCCCCAGGCTATGTTACGACGGTAAGGGACCCCTGGGGACGTCCGACAATCATGGATCTTTTGGGTCCCATGGAGCTTCGGCTATATCCAGCAGGGCGGCTCGACTTCGACAGTGAAGGATTGGTGCTCCTCACCAATGACGGCGACCTAGTCTACCGGCTGACCCATCCTTCCTTCGGCGTGGAGAAAGTCTATCTGGTGGAGGTAGCCGGCCGACCAACGGCCCATGCCCTGGAGGAACTAGCGCGGGGGGTGGAGCTGGAGGATGGCCCAACTGCCCCGGCCAAGGTTAGGCTGGTCGAAGAACGGCCCGGCTCAACTTGCCTCGAGTTCACCATCAAAGAGGGGCGCAAACGGCAGATTCGCCGTATGTGCGACAAAGTGGGACATGGGGTTTTGAGGCTCTGCCGGATCAGGCTTGGACCGGTTCAACTAGGGTCACTTCCTCCGGGAAAGTGGCGACATCTCAAAGATGGGGAAATCCGGGCCCTCAGGAAGGCTGTCAGCTTGGATTGAACCTTCCTTTACAGCCATATGGCTTTATGCTACACTATAGGCAAATTTCCTCACACTTGGGAGGCGCTGTCATGGCAGGGGTTCGAGGCATCAGGGGAGCGATTACTGTCCAGGAAAATTCAGCGGAACAGATCCTAGCGGCAACGGAGACTCTGCTGCGGGAGATTATGAGGGCAAACGATCTGGCCAAGGGAGATATCGCTAGCATCATCTTTACTGTGACCGATGATCTCAACGCGGCGTTCCCGGCCAAGGCCGCTCGGCAGATTGGCCTCCTGCAGCCGGCCCTGATGTGTGCCAGGGAGATACCGGTGCCTGGCGCCTTGCCCCGCTGCATTCGGGTGCTGCTCCATGTCAACACCCCTCGGACGCAAGAAGAAATTAAGCACATTTACCTCGGTGAGGCCGCTTCCCTGCGGCCCGATTTGAACTAGATCTCAGTCTGCATTGTCATCGAAAGGGGGTAGGTGCCGCCCGGGGCACCAATCGCGATGAAGCTGCCGGAAATCAGATCGACCATTCTACGCATCGAGCCTTATGTTCCCGGGAAACCCATTGAAGAGGTACAAAGGGAATTGGGAATCGATGACGTCATCAAGCTTGCCTCCAATGAGAATCCCTTGGGGCCAAGTCCTAGAGGAGTAAAAGCCCTCCAGGAAGCTGCAAGGCGCATCCATATCTACCCCGATAGCAACTCCTACTATCTGAAGGAGGCCCTATCGAAGCATTTAGGTGTGGCTCCGGAGCAGCTGATCCTAGGCAATGGCTCCGATGAGATACTGCGGATGCTGGGCGAGACTTTCCTCATCCCAGAGGATGAAGTCATCGTCTCGGAGCATACCTTCAGCGTCTATCAGTTTGTCGCCAGGCTCATGGGCGCCCAGGATGTGGTGGTGCCCATGAAGGACTACACCTTTGATTTGGAAGCCATGGCCCAAGCTGTTAGCCCAAAGACTAAAATGGTCTTCATCTGCAATCCCAACAATCCTACCGGCACCTTCGTGGGGGTGGAAGAGCTGGAACGGTTCTTGGATGCAGTACCGCCAAGGGTGCTGGTGGTGATGGATGAGGCCTATTATGAGTATGTCGATGACCCGGCCTACCCAGATACGGTGGCCATGCTCCCGTCACGGAAAAACTTGGTGGTTTTACGCACCTTCTCTAAGATTTACGGCCTTGCCGGCTTGCGGGTTGGCTATGGCATTGGCGATCCCGAAGTGATCGCTGCCATCAACAGGGTGCGGGAGCCCTTCAATGTGAATTCCTTGGCCCAAGCTGCGGCCCTTGCCGCTTTGACCGATGAAGAGTTCCTAGAAGAATCCCGCGCCGTAAACAGGGCGGGGAAGGCCTTCTTGTATCAGGAGTTTGAGCGTCTTGGCCTTTCCTATCTTCCCAGCGAAAGCAACTTCATCCTGGTCAATGTGGGCATGGACTCCCGAAAGTTCATGGGGGCAATGCTAAAAAGAGGCGTCATCATCAGGGCGGGGGATTCATTTGGTCTTCCAGGCTTTATCCGGGTGACTGTGGGCCGGGAGCAAGATAATCGGCGTTTCATCGATGCTCTGATTGATGTGCTGTCAAAAGAAGGTGGTGTCACGCTATGATCGTCGTCATGGAACGGGGTGCATCGGACAGGCAAGTCGATGAAGTCATTAAACGTCTGAAAGAGTTTGGCTTTGACATCCATCTGTCCAGGGGCGTCGAGCGCACCATCATCGGAGCGATCGGTGAGAAAAAGAGCTTGGCGGTCAGCTCCCTGGAGGTCATGGATGGGGTTGAAAGGATCGTGCCGATCCTGCAGCCCTTCAAGCTGGCTGGTCGGGAGTTTAAGCCGGAAAAGACCATCGTTCGCGTCGGTGAGGCGGAGTTTGGAGGAAATAGGGTCCCGGTGATCGCCGGGCCCTGCGCGGTGGAAAGCGAGGAGCAGCTCCTGGAGACTGCCCAGGCTGTGAAAGCGGCCGGAGCGTCTGTCTTGCGGGGAGGCGCCTACAAGCCGCGAACATCCCCTTATTCCTTCCAAGGGCTAGAAGAGACTGGCCTGGCTCTCCTTGCGGAGGCGCGGCGCATCACGGGGCTGCCCGTGGTGACGGAGGTGGTCAATCCAAGGGATGTGGAGCTTGTGAGCCGCTATGTGGACATGCTGCAGGTTGGGGCCCGCAATATGCAGAACTTTGTTCTCCTGCGCGAGGTGGGCCGGGCGAAAAAGCCGGTGCTCCTCAAGCGGGGCTTGGCTGCCACCATCGCCGAGTGGCTGATGGCGGCCGAATACATCGTTTCCGCGGGCAACTATGATGTGATTCTGTGTGAACGGGGCATTCGCACCTATGAGACGGCAACTCGCAATACCCTTGATTTGAGTGCTGTTGCTGAAGTCCAGCGGATATCCCACCTGCCTGTGCTGGTGGATCCGAGCCATTCCACCGGCAAGTGGCGCTTGGTCGGCCCGATGAGCAAAGCAGCCGTCGCTGCGGGGGCCGATGGGTTGATCATCGAGGTCCATCCCAATCCGGAGCTGGCCTTATCCGATGGCCCCCAATCCTTGAAGCCGGAGAAGTTTGCTCAGCTCATGGGCGAGCTGGCCGCGGTTGCGGAAGCGGTAGGGCGATGTCTATGAGCAAGCTGTGCCAGCGGCTGGCCATCGTGGGGTTGGGACTAATCGGCGGGTCCTTTGGGATGGCCCTGCGCCGAGCCGACGTTGTCGGCGAGATTATCGGCATCGATACTGACCCTAACGCCCGGGAGGATGCAGTCCGGATGGGAGCGGTCCACCGGGCCGCTGGCGATTTGGCGATGGGGATCAGGCAGGCAGAAGTGGTGGTCATCGCTACCCCCGTCGGTCAGATCCCCCGGGTTTTGCAGGCTATGGCCGCCCATCTTGCCCCCGGGGCTTTAGTGACCGATGTGGGCAGCAGCAAAGGCTCAGTGTTCCTCGCCGCGAAGGAGGCTTTGCCTCCGGGGGTAGTCTTCATTGGCGGCCATCCCATGGCCGGTTCGGAGCGGGGGGGCATCGCCGCCGCCGATCCGTACCTTTTCGAGAATGCTTTCTATGTGCTCACGCCCACTCCTGAGCAAAAGGATCACTATCTCACGGGAAAGCTGCTGGAGCTGGTCCAAGCCACAGGAGCGAGGCCCATTTTCATGGACCCTTGGGAACATGATCGGGTCGTTGCCGCGGTGAGCCATTTGCCCCACATGGTGGCGGCCGCCCTGGTGAACACCCTGGCCAAAGCGGCCTCCAGTGAAGTCTACTTTTCCCTGGCCGCCGGCGGATTTCGAGATACGACGCGGATCGCTGGGGGAGATCCCTACCTTTGGCGGGATATCTTCCTAAGCAACAAGGAACGGGTTCTGGAGATGATCGACGAGTTCCAGGGGGTAATCCGCTCCATGAGGGATATGCTGGCCCTAGGCCAGGAAGCCGAGCTTGTTGCAGCCCTGGATGATGCCCGCAAAGTGCGGCAGGAGATACCGGCGAAGGTGAAAGGGATGCTGGCTCCCTTGTATGAGCTGGTTGTCGTCTTGGCCGATGAGCCGGGGGCCATCGGCAGGGTGGCAATTTTGCTGGCTCAAGAAGGAATAAACATCGTGGACATAGAAATATTGCGTGTACGGGAGGGTGAGGGCGGAACGTTGCGTTTAGGCCTGGGTAATCGGGAGTCAGTACAGCGAGCCGTTTCCGTCTTACGCGCTGCCGGTTTTACTGCCCGGGAGAGGTAGGTTGTACTAGAGGATGGATTTGTGCATCAAGCCTTGTGATGGGCTTGTGGGGACTATTAGGGTGCCTGGCGACAAGTCGATTTCGCACAGAGCAGCGATCTTAGGTTCGTTGGCCACTGGGCAGACCAAAGTAGATGGGTTCTTGCAGAGTGCCGATTGCCTGTCTACCTTGGCCTGCCTTGATCTATTAGGGGTCAGATTCCGCTGGGATGAGGACAGCCTCCTCATCGAAGGCCGGGGACTGAGGGGTTTGTCTGAACCCACCGCAGTCCTCGATGCGGGAAACTCGGGGACGACGATGAGGCTGCTGGCGGGCGTCGTGGCGGGACATGACTTCTTGACCATCTTGACGGGCGATGCTTCTTTGTGCAAACGTCCCATGGACCGGGTTGCCAACCCCTTGCGGGAAATGGGAGCCCAGGTCGATGGGCGAAGCGAGGGACGCTTTCCCCCCTTGGCCATCAGAGGAGGCCCTCTCAAGCCGATCTCTTATCGCACACCTGTTCCTTCAGCCCAAGTGAAATCGGCTATCTTGCTTGCCTCCCTTTACGCATCGGGGGTGAGCAAGGTAGCCGAGCCGTGGCTTTCCCGGGACCATACCGAACGGATGATGAGCTATTTCGGCATCCCCATCGCCAAAGGTGATGGGTGGGTCGCCATCGGCCCGGTCACGGAGGAGCCCCGGGGGCGGCACATCGCCATCCCCGGCGATCTATCTTCCGCGGCATTTCCCATCGCCGTTGCCGCCTGCTCCCCCGGGAGCATACTAAGGGTGGAGAATGTGGGGGTGAACCCGACCCGAACGGGCTTCTTCGATGTGCTGCGGGCGATGGGCGCGACCGTTGAGCTGGAGAAGGAGCGGGAGGTCTGCGGCGAGCCGGTAGCCGATGTGGTGGTGGAGGGGACAGAGCTGCGAGGCGTCACGGTGGCGGGCGGGATGATTCCCCGCCTGATTGATGAGATCCCCATCCTGGCCGTCGTCGCCGCCAAAGCGAAGGGAAGGACGGTTGTGCGGGATGCGAGGGAACTGCGGGTAAAGGAGACAGACAGGATCCAGGAGCTGGGGGCAGCTTTAGGAGAGCTGGGAGTCGTCGTCGAGACTAGGGACGACGGTCTCGTCATCGATGGCCCCCAGGAAATAAGGGGTGGAGCCGTCTCCAGCCGCGGGGACCATCGGCTGGCCTTGGCCCTGGCTTGTGCCGGCCTGCTGGCGAAGCAGCCGGTCATCGTCACGGGTTTTGACTGTGCTGATGTTTCCTTTCCCGGATTCATCGATGTGTTGACGGATCTAGGCCTACAGGTGGAGGTTGCATGACTAAGAGACTGACCATCACTATCGACGGACCTGCTGGTGCCGGCAAGAGCACCGTTGCCCGCTGCGTTGCGGAGCGCTTGGGATATACATACGTGGATACGGGCGCCATGTATCGCGCTGTCGCCTTGCAGGCCGTGAGAATGGGGATCAGTCCCCAGGATGAAGAAGGGATGTCCAGGCTCCTTGAGGAAACATCGATCGTGTACCGGTCGGGAAGGACGCTCCTCAACGGGGAAGATGTCTCTGAGGCCATCCGTACACCCCAAGTGACAGCCCTCGTCTCGGAGGTGGCCTGCATACCCTTAGTGCGGGCTTTCCTTGTGGAATGTCAACGGCAAATGGGGGCTGAAGGAGGAGTGGTCATGGATGGGAGGGATGTGGGGACCGTCATCCTTCCCGAAGCTGAACTGAAGATATTCTTGACCGCTTCGTTGGCCGAACGGGCCAGGCGCCGTCAATTGGAGTGGCAGGAGAAGGGAGTGGAGGCCTCCCGGGAAGAGGTGGAACAGGAAATCAGGGCCCGGGATAAGATGGATCGAGAACGAGAAGTCGGCCCGCTCCGGATCGCCGATGATGCCATCATCATCGATTCGACGGAATTGGATGTGGACGAGGTAGTGGATCAAATTGTGCAGCTGGCCTTGGCGATAAAGGGGGAAGATACCCCGTGATGTACCGATTGTTGCGGAAGGTTGGCCGGTTTGTCTTCCAGGTGGTATATGGCTTCGAGGTTCTTGGCCTCGAACAGGTCCCTCCTGAAGGAGGCTGCATTCTGGCGGCTAATCACACAAGCAAACTCGATCCCCCCCTCCTTTACTTCATCTTCCCTCGTTTAGTGCATTTCATGGCCAAGAAGGAACTCTTTCAGTGGTTCCCTTTAGGCTGGATAATCACGAAGTTGGGAGCATTTCCCGTGGAGCGGGGGGCGGCAGATCGCGGGGCAATTCGTCGGGCTCAGGAAATACTTAGGGAAGGAGGTGTTGTCGGCGTCTTTCCCGAAGGCACAACCCGAGGGGTTGGACTTCGCCCTTTCCACAACGGTGCGGCCCTCTTGGCCTTGAAAACAGGCTCCCCGATCCTTCCTGTTGCCATCACTTGGTACACTAAGAAGCCATTTCGAGGGTCGGCCGTGCGAGTTGCTGTGGGCAAGCCAATCATGGTGCCGGGGAAGAAGGAGAGGGTTGCCAAGCATGAATTAGTTGAGTTGACACAGGAAATTAGGAACAGCATCGCGCAAATGCTGGAGGAAGGTGAACGGGAAGGATTTACGGTAGTGACAACGAATTACAAATGCGGCGGATGAAGCAGCATTGTTTTAAAATGCTGGGAAAATAATAAGTGGGAGGGAGTGGGTGTTTGGAGATTATCCTGGCAAAGCATGCCGGGTTGTGTTTTGGGGTCAAGCGTGCCCTGGACTTAACGGTAGAGGCTGCCAACACAGCTGCGGCGAATAAAGAGCGAATCTACTCATTAGGTCCGGTGATCCACAACCCCCAGGCAGTTGCCCAGTTGGAACAAATGGGCGTCATGGTAGCTGGCACCTTGGATGAGGTGGAGTCGGGATACTTGGTTGTCCGCTCCCACGGCGTGCCGGCCTCCCTCAGGGAGGATGCCCAGAGGCGAGGGTTGAAGCTGGTGGATGCCACCTGCCCCTTCGTCAGGCGTTCCATTCGCTGGGCTAGCGACCTGGAGAAGAACGGCTACCAAGTAGTTGTGGTCGGCGAGGTTGGCCATCCGGAAATACAAGCTGTCCTTGGTTCTCTGCAAGGCCAGGGGTGGGTCATCGCAACCCCAGCAGAGGCTAAGGAGCTGTCCCGGTGTGCGCGCATGGGAGTAGTAGCCCAGACTACCCAATCCTTCGACAACTACCGGGCATGTGTCGCGGCCTTAATGGAGAAGGCGGAGGAAATCAGGGTTTACAATACCATCTGTCCTGCTACTGCCCAGCGGCAGGCAGCAGCGTATGACTTGGCACAAAAGGTGGATGTTATGCTGGTTGTTGGGGGGCACAATAGTGCTAACACCTCGCGACTGGCACAAATGTGTGGTCAAGGTGGTGCTCGCACGTACCACATCGAAACGGAAGCGGAACTGAAAAAGGAGTGGTTCGACTCCGTGACGAGGGTGGGGATCACGGCGGGGGCCTCCACGCCCACATGGTTAATTGAGGGGGTTATCAGGAGAATGAAGGAGTTCAGCGAGGAAAAGCAGACTATGGAAGAAATGGATGCCCTAAATCCAGAAGAAACCGAAGAAACGGTTTCGCAGAACGATGGCGCGGTCGAGGAAGCTGCGCCGGAAGGGGAAGAGGGGGCGCCGGAGGCAGCCGCAAGCGAGTCGGATATGAGCCTGAAGGACAAGTATGAGGAAACCTTCATGACCATCACCCCGGGACAAATGGTCACGGGGCATGTGGTTCAAGTTGGCGACGATGAAGTCTTGGTCGACATCGGGTACAAGTCAGAAGGGGTAATTCCCTTCCGGGAGCTGGGTCTTCGGTCCGGCCAATCAATTGAGGATGTCATCAAGTGCGGTGATGAGATCCAGGTGGTTGTGACCCGGGTGGAGGACGAAGGCAATGTCCTGCTCTCCAAGCGGCGCGCCGACACCATCAAGACTTGGGAGACCCTTGAGGAAGCTCACCAGACCGGGCAAGTCATCGAAGCTAGGGTCCGGGAGCGGGTCAAGGGCGGCCTCTTGGTCGATGTGGGCGTCAGAGGTTTTGTGCCGGCATCCCACGTTGCCCGCAATTATGTGGAGAACCTAGATGAATATGTAGGCCAGAACTTGCGCTTGAAGGTTATCGAGTTGGATCGGGAACGCAACAATGTCGTCCTGTCCCGCAAAGAGGTCCTGGAGGAAGAATATCAAGAGGCCAAGGCCCGGATTTTTGCTGAACTGCAAGAGGGTCAAATTGTTACAGGCATCGTCCGTAGAATAACTGATTTTGGCGCCTTTGTGGATATTGGCTCAGGCGTAGAGGGCCTCTTGCATGTCTCCGAGATGGCTTGGAGTCGGGTTAATCATCCCTCGGACATCGTCTCGGAGAATGATGAGATCCGGGTCATGGTGTTGAACGTGGACAGGGAAAATGAAAGGATTTCCTTGGGCTTGAAGCAGACCCTCCCTGATCCCTGGGATGACATTGAAGAGCGCTATCGGGTAGGAGAAATCGTCGAGGGACAGGTAACCCGGGTGGTGGATTTTGGCGCCTTCGTCAAGCTAGAGGATGGAGTTGAAGGCCTAGTCCATATTTCCCAGATGGCTGACCACCATGTCAACGATCCCCGGGAAGTAGTACAAGAGGGCGAACAAGTCCAAGTTAAGATACTTAGCATCGACGGGGATGCCCATCGCATTGGCCTGAGCATCCGAGAGGTGCCCAAGGCCAGTCCGGAGCCAGTGGAAGAGACTCCTCCCCGCTACTCCCCCAGCGATGCCGATACAGTAACAATCGGTGACATGATCGGGGATGACTTGGCCGAGCTGTTCGACCAAGTAGATGACTAGGCGGCTGCCCAACCAGATTTAATAGGGCCCCAAGGCAAGGGATATCACTAGACGGTATCCTTTGCCTTTTTTCTTGCCAGTTTGGCCCAAAGGAGCAATTATCCTGCGGGGACTGTCAGGCATAAGACCCCGGGGGCAAGGGCACCATAACCGAGAAATATGGACCAAGAGGGGGAATTGGTGCATGCCTGTGGGACTGATCGTATTGCTGGCAGTGGCCGCCCTGGTCTATTTCGGACTTGCCCAAAGGGTCCTAGACCGCATGCGGCTGACCGACAAACAAGCGCTGCTGTTTATTGGCCTGATGCTCCTTGGCAGCCTGATCGATATCCCCATTCTAAGGAATAGTGTTGATCTAAGCATCAACGTGGGAGGTGCGGTAGTTCCCCTTGCCCTGGCCATTTTTCTCCTGGCCCGGGCCGATGAGCCGCGGGAGAAGGTGCGGGCCCTCCTTGCCGCCCTGGTGACCGCCGGCTTCCTTTGGGGAATCAGCCAACTGACCGATTTTGAGCCGCCGGAGAGGGACTTCATCGATCCCATCTGGCTTTTCAGCATCGTGGCCGGCCTGGTTGGGTACCTGGCAGGCCGGTCGCGGCGGGCTGCGTTCATCGCTGGGACGATGGGCATTTTGCTCCTGGATGTCATCAGCCTCGCCAGGAACCTGGCGCGAAGGCTGCCGGCCACCATGGCCATTGGAGGAGCGGGGGTGTTTGATAGTATCGTCCTAGCCGGAGTGATTGCCGTGGGCCTTGCTGAGCTCGTCGGAGAGACGAGGGAGCGGCTAGGGGGCGGGCCGGCGGGAGAAATGGCCCGGCCAAGGGACGGAGCTGCAGACGAAGAATTCTCCGCAGAGCTGACAGATGCCGGTGAAAAGGGAGGTGGCCAAGGTGAAGGCTAAAAAACTTGGCTGGATGCTGATGCTCCTTTTCGTCCTTTCTGCAGTGGCTTTGGCGCAGGATGAGGATGAACGGCTCGACGGGGGATATTACTCCCTTATCGATCGCAGCACTGGTGCGGTGGTGACCATGACTGCCCGCCACCTCGATCCGGGGGATACCTACATCAGCGCCGACAACAAAGAGTATCGGGTGGAGGCGATCGATGGTGATCGAGTGTTGGTCGACTGTCTTGGGGAAATTGAGCTGCCCTCCCTCTCCGATAGTTCGTCAAGCTTCTTGACCCAGCTTGTAGCCCAAGGCAGCAACGACGGACCAGTTGGGATTTATCACACCCACAGCGCCGAATCCTACGTACCTACCAGCGGCACTGACAGCAAGGAAACAGGGGATATTTACGAGGTAGGCAAGAGTTTCCAACAGGCCCTCGAGGAGCTGGGTCTGCGCGTCTTGCGCTCGGACAACAACCACAATCCCCATGATGGCGGCGCATACGTTCGGTCGCGGCGAACGGTCAAAGAACTGCTGCAGCAAGGCGCGGTCGCCCTCTTTGATGTTCACCGGGATGCAGTCCCGCCCGAGGTCTACCGGACTACCATCGACGGCGAGCAAATGACCAAAGTCCGCCTGGTGGTGGGGAGGCAGAACCCAAATCAACAGGCCAATTTGGAATATGCGAAGCGGATAAAAGCGGTAGCGGATAAGGAGGTTCCCGGGATAATCGAGGGAATTTTCCACGCCAAGGGCAACTACAATCAGGACATCGGCCCCAGGATGATGCTATTGGAGATGGGAGCCCACACAACTAGCTTAGAAGAGGCCCAAAAGTCAGCTTGGGCCTTTGCCCGCGTCATTCCCGCCGCGGCCGGCTTCACGCCCGCGGAGCGGCCTAGGGCCGCCCGGCAGCTAGGCGGCGCTGCCTTGAAGGCGGTAGCCTGGGTGCTTTTCCTCACCCTCTTGGGCGGCCTTGGCTTTGTTGCCTTGAACGTTGGCAGTCTTGAGGAGTTCAAGGCGCGGCTGCGAGGCTTTATCAGTCGGGAAATGGCCAACGCCCTGGGCCTTTTGCGGCGAAGAAAGCCAGGAGAAGATGATAAATGAGTACCATGCGGCGGGGAGGGGCCGGTAGCAGATGGGTGCTGCGGCACCCATCATCTATGTGGGGGTGGTCCTCTTGGAACATCTAACAGTCATCGCCATCGGGACTTTGATGGGGAGCCTGGGGCGACTGCTCCTTCTCCATGTCGATTATCGTCAGTATCCTAGTTATCCCCAAGCATACGTGGTTCACCTGGCCTTTGGGTTCGTGGCCGCGTTCCTCGGGTCAATCGCGATTCCGGCCATCGCCGCGAAGGAGTTCGCCGCCGCCTCCTTCCTGGCCCTGGCAGTTACCCAGTTTCGGGAGGTCCGCAAGATTGAACGGGAGACCCTCGAGCGACTCGAAAAAACGGAACTAGTGCCCCGGGGCACCGCCTATATCGAAGGAATCGCCAAGACCTTCGAAGCCAGGAACTACCTAGCCATGCTAGTTGGGCTGGTGGCCTCCTTGGGGGTCCAAGTCGGCAGCCGCTGGGACAGCCCCGTCCTTGCCGGCGGGATGGGCATCGTCTTTGGTCTTGTCACGATTGTGATCCTTAAGCGCTCCATCACCCGGTCGGTGGTGGGGGACATCGCCCATGTGCGACCAGCAGACATAGCCTTCGATGGTCCGCTCCTGGTTGTCGAGGGAGTTCAGCTGATGAACATCGGTCAGCCTGAAGCCAGGCAGACTTATCTGGAACAGGGCCTAGCGGTGGCAATTGTGCCGAAGAGCATCGATGCCAAAGCGACCCTCGGCAACGTCGGTCAGCGGCAGGCCATCGTCCACGATGCCGCGACCCTCTGTGGGGTGCGGATGGACGTGAGCGACAAGGAGTTCATGCCGCTGGCCCGCCGGGATCTGGTCAGCGGAGTGGTGGCTTTGGTCATTGTTCCGGCGGAAAAGAACATGGAGGCCCTGATTGCCGCCGTCCGGCAGACTCCCGTCCTTGAAGACTCAGTCCGCAGGCCCTCCGCGGCCGAGCCGAGCAAGATTATGCCATAGGGGGGTGACAAAGTGGAAGGGGGACCTAGGCTCTTTGCAGCCATCACGGAAGAGCCCCACAAGGTGGGAGGGGGGCTGCCGATCTTTTATGTCAATTCCAGTGAAGAAAAGGAAAGGGTTGCTGCATACATCAGCCGGATTGCTGGCGGTGTGATTCACGATGTGGGCAACGGTACTTACATCGTCGTCATCCATCAATAATGGGGGGATTTCTGGCTGATGAAGATCATCTACAGCTGCTACGGAGGCACCCATTCTTCACCCATCGCGGCGGCGATCCACCTGGGACGGTTGCCCGACGACAGGATTCCTTCGGCGGAAGAGTTGATGAAGACTGACTACTATGATAAAGTGTCGGCGGATATTAAAGGGGAGCTGATCCACTGTGGCGAAGATGAGTGGGGAAACCAAGTCTACATTCTAGGGCGGGGCAGTTGTGATCCGGCCATCATTGCCCGGGTTATTCGGGCGGGTATTGCCCTCAGTGGCGGCCATCCGGAGGAAACCTTGTTCATCGATACGTTGCCCCATGTGAACTGGAAAATGAGGTTGGGCGGGTACCTCTCCCGAGTGGCCGACTGGGTGGGTCTTGGACGCCCCTTGGTCATCAGGGGGACGCAGCAAGCTTATCGCGATCTCATCAAGCTGGTCAAGGGGGTGCAGGCTGACCTTTGGCTCAAGGCTAAGGAGGAAAACAATGGGCAAAGTAGAAGTTAGCTGCAGGAACGGGGAATGACAAAGGACGGATAATCGCGATGGTATGCATCACTGGTGTCCTGCGCGGCAGCGCAGCTGAAGAAGCAGGGATCGGGGCCGGCGATCAACTGATCAGCATGAACGGCCATCATATACGGGATTTAATTGACTACCAGTATTTCCAGGCCCAGGAGGTCATAAAGCTCCACATAGCTAAACCTGATGGGACCCAATACTTGATTGAAGTAGAAAAGGATGAGGAAGAGGAACTGGGTCTGCTCTTTGCCGAGGCGGTCTTCGATCGATGGCGCTTGTGCCGGAACCGATGCATGTTTTGTTTTGTCGATCAGCTGCCCAAAGGTCTCCGTCCTAGCTTATATGTCAAAGATGACGACTATCGCTTATCTTTCTTGCAAGGCAATTTCATCAGCTTGACCAACATGGAGGCGGATGATTGGCAGCGGGTTTTCGATCTGCGCTTAAGTCCTTTGTATGTTTCCGTCCACGCCGTCGATCCCCAGGTTAGGGAAACCCTCATGGGCAATCCCAAGGCCCGCCTAGTCGGCCACCAGCTGCAATGGCTGGCTGCCGCGGGACTGCAAGTCCACGGGCAGGTAGTCTTGTGTCCTGGATTTAACGATGGCGATGTTTTAGCGGAGACGATCGCTTACCTTTGCGCCTGCTGGCCCCACATCAGGTCCATCGCCATCGTGCCGGTGGGGTTGACAAGGTACCGAGAAGGCGTAAACCCCGTGGACCCGGCGATGGCCAGGGAAGTAATTGCCCTGGTGGAAGGCTGGCAGGAGCAGATGCTCGCCAAGTATGGCACCCGCCTCCTTTGGGCGGCGGATGAGCTGTATTTCAAAGCCGGTTTGCCTGTGCCGCCCCGGGAGACATATGAGGACTGTCCCCAATTGGAAAATGGCGTCGGCATGACAGCCCTTTTTCTTGAGGAATTAGGGGCTATCCGGCCGGCCCCTGACCTTGCTGGTCGACGGGTGAGCATGGCCACAGGGCTTCTAGCTTTGCCCCTCCTTGAGGAGCTGGCCAGTGCTCTAGGAGCTATGGGTGTGGAGGGGACGGTTTACGGGGTGCCGAACCGATTCTTCGGGGAGTGTGTGGATGTGGCGGGCCTCCTTACGGGGCAGGATCTGCTGCATTGTCTGATGGGTCAGGAATTGGGGGAAGTCTTGTTCATACCCGCGGTTAGCCTCAAGCGAGATGGCGATGTGTTTCTTGATAACATGTCCCTCGCGGAACTGGAAAAGCGGCTGTCAGTGCCCGTCGAACCGGTCACTGGCCCTTTGAGTCTCCTTCAACGCCTACAGGAATTGAGCTTGGGGAGGTGTCGGGGCAGTGGGGAAGGCTAAACCGCTGGTCGTCATCGTCGGGCGCCCGAATGTGGGCAAGTCGGCCCTTTTCAACCGGATCATTGAGCGGCGGATGGCCATTGTTGAAGATGAGCCGGGGATTACCCGGGATCGCCTCTATGCGGAAAGCACGTGGCGAGGCCGTCCTTTTATCCTGGTTGACACAGGGGGGCTGGAGTCCGGGGATTGCGATATAACCCGTCAGGTGCGCCTCCAGGTGGAGCTGGCCATCGAAGAGGCGGATGTGATCTTGTTCGTCGTCGACGCCCGGCAAGGTCTCACCCCCCATGATGAGGAAGTGGCCAGAATCCTCCGGGCGGCCAACAAGCCCCTCATCTTGGTGGCGAACAAGGTAGACAGCAGGGAGATCGTCAGCCATGCCATGGAGTTTTATGCCCTTGGCCTTGGCGATCCAGTGTTTGTTTCCGCGGAGCATGGGCGGAATATAGGCGATCTGTTGGATCTGGTAGTGGATCGATTCCCTGATGAACCCTCTGAAGGGGAGACTGAAGATGAAGGGCTCAAAGTTGCGGTAGTGGGTCGCCCAAATGTGGGCAAGTCCTCCTTGGTCAACGCCATTTTGGGAGAGGAAAGGGTCATCGTGACCGATATCCCGGGGACAACGAGGGATGCTATTGACACCCACTTCACCCGCAACGGCCGCGCCTATACGTTAATCGACACGGCAGGGATGCGCCGGAAGAGCAGAATTGATGATTCCGTCGAAAGATATAGCGTCTACCGGACCTTAAGGGCGGTGGAGCGTTCAACGGTGTGTTTGTTTCTGCTCGATGCCACTGCTGGGGTCGTCGAACAGGACCAGCGCATTGCCGGCTTCGTCCATGAAAGCGGTAAAGGCATCATCATCGTGGTCAATAAGTGGGATCTAATTGAGTCAAAACAGGATACCATGCGGGAGTTTGAAGAACATATCCGCAGGCAGCTGGCCTTTCTCAATTATGCGCCCATCGTGTTCGTATCGGCCCTAACAAGGAAGCGTCTTCCCCAATTGATGGACATGGTGGACTATGTGGCGGACCAATCCTGCATCCGGGTGAGCACTGGAACTCTGAATAGGCTGCTCCAGGATGCTATCGCGCGGGTGCAGCCGCCGTCCCGCCGCGGCGTCAGGCTCAAAGCATACTATATGGTGCAGACCCAAGTGCAGCCGCCGACTTTCCTACTGTTTGTCAACAATCCGGAGCTGCTCCACTTCTCCTATCGGCGCTATCTAGAGAACTGTCTGCGGGAGACTTATGGGTTCCATGGCAATCCGATCATCATCAAGGCAAGAGCAAGAGAGTAGAGGTGTTATCCGGTGGGGGATGTGCTGGCATTAGTTGCCGCTTACTTGATTGGGAGCTTGAGTTTTGGCTACTTAGTCGGACGCTTGCAAAAAATCGATATTAGAGACTACGGCTCGGGGAATGTGGGAGCAACTAATGTACTTCGCACCCTCGGGGTGTGGCCGGCAGTCTTGACTTTGGTTCTGGATGCGGGCAAAGGCATGGCCGCGGTAATCCTTGCCCGGCATCTCGGGCAGAGCGTGTGGACTCCCGTCCTGGCTGGGATTCTGGCCATCGTTGGCCATAATTGGCCCTTTATCCTCCGCTTCAGGGGAGGTCGGGGAGTTGCCACTAGCCTCGGCGTATTACTGGCCTTAATGCCCCGGGTAGTCATTTTGGTCGCAGCTATTTGGCTTATCCTGGTGTTTTTCACTCGTTACATCTCTGTTGGCTCCATTGGCGCGGCAATGGCCCTTCCCCTTGCCGCCTGGCTATTTGACCAGCCAATCCAACTTATTCTAGGGTCTTTTGCCCTGGCAACCCTGATCATATGGCGCCATCGGCCCAACATGCGGCGGCTTTTGGCGGGGGAGGAATTCAAGATCGGTCAACGGGTTAAGGAGAAGAATTGATGCGCCAAGAAGTAGTCATCATAGGGGCTGGCGGCTGGGGAACGGCCTTGGCAGTCCTGCTGGCCCGCAAGGGCATGCAGGTCAGTCTATGGGGTAGAAACAGGGAACTGATGGAGGATATTGCCGAGCGGCGGGAAAATGTCCGTTACTTGCCCGGCATCAGCCTGCCTGAGGGGATAACGCCGATCAGCGGTGACCGGCTGGATACGGAGGGGTGCTGCGGGGTGATTCTCGCCGTTCCATCCCAAGGCCTGCGCAGCCTCGTCCGGAGATTTCGCGAGCCCCTGGCGGAGCCCCTGCTCATCAATGGGGCCAAGGGCCTCGAGCAGGGCTCCCTGTTGAGGCTGTCCCAAGTCATTGCCGAGGAGATCCCGGAGCAGCGGGGAAGAGTTGCGGTCCTGTCCGGCCCCAACCACGCGGAGGAAGTGGGGCGAGGCTTGCCCGCCGCATCGGTGATCGCCTGTGAGGATCAGGACATCGCCGTTGAGGCCCGCGATTTGCTCATGGCGCCTTGGTTTCGGGTCTACACCAACGCGGACTTGGTTGGTGTAGAGCTGGCCGGAGCCTTGAAGAACGTGATTGCCCTGGCTGTGGGGATAGCCGATGGGCTGGGGCTCGGCGACAACGCTAAAGCCGCCATCATCACGCGGGGTATGGTCGAAATGGCTCGTCTCGGAGTCCGGATGGGAGCAAGTCCCCTGACCTTCACAGGGCTTTCTGGCGTTGGCGACTTGTTTGGCACCTGTGTTAGCAAGTACAGCCGAAATGCTTGGGCGGGAAGGCTCCTTGGCGGAGGACGCTCGCTAGAAGAGGTGCTCGCGTCAACGAACATGGTGGTCGAAGGGATCCCCACGGTGGTGGCCGCGGTAGAGCTTGCCCGCAAACAAGGCGTGGAAATGCCCATCGCCAGCAAAGTGTACGATATCCTGTTTCGTGGGGAGCGACCGGAAGATGGAGTGGCGGCGCTGATGCAGCGGGGAGCTAAGTGCGAACTCGACGATCTGATGCCCTTCATTGATCCAGTATAGCCTTCCTTTCCCTTTCGCAGCTATTTGGTAGTCTTCGCCAGCTTTGGGGAGTATAAATCAATTGATGGCCTTGACAATTCCTGTTGAAGCTGGAGTTTTTGTCCTCCTTCGGGCATATTTCGCCTGGAACACCAATATAGATGTAACGTTATTGAGTGTTCCCGGCGAGGGTGGACCCAATTTGAGGGAGGGAAGGCTAGATGGAGAAATTTGATATCTTCCGCGACATTGCCGAACGGACCGGCGGCAGCATTTACATCGGGGTCGTCGGGCCGGTGCGCACCGGCAAATCCACCTTCATTAAGAGATTCATGGACCTTTTGGTGCTGCCTAATATCCCCAACAAGCATGACAAGGAAAGGACGCGTGATGCCGTACCCCAAAGTGGGGCTGGTCGAACTATCATGACCACCGAGCCGAAATTCGTTCCCGATGAGGCGGTGGAGATTACTATCCAGGAGGAGCTGAAGTGCAAGGTCCGGTTGGTTGACTGCGTCGGCTATTCTGTCGAGGGCGCGTTGGGCTATGAAGGGGAAACGGGCCCGAGGATGGTCCGCACCCCCTGGTTTGAATATGAGATCCCATTTCAAGAAGCGGCCGAACTAGGCACCCGCAAGGTGATCGCGGACCATTCGACATTGGGTCTTGTTGTGTTGACCGATGGGTCCATTACCGATATCCCGCGGGAGAACTATTTGCCCGCGGAAGAGCGGGTCATCGCAGAGCTCAAGGAGCTGGGCAAGCCCTTCATTGTGGTGCTCAACTCGGTCCAGCCGGGGGCCCAGCGGACCCTGGAGCTAGCCCGGGAGCTTGCGGAAAAGTATGATGTGGTGGTGCAGCCCGTTGATTGTCTCCGGATGGGCATAGAAGATGTGACTAACATTCTCAAGGAGATTCTGTTCGAGTTCCCGGTGCGGGAGATCGGCATTCACTTGCCTTGTTGGGTGGATGAGATGGATCCGAGCCACTGGCTGGCGAGCCAGTTTCAAGAGGCCGTCTATTCCACGGTGGAGCAGGTTGGCCGCCTGCGGGACCTGCAAAGGGCTGTCGATGAGCTGGGGCAATATGAGTTCGTCGACAAGGTGCGACTCGCGGCCTTGGATCCAGGGACCGGATCGGCTACCATTGAGGTTGCCGCTCGTCGGGAGCTGTTCTACCAGGTGCTAACGGAGATGACGGGAGTTGAGGTCACCGGCGACCATCATCTGATGCGGTTGATGCGTGAGCTGGTGGCGGCAAAACGGGAATATGATAAGGTGGCCGATGCTCTGCAGGATGTCTACACGACAGGCTATGGAATCGTTGCTCCCAGGTTGGAAGACATCACCTTCGATGAACCGGAGCTGATCCGCCAGGGGCGCCGGTTTGGCGTCAGGCTGAGGGCAAGCGCTCCATCCATCCACATGATCAGGGCTAGCATCCTAACTGAGGTGGCGCCCTTCGTGGGCACGGAGAGACAAGGAGAGGATATGGTCCAGTATCTGTCGACCCAGTTTGAACGGGATCCCGAACAGATCTGGAAGACCGACTTTCTGGGCAAAGCCTTGCACGAGATTATCCAAGAGGGCATTACCGGCAAGCTGCAGCGGATGCCGGAAGTTGCCCAAGAGAAACTGCAGGAGACTTTGAGTAAGATCATTAACGAAGGCAGCGGTGGTCTCATCTGCATTATCTTGTAATGGGCCTGGCCGGGTGGTGAGCCTGGCCGACCCCAGATATGAAAAAGGCCCTGTTTGTCGGGGTTTCGGGGACGACAGGGTCATAAAGCTCCCAGTGACGGGACAAGCTACCACTGAACTAGCTGACGGAAAGGGGGTGAGAGGATGACCAAAGCAGATCTCATCGATTCTGTCGCTGAGAGGGCGGCGATAACGAAGAAGGATGCCGGTCGGGTAGTGGATGCGGTATTCAACACCATCATGGAGGCCTTAGCCCAGGGGGACAAGGTTCAGTTGGTCGGGTTTGGTACTTTTGAAGTTCGCCACCGGGCTGGCCGCACGGGCCGGAACCCCCAGACCGGTGAGACCATCGAGATCGAGGCGCGCAACATGCCTGTCTTTCGAGCGGGTAAGGCCCTCAAAGAGGCTGTACAGTAACTGGACAAGCCGCCTTCTGTGTTTTCCGGGGCATGTTGACCGACCCGTCCGCATGCCCCATTGTCTTTCTGGCCATGTCGGGTCTCTAGTCAGGCTATCCTCCCTAAAACGTCCTAGATCTCCACTAGAGCGCCCTTTGGACTTTCTTTCATAGTTGACTGATGATATAATGATACAAACAAATGGTATGTTTATTACCGAGGCACAGAGGTGGTGCGGTTGAAAAGGGTTTCCATCGGCTTGCTTGGGCTCGGGACGGTCGGCAGTGGGGTTGTGAAGATAATTCAGCAGAACGGAGATCAAATCGCCCGGCGCGTCGGGTCGGAACTGCACATTAAGCGAGTGTTGGTCCGCAGCCTCGAGAAGGAACGGAGGGTCCAGCTGCCGGCCGACACACTGACCACAGATCCTAACTTGATTCTCCAAGACCCTGAGATCGATATCGTCGTCGAAGTGATGGGCGGGGTGGAGCCTGCCCGGGACTACATCCTCAAGGCCCTCACCGCGGGCAAACATGTGGTTACCGCGAACAAAGAGGTTCTAGCTAAGGTCGGCGATGAGATCTTCACCGCCGCCGCAGCGAACAGGACCGATGTCTATTTTGAAGGCAGCGTTGGCGGGGGCATACCCTTGATCATGCCGTTGAAGGAAGGACTCACTGCCAATCGTCTGCGTACGGTGATGGGGATCATCAACGGCACTACCAATTATGTTTTGACGAAGATGACTGAAGAGAAGGCGCCTTTTGATGAGGTGCTCAAACAGGCGCAAGAGCTAGGCTACGCCGAGGCCGATCCTTCTTCCGATGTGGATGGGTTAGATGCGGCGTACAAGCTGTCGATCTTGGCGTCCCTTGCCTTCGATGCCCGGATTCCCCTGGAGCAGGTCTATGTGGAGGGCATCAGGGCCATCACTCCCGCCGATATTGAGTCGGCCCGGGAACTCGGGTATGTGATTAAGCTGCTGGCCATCGGCAAGGAGAGGGACGAAGGCATTGAAGTTCGCGTTCATCCAACCTTCATTCCCACCCATCATCCCCTGGCAGCGGTGCAGGGCGTTTTTAATGCCGTTTTCGTCCAGGGGGATGCAGTTGGCGACCTCATGTTCTACGGGCGCGGTGCGGGGGAGATGCCGACCGGCAGCGCCGTTGTCGGCGATATCATCGATGCGGTGCGCAACCTGCAAAGCAAGGTTAACGGCCGGGTCAAGATGATGCGGCAGGACAAACCCATCATTCCCATCGGCCAGACAACATCCAGGTACTATGTGCGGATGCTGGTGGTGGACCGGCCTGGGGTCTTGGCGGGCATTGCCTCTTGCTTCGGCCAAAACGACGTCAGCATCGAATCGGTCATCCAGAAAGGCAAAGGGGAGGACCCCGTCAGCCTGGTGTTTGTCACCCATGAGGTAAAACATGAAAACATGGCGCGTGCCTTGGATCAGATTACCCGTCTTGCCGTTGTCCGCGAGATTACCAATACAATCAGGGTGGAGGGCGAACCGCGTCGATGAAACATGGTGAACCATGGCCCGGCATCATCGGCAAGTACAGAAAGTACTTGCCTGTCACCGAGGAGATGCCGGTGGTAACCTTGTTGGAAGGCAATACGCCGCTGGTGTGTGCCCGGCGGCTGGCCAGACAAGTAGGTTTGCGGGCCGAGCTGTACATTAAGAATGATGCCCTCAATCCAACGGGGTCTTTTAAGGACCGAGGAATGACCTTGATGGTGAGCAAAGCCTTGGAGGAGCATGTCCCTGGGGTGATTTGCCCCTCCCTGGGCAATGCTTCCGCTTCCGCAGCCGCCTATGCGGCCAGGGCAGGCATACGGTGTATTGCCCTAGCTCCGGAAGAGGTGGTCATCGCCGGACAAATGGCCCAGACCCTGATCTATGGCGCCCGTGTATGCGCGGTCCGGGGCAATTATGATGATTGCGCGGCGATGGCCCAAGAAATCGCGGTGGAGAACCGGTTTGTCCTGGTTAATTCCCTCAATCCGTACGCCTTGCACGGCCAAAAGACGGCCGCTTTCGAGATATGCGATCAATTGGGACAGCCGCCCACCTACGTGGCCTTGCCTGTAGGTGATGGGGGGTTTATGGCGGCCTTGTGGCAGGGCTTTAAGGAGTACGGCAACAACAAGAACCGTGCACCGAGGATGCTTGGCTTCCAGGGGAATGGAGCTGCCCCTTTCATTGCTGGACATGCCATCCCCGACCCCCAGACCCTTGCTGCGGCTATTCGGATTGGCCGCCCCGCCAACTGGCAAGGGGTCCTTGATGCGGTGGAGGAGTCCGGTGGGCTGTTGGAAAAAGTCACCGATGATGAAATTGTCGCAGCCTACCAGTTGATTGCGCGGCTAGAAGGCCTTTTTCTTGATCCGTCGGGAGCGGCAGCCTTGGCGGGATTAGTCAAGCTGGCAGGTCAAGGGTTTTTCAAGCCCGGGGAGAATGTCGTCTTGTTGGCCACTGGACACGGTTTGAAGGATGGATATCGCGCCGCGATCCAAGAGCCCTCCGAGGTCCTGTATGTTGATAATGCTGAGGAGATCCAAAGGGTCCTCGAAAATGTACACTAGTGAGGAAGATGATCCATGGAGCGGGTCTATATCAGAGTGCCAGCAACAACTGCAAATCTTGGTTCAGGGTTTGACGCTATCGGGATGGCTTTAGGGGTTTATAATGACTTTGAACTGGAGCTGACGCAGGATGGGTCCTGGACGGCGGAAATCGCCGGTGAAGGTTCTGCTGATTTGCCCAGGGATGAGACCAATTTAGTCTTGCGAAGCGCTCGTTTTCTCTTTGACCGCGCGGGTGTTGCCATCGAAGGTCTTAAAGTGAGAATATCCAATCGGATTCCTTTGGCCCGAGGTCTGGGGAGCAGCGCGACGGCCATCGTCGCGGGCTTGGTAGGGGCGAATGCCCTGCTAGATGGGGTCTTCAGCGATGATGAAATCCTGGCCATGGCGAGTTTCCTGGAAGGGCATCCGGATAATGTGGCGCCGGCCTGCCTCGGAGGGATAGTTGTTTCCTTCGCGACCGAGGGAGGCTTGTGGACCCAGAGGATTGCTCCACCGGCCGAACTCCATGTGGTCTTGGTTGTACCTGAGTTCCATTTGAGTACGGAAGCAGCCAGGGCTGCTCTCCCTCAACAAGTGCCGTTGCAGGATGCAGTCTTCAATGTGGGACGGGCGGCCTTTCTCGCCTGCGCCCTGGGCCAGGGGTCCTTTGATGGCCTGTCTTTCGCTATGGAAGACAGGTTGCATCAGCCCTATCGAAAAAGCCTAGTGCCTGGGATGGAAGAGGTTTTTGCCGCGGCCAAAGGGGCTGGAGCCCTCGGCGTTGCTCTGAGCGGGGCCGGCCCTACGGTGATGGCCCTCAGCCTGCAGAAAGATGCAAGACTGGGCGAGGCTATGGCCGCAGCCTTTGCTGAGCAAGGGGTCCGAAGCCACGTTATCTGGACCAAACCCTCCTCCCAGGGGGCCTTATGTCAGTTTGAGGAGAAAGGATGACTGGATCGGATGGGAGAAAAGAAGGTTCTAGTGCAAAAGTACGGAGGCAGCTCCGTCGCCACTCCAGACAAGATCAAGGCCGTTGCGCGGCGCATCGTTGCGGCCAAGGAACAAGGCTACAAAGTAGTTGCTGTTGTCTCCGCCTTGGGTGATACCACCGATGAGTTGATCAAACTGGCCCGTCAGATTACCGATCGACCTCCTCGGCGGGAAATGGACATGCTGCTGTCTACTGGGGAGCAAGTTTCCATCTCCCTGTTGGCGATGGCCGTCGATTCTTTGGGAGAGCCGGTCATCTCCTTGACGGGCGCCCAGTGCGGCATTATTACCGATGCTCAGCATACTAAGGCCCGCATCTTAGAGATTCAAGCCAACAGGATCCAAGAGGAGCTTGGCAAGGGGAAAATTGTGGTTGTTGCCGGCTTCCAGGGGATCACCAGCCTCAATGATATCACCACCTTGGGCCGAGGCGGCTCCGATACCACCGCGGTAGCCTTAGCCGCAGTCCTGGAGGCCGAGGTCTGTGAGATTTATACCGATGTGGATGGCGTTTACACCGCGGATCCCCGCGTTGTGCCCGAGGCCAGGAAGCTGGAGCAAATATCCTACGGTGAGATGTTGGAGATGGCCCGCCTAGGGGCGGGGGTCATGCAGCCCCGGGCAGTGGAAATCGGCGCCCAATATGGGATTCCTATCCATGTGCGGGCCAGCTTTAAGGATGAACCAGGCACCATGATTAAGGGGGAAGAGGCTTTGGAGAAGGAAGTAGTGGTTACTGGTGTAACCCATGATACCAACGTGGCCAAGTTTGTCGTAGTGGATGTACCTGACAGACCTGGCGTAGCTGCTAAGATCTTTTCGGCCCTTGCTGACGACGGCGTCAACGTCGACATGATCGTCCAGACAAACAAGAGGACAGGGCGGACCGACATGCTGTTCACCGTGAGCAAGGATGATATGGAGTCGACGAAAGACATCATCGAGGAACTCTGCAAGGAGCTCGGCGGCGAGCGGGTGATTGTTAATACAGATGTGGCCAAGGTTTCCATCGTCGGCGCCGGCATGGTCAGCAATCCAGGGGTAGCCGCGCGGATGTTCCGGGCTTTGGCTGATGAGAATATCAACATTCAGGTCATTAGCACTTCGGAGATCAAGGTCTCCTGTCTGATTGATGCCTCTTTAGTTGTACCGGCTGTGCAAGCCATTCACAAGGCGTTCGAACTGCATGTAGGTTAATAGCAATCTACATAATAGTCGATGAAGGGGAGATGGGTAAAGCCATCTCCTTTTTTTGAAGGTAGGAAAATCCTTCCTGGTAAAGAATACAAGAAAGGGTTGGCGGTTTGCCCCCTTAACCAATACCGGAGCCAGGTCGTTCATGCAGGTCGAGGAGTAAGACTAATAGAACCGTGAAGAGAGCGGAGCGAGGTCGGCCGCAGTCTTGTCCATGCCATGGATGACTTCCCTGGAGAGTCTTGCTGCCCCGAAGGGTTAGAATGTTGTCACCTCTCTAGAATATCTCAAGAATGTTGGACCTAGAGGGGTGTATGTCGCCGTTAGATGCATCTGCCAAGACCCAATAGTTCAGACGATGGACCTGATGAATGAGGTCAGGAGTCTGTTTATAATTCAGCAGGACTCTTACGCAGGGATCGAACCTTCCTGGCATCGGATAATGGGCGGCGACTGCCGACCCTCTCCCGCACCGGGTCTTTGGTGCACCGGGTTGCAGTCCGGAAACACCTAGCAAATGGATCCTCGATTGGGTCTTCCCGGGATACGCAAACGTTTTAGCGAGCTCCTTGTCGAGACCTGCTGGAAAACTGCTCGACCCTGGTGGACTTGTTGCCCTCGGCCTAACTAAATATTAATCTCAGCACTTTCCGGGGCGACTTAGGATGGATCGCCTCGAGCAAATGTCCACCTGTGGACATAAACCTGCTTTGTGAGAGAATAGTTTAGACCAGCCATTGGAGTGCTGTGAAGAGAGGGGGCTCTAGGCGCTGACCTTAAAGCGGGGGACTGCCGCAAGCCGCTAGACGGCGGACTGTTGCTGTAGACAACAAGGAACCTATGCGCGCATCCTTGTGAAAAGGCGTAATATAACGCAATATTGAAGCACTTCACGCTAAGGGGGGACGCCATGGCCGCGACAATTCGTCAACTCCTTGACGAGTATTCACTGGGTCGGTGAATAATGTGGTGTACGGCAACGAACGGCGCACGTATTGCAGTCCAGACATATTTGAGTCACTGTGAGCACTCCTCTAGCCGCCTCTTTGGAGAGTCGCTCAGAGGCTAATGTTTGAGGATGCTATGCAGTGGCTCCTTCTTTTTGCCAATATACTACTAAAGCCAGGGAGGATAGCTGCTGTGGAACTTCTCGAAGAACTCATCGAAGGCAATATTCCTTTACATGGTCACTATTACACCTACTATTACGGCAGTTGCCATTTGGCCGTTAAGATGATCGCCCTAGCGAGAGGTGCCGCCAAGAGGGGAATGAACTGCCTCTTGATCAGTGACGAAGTCGTCCGGGAAATGATTATGATGGGTCTTGAAGGGGAGATTGCCGATCCAGGGCAGCTGTTTCGCCCTGGGGAATACCTTATCGATACTTGGCGGAAACATGGCACCATAGCGCTGCGAAAGAGCCTCGTAACCCTGTTGGGCCGTTCGCACGGCCTGTGTATTGGTGCAGATGCTATGGTTGAAATCGCTGCTACGGGAGTGTCCCTAGCAGAATTCCTAAAATGGGAAAGGGCCTACGACCTTGCAAGCCGTGGATTGCCCTTAACGACCATTTGTTTCTATCCCTTCGTGCACGACGACCCAGGGTGGTCAAGTCCTGATTGTGGTGTAAATTCTCCTCCTAGTTGTTGAGTTCAAGC
>ERZ773359.622-NODE-622-length-50448-cov-12.911000_pt1 | contig 50448 bp, 43 predicted proteins | sample MGYA00374955_ERZ773359 | MGnify/ENA primary metagenome ERZ773359 (study PRJEB29098, sample SAMN04486028) | biogas fermenter metagenome | study: EMG produced TPA metagenomics assembly of the Biogas fermentation microbial communities from Germany - Plant 4 DNA1...
CCTGAGCTTTAGGAAACAAATCTTCCGCTAATTTCTTAAGACTCTGTTTTAAGTCGAGAGATTAAATTATTACTCAGGGGGCGCCATTTTATTCCGCATCCTGAACTAATTTTTAAACTTTTATTCTTTAACTTTCGTTCTTCCCATCCAGGACAAATCCTGTAGTTCCCCAAAAAAATCCCGAAAGATACGATAATACATCAATTCTTCTTTGCTCCTGAGCACCCAGTCATTGGGAAGAACTCGCTCTTTGCCAAAATCTTCGTCAGTAATATTCTCCTCAGCATACTGATAAAGTAATTCCTCTACCCCGGCACCCTGCCAGAATTTGGATTTCTCTCTCCATAATATTTCTTCCGGTAATAAATCTTCCACTGCTTTTCTCAGAATCCATTTTTCTACCCCGTTTTTTATCTTTAAGTCAACTGGAATCTGAAAGGCATAATCTACTATTTCTTGATCTAAAAAGGGAACTTGAGCCACTATCCCATGAGCAGAGGCACAACGATCTACTCTCTGCAACGCCGTATTATGAAGACTAAAAGTTATATCTCTCAACTCCTGAGGTAATCTGTCCTTGTTCAAAGATTTTAGATAATCATAGCCAGCGAAAAGCTCATCTCCGCCCTCACCAGAAAAAACCTCCGGAACATAATCAGAAGCCAAATTGGCTACCATATAATTAATAATACTGGAACGAACCAGAGGAGCATCAAAAGATTCCAGATGATAAATAACCTTAGGTAATACTTCTAACATTCCTTCTAAATCTACTACTATCTCTCTATGTTCTGAGCCAATAAATTTAGCCATTTCCCTGGCATAATAAAGGTCCGGAGCATCCTCTACTCCCACGGAAAAAGTATACATTTTTTGCACTCTCGGTCGAGCTAAACTTGCTACAACGCTAGAATCGAGACCCCCGGAAAGCAAAGAACCTGCTGGGTTACTTTTGATTCTCTTTTTTACTGCTTTACTAAGTTTGTCACGAAGTTTTTGAGCTACAATTTTCAGTTCTCCCCGAAAAAGAGGCAGCTTTTTCCAGCGAAAATAAGGATTGACTTTTTCTTTATAAAAAAAGCTTCCCGGAGGCATTTCTTTTATTTTTCTTCCATAAGACAAAAGTCCTTTTACTTCCGAAGAAAAACAAAGATCTCCTTTTTCATTAAATATATAATAAAGAGGAGCCACTCCTATATAATCTCGCTTTAACTCCGGCTCTTTTTCTCTTACCCGTGCCAGCGCGAAATGATCGGTCCCTCTATCATCTTTTACCATCTTTTCTTTTTTCCATCGGGCAAGCGATGGCTCATAGAGAGCGGGCCACACCACTCCTAAAGTCGCCTCTTTTAATTCTAAAATTGCTTTACCTTTCAGACCTCGATGAGAGATCTTATTTAGCATTTTTTCTACTTCCTTTTTCTTTCCTGGAGCAAAAATTCCAGTAATACCAGCCAAAATAATTTTACCTCCTCATCTATATTCATTTATTGCTTCAAATAGGGCTAATAAGTTTTCCTCAGGTATATTAGCCTGAATATTATGGACTGTAGCAAACACAAATCCTCCACCAGGTTTAAAGGTTTTTATCAACCGCTCTACTTCCTCTTTTACCTCATCTGGAGCTCCAAAAGGAAGAGTTCTCTGCGTGTCTACTCCTCCACCCCAGAAAGTAAATTGATGTCCAAAGTCTTTCTTCAGATTTTCAGGATCCATCTTAGCTGCAGATATCTGCACCGGGTTTAAGATATCAAAACCCGCTTCTTTTATATCAGGTAGTAGGTCATAAACTGAGCCGCAGGTGTGGATAAAAGTTTTCCAGGTGGTGTTGTGATGAATCCAGTTATTAATTTTTTGATGAAAGGGCTTAAATAACTTTCTATACACCTCCTGGGAAATAAAAAGGCCATTTTGCGAACCAAAATCAGTTCCTGAAACCACTATTACCTGGATTTTCTCTCCCACTGCCTGATGAAATAACTCTAAATTTTGCAAGCCGATATCAGTAATGTGAGAAAAAACTTCCCCGATGAAGTCCTGACGAGTCAGAAGAGATACGTACCATTCTTCCACATCCCTAATTCCCCGAGGATCCGGCAAGGCTGAACCAGGAACGTAAGCAATATCTCCCAAATTAATTCCCGGAACCCCACTTGACACTATACTATACTCGGTTTCCTCATAGAGCTTCTGAGCTTCACTCTCATAATAGCGAAGTTCTTCTTCAGAAAGTAAACTGTATTCTTCTATTTGATCTTCTACTTTCAACTCTTCCTCTCGGAAGGGCTTTTGCCTGATAATAGCATCGTGGTAAAAACCGCCCCGGGGCATTTTAGCTGAGGGAGAAAGAGTACTATCCCCCCGGGGGTATTGATAAATGTTACCTTCTGAGTCCGGAGTAGTGTTAAACTTTTCCGGCACTAAAAGGGGGGTGCCATCAAAGAAAGTCCAAGGCTTCCAGTTTTCATTCTTAAATCCAAAAAAATTATAGAGAGAGAGAAGAGGAACGGTATCTATTCCCAGAACCTTTCGCAACTCGTCATCCACTTCTCCCAGCATCTGGAAAGGATCAATTACTTTCACCGGCTCTTCCGGCTTGATTAACCCCAGAGCTACCTTTAGTTTGTGCAAGCTGGAAACATGAATTCCGGTAATCAAGGTAGAACCTAAATCCAGGGGAACCTTATCTGGTTCCCGATGGGAAAGAGAACTTATCACTCGTTCTCGAGACGTCATATTCTTTCCTCCTTTTATATTCTTTATTTCTTTAATTATAACTAATATTTTCAAATAGATTATACAAGAATAACGTACAGCTTAACATTAAAAATAAAAAGATGAGAAAAAACTAAAATAAATTATGCTGGAATTTAACTATGAATAACAAAACATATTTATAAAATGATATAATTAAAAAAAAGCCTTCTAGGAGGAAAATGTGAAGAGGTTCTATTTTCTCTTGGTTTTGAGCATATTAGTTACATCTTTCTCTCCTCTATCCTTTGCTCAAGAAAGTTTGACAACTTACATTTCTTCGGCAGGATTCTCCCTCACTTTTCCCCCTGATTGGGAAGTCTATAATCCTCCTTCTACTCCCAATCCCTATCTTGTGATGTTAGGCCAAGACTCAGAAGCCCAGGTCGGGGTCACTTTAGAATATTATAATTACTCTTCATTGGAAGATTTCTTTAAAAAAGTAAAGGAGGAAGTAAGTCAATTCCCGGGAATAGAAATAATCTCTCAGGGAGGAGAATCCATCAACGGAGCTCCTAGCTGCTGGTTTACCTATACTTTCTTGGTTTCCTCAGAGCCTTCTGCTTCTCAAGAACCCTTTCAGGCTATTATTTATCTTTTTTCCCAGAGCAATAATTTTTTCCGCATAATTTGTCTGACCAAAGAAAGCCAATTTAATGACTATTTGAACACTTTTCAGGCTATTGCTCGCAGTTTCACTACTTCGGTAGGAAATTAAGAGTGTTTTATAAAAAGTTATAAAACTATATAAAAACTAAAGAGGAGCAAAAAAATGGAAAAAGAAGGGGCAAAACGTATACTTTGTTTTGGAGATTCCCTGACCTGGGGTTGGAATCCTGAAACTCAAGAGCGCTATTCAGCAGGTTCTCGCTGGACTACTATACTGCAAAAAAACTTGGGGGAGAGCTACTGGATAATAGAAGAAGGGTTAAACGGGCGCACCACCATCTGGGATGACCCCATTGAAGGAAATAAAAACGGGAGAAGACATCTCCCCATATTACTGGAATCCCACCGACCTCTGGACTTATTAATTATAATGCTGGGAACCAATGACCTGAAGGCCCGCTTTCAAGTTACTGCTCTTCAGATCGCTCAAAGCGCTGGAACTCTGGTAGAAATAGCAAAAAGAAGCAATGCTGGAAGAGGAGGCAATTCTCCTTCGGTTCTTCTTATTTCTCCTCCACCTTTAGGAAAACTTGCAATATGGCAAGAAGAGTTTGGAGAGGGAACAGAAAAATCTCAAAATTTGGCTCGTTATTACTCTTACTTTGCTCAGGTTAATCAGTGCCACTTTTTTGATGCTGGAGAAGTAGTTAAAACCAGCGATATAGATGGCATCCACTGGGAAGTTGCTGCAAACCAACAATTTGCTGAAGCACTAACAAACAAAGTAAAGGATATCCTTTAAGAGAAAATATTAGTTGTCCTTAAACTTTCTCTATCTTCGCAATTACCTCCACACTTTTCTCCACATTTTAGGCATACCAGATCATCCAGTATTTTATTTTCCTCTTCCGGGCGAAGATAGCGTTCTCTCACTCTTTTATCCTGTATCCAGGGAAGCTTTTTTAATTTCTTTTCGTAAGGGGTATTATATACTTCCTGGATTCCTTTATCTCGATATTTTTCCCTTTTTATCGCCATGTTTTTTTATTCCTCCCCGAGATAGGCTTTACGTACTTTTTCATTTTCCAGAAGTTCTTTTCCCCTTCCTTCGAGAACCACAGATCCGGTCTCCAGAACATAAGCATAATGAGCTATCTGCAAAGCGGCTTTGGCATTTTGCTCTATTAATAGAATAGTGGTTCCGTTCTGGTTAATTTCTCTGATAATATTAAAAATTTCCTTCACGAGAAGTGGAGCTAAACCCAGAGAGGGTTCATCCATCATCAAAAGGTGAGGCCGAGACATCAAAGCTCTGGCTACCGCGAGCATTTGTTGTTCCCCTCCACTCAAAGTACCTCCTTTTTGCCTCACTCTCTCCTTTAAACGAGGAAAAATACGAAAAATCCAATCCAGATCCTCTTTAATTTCCTCTTTATCTCGCCGCGTGTAACTTCCTAAAAGCAGGTTTTCCCAAACAGTGAGATTAGGGAAAATCCTCCTTCCTTCCGGGACCATAGCCAGCCCCATCTCCACAATATGATGAGCGGATTCTCGAGTGATGTCTATACCCTGAAACTCTATTTTACCCTGCCGAGATCTCACTAATCCTGATACAGTCCTCAATGTAGTACTCTTGCCTGCACCGTTTGCCCCAACTAAAGCTACAATTTTTCCCGCCGGAACTTCAATGTTAATTCCTTTAAGAGCGTGAATACCACCATAGAACACATGAAGATCTTCTATTCGGAGCATTAAGTCGTTTTCCATCAATCTTCTACCCCCAGATAAGCCTCAATAACCCGGGGATTATTCCTTATCTCCTCTGGCGTACCTTCAGCTATTTTCATTCCAAAATCCATCACTGCTATTCGCTCACAAATTCCCATTACTACTTTCATATCATGTTCAATCAGAAATATAGTAAGATTAAAATCGTCTCGCATCTTTTTGATAAACTCCATCAGTTCTCGAGTTTCTTGAGGATTCATTCCCGCTGCTGGCTCATCTAAAAGTAAAAGAGAGGGATGAGTAGCTAAAGCTCGGGCGATCTCCAAACGTCTTTGTTCTCCATAGGGCAAAGATTGAGCCTCTTCTTTTGTAACATCAGCTAATCCCACTGCCTCGAGAAGGTCATAAGCTTCTCTCCTTATAGCTTTTTCTTCCCTCCAGTAAGAAGGAAGACTGAACATAGGAGCTAAAAAAGAGCTTTGTAAGCGAACATGGAAAGAAACCAGAACATTTTCCAGGACGGTCAAATTTCCAAAGAGACGAATATTCTGAAAAGTGCGAGCAATGCCAACAGTGGTAACTAAATCGGGGGAAAAGCCGGTGATATCTTTTCCCTGGAAAATTACCCGACCCTTCGTGGGACGATACTGCCCGGTAATCAGGTTAAACACTGTAGTTTTACCTGCTCCATTGGGCCCAATTAAACCTACCAGGTCTCCAGAGAAAAGTTGCAAAGAAAAGTCACTAACTGCTACCAGCCCGCCAAAAGCAACAGTAAGATTTTCTAAAGAAAGAAGGGGCTCTTTATTTTTCACTTTCATTTCTTCCTTTTATTCGGTCAATGATAAGCTGCCAGGAAATTTCTTTGTCACCAAATAATCCCCGTCGATAAAAAATCATCATGACTACTAAAAGAACGGAAAATACTACCATCCTCATTCCCGGTATTCCGGGAAAAGTCCATGCCCCGATAGTGATAGGAGCCTCCACTTCTCGCAAAATCTCCTGCAAAAAAGCAAAAATAAAAGCAGTAACCACTGACCCTGTGATACTACCTAATCCCCCCAAGACGATGATAATCAGTAAGTTAAAAGTCATAGTAAAAGTAAAAAGAGAAGGAGAAACAGTGCTAATTAAGGTTACAAACAATCCTCCTGCCACACCGGCAAAAAATCCGCTTAATACAAAAGACAAAAGCTTATGACGGAAAAGATTCACCCCCATAGCCTCTGCTGCTACTTCATTTTCTCTGATGGCTTTTAAAGCCCGGCCAAAACTTGAGTTCACGAGACCCTTAATCATAAACACCGACCAGAAAGCCCAGTTTACCGTCCACCACAGGTTAGTATATTCCGGTATTCCTTTAATTCCCAGAGCTCCATTAGTTAAAGGAATAAAGTTGTTGGCCAGAACATTAATGATCTCCCCAAAACCAAAAGTAGCAATAGCTAAGTAATCACCTCGTAAGCGAAGAGTGGGAATACCAATCAATAAAGCAGCAAGAGCAGCAGCTAATCCTCCTAAAAAAAGAGCTAAAAGAAAAAGATGAGAAGGAAAAGAAAAAGAATTAAAAGGCCAGATAAGAGGTTGCAAAAAATAAACCTGTTCTTTTTGCACTAAAGGGAGCATTAAGATAGCTACAGTGTAACCACCAATAGCCATAAAGCCGTTGGGCCCCAAAGAAAACTGTCCGGTAATCCCATTAATTAAATTATAGGCCACTGCTGCTACTACGTAAATACAGGCGGTATTCAAAATGCGAATCAAATAGGTATTTAGATATCTCTCTGCTAAACTTACTCCCAACATTAAGACTGCAAAGAGAAGTAAAGTTAAAATTAAATCTCTTTTTTCTTCTCTTCCCATGCTACTATACTTTCTCTTTCAGGGTTTCACCCAGAATACCACTGGGTTTAACCAGCAAAAATATGATTAATATAGTGAAGACAAAGGCATCTCGATAACCAGATAAACCGGGGAAAAAGGCCACGATCATAATTTCTGTCAATCCAATTATAAAACCGCCTACCATGGCTCCCACTACATTGCCAATTCCTCCTACTACTGCCGCAGTAAATGCTTTCCAGCCCGGAAAAGTGCCCATTAAGGGGTTAATCTGAGGATATTTACAAGCCCACAGTACTCCGCCAATCCCGGCTAATGCCGAACCTAAAGCAAAAGTATAAAGAATTATCCTATCTATATCTACGCCCATCAGGCGAGTGGTCTCCATATCTTTAGATACAGCTCGCATAGCCATTCCCATTTTAGTTCGGTAAACCAGATAAAGCAAAACAAGAAGAACTGAAACACTGATGATAGGCACCCAGAAAGTCACCCCCTGTATACGAGCACCAGCTAAAATATAGACATTTTTCATAAGCTCCGGGCGAGGAAAACCTTTAGGACGAGCACCAACAGTTACCAGACCCAGATTTTCAATGAAGAAAGAAACTCCCACTGCAGTTATAAGAGCAGAAATACGAGGAGCATCACGTAGAGGACGATAAGCTATTCTTTCAATACTCATTCCCACTATAGCACACAGTGCTACTCCTATTATTACTCCCAGCCACCAGGGGAGAAGAAAAACTCCTATCATAAAAAAAGAAAAATAAGCTCCCAGCATAAACACATCGCCGTGAGCAAAGTTTATAAATCCCAGAATGCCATAGACCAGAGTATAGCCTATGGCTAAAAGGGCATATAAACTTCCTAAGGAAACTCCATTCATTATCTGCTGAAAAAAAGAGACCCAGGTCATGGCCTAAGTTATATAAGTACCAGGTAACTGTTAAGGTTACCTGGTACTATTAAATCAGTATTCAATAGTAGTCACAAACTTGAAGACACCATTTTCCACTCTTTTCACCACTATAGGTTTCTTGTTGTCTCCGTCGACAATAGTAGCCACTCCAGTTATAACTTCCAGGTTTTCAGTATCTTCCATGGCATCGCGTATTTTAACCGGATCTAATTCTCCCGCTCTTTTTATGGCATCTAAAATAATAACATAAGAATCACCGCCCAAAGCTTCAAAAGCGCTGGGTTCTCTACCGTGTTTCTCCCGGTATAAGTCGAAGAACTTTTGTCCTATTTCAGTTATCGCCTGAGTGGTATCAGCATGAGCAGTGAAATAAACCCCCTCTACTGAATCTCCACCGATGCTGACCAATTCCGGTGCATCTGCCCCATCTGCTCCTAAAATCATCCCTTCATACCCTAAATCCCGGGCCTGCTGACAAATCAGAGCAGTTTCAGTGTAATAATTAGGGACATAAATAACATCAGGATTAGCGTTTATAATGGTAGTAAGCTGAGCGGAAAAGTCCTGGTCTCCACTTCTACAATTTTGCTCGCTTACCACTTGTCCTCCTTTTTCTATAAAAGCATCTTTAAAGAAGTTGCCCAAAGCTACACAATAGTCTTGAGCAATATCAGATAAAATAGCTGCGGTCTGGGCTTGAAGCTCACTACGGGCAAACTGGGCAGCTGCTTTAGCCTGATCATCATCCCGGAAGCAAGCCCGGAATACAAATTTTTTCCCCTGAGTAACCAGAGGACTGGTAGCACTGGCAGAAATAACCGGAATCTGTTTTTCTTCACATATTGGGCCTACTGCTAACATACTACCACTTATTGCCGGACCAACCATAACTACCACTTTTTCATAATCTATCAAGCGAGTGGCAGCATTGGCCGACTCTACCCGGTCACTCTTATTATCCACTAAAACCAGCTCCACTTTTTTCCCCAGAACTTCATCTCCTACTACTTCTTTAGCAATGTTTACCCCTTCCCAAATCATCTGTCCATAAGCTGCTACTCCTCCAGTAATTTCCAGGTTAGCTCCAATTTTCACTGTTTCTTGAGCTAACACTATTCCGGAAAAACTCAAAACTAAAAGGAAAACCGTGAATAAACTGATTAATCTTCTCAATTCTAAAATCCCCCTTTCAAGAATTTTGGTAAAAACTTGCCATAAAATTACCATTGCACCGGCTCCTTGTCAAGAAAAATCGGACTCCATATGCTACAGAAAGTGGAAAAAATGTCAAAATATTTGAAATACGAGATAATTAAAGCCGGTTTTTGGTCAATTTCATATTTCATGTATCAAGGTTCTATCAGTAAAATTTTTACTTTTTCTTAAGCCTCCTCTCTTAATTTCCCGAGAATTTGGCCTTTACTTCTACTATTCCGTATTTTCACCTCCGGCGGCCAAACTCAGGTAAATACTTTTCCATTCAAAGAAAAGGGAAATTTTCCCTATTTCACCCCCACAATACCCTTAATAAGAGTATTTTTCTGAATTCTCACTCTCTCTAACACAGTGTTTCTTTTTGGGCGCTTTTTTCCCACATTTTATTATAGTAGAGCCACCGAAACCTTGAGTTTATATATTACCATGATAAAATTATATAAACCTACCAAATTTATTAGCAGTAAACAAAGATTGATATTAGAAGAGAGGAAAATAAAAACTTATGCTTTTTCTTTCTCACTTTTTAGCTGATTTTTTTGCCTCTTTCCCTTCACCGCTCAGCCCCTATTTTATAGGAGTATATGGAGTTGATTCTCGAACTATAGCTATGGTTATCGCTACCCTATCTCTTTTGAGCTCTCTCAGCCAGATTTTCTTTGCTACCCGACCTCTGTTTCAAAAATCAGAAGTACAATTTTATATTTCCCTTTCTCTTTTAATATTACCCTGGTCTCTCATTCCTTTTTCTTCTCACATCTATACCCTCTTCCTTATCCTTGTTGTAGCTTTTTTAGCCAACGCTTCTTTTCATCCTCAAGGTGCGGCTCTCTCTGGTGAAAGTGGCTCTCAAGGGATAACTTTGTTTGTCTCTGGAGGCATTGCTGGAGCTGCCCTAGGCCCTATTTTCATCACCTGGATAGTGAGCAGTGGAGGCATATCTGGAATAGTGCCTCTAACTTTAGGGATCTGGATATGCTGGACTATTCTGTTTTTGATAATCTTGAGAAAAAGAGATTATAATATATCTTCCTCTATTCCCAGGCAAAAATTCTCCCTTCAGTTTTTTCTTCCCTTGCTGCCTATCTGGATAATGGTGAGCATCCGTACTTTTTTCACTGATATTTTCCATACTTTTGTCCCCATTTATTTAAATTTTCAAGGATATAGTTTAGTAATGGGAGGGATGTTACTCTCTGGAGGAGTAATGTCCGGACTTTTAGCTAACTCGATAGGAAGTAGAATAAGGACACAGTTCAATAATCGATTAGTAAATTTGCTATCTTTTGGAGGGTTAGGTGTGGCTATTTTAATTTTTACCCGGGCGGAAGGAATTATTTCCCTCACCCTGTCTTACCTCCTGGCTGACTTTTCCTCATTTTTGAGCATGAGCACCAACGTCTGCGAAGCTCAAGACCTATTTCCTCAACATCGTGCCTTTGCTTCTTCAGTAGCTATGGGTCTATCCTGGGCTTTTGGACATTTTCTGCATCTTCTTTATTCCTCTCTACTGGGTAATCAAGTAACTCTGGTGATTGAGAGCGCTGGCTTTTTCTCTTTAGGAATGACTGTCTTTCTTCTTCTTTTTCCTTCTTTCTTTCAAAGAAAAGCCTACTGCGGGGTTGAGAGTAGTTGAGAATATTACACAACTGGTCAAAAAAAAGGGGTTCTACAAACTTTTTTATATTCTTAAGCATTGCTTTCGCTTCTAATTTTATTTTTGCCTTAACCTCAGTTCTCTTTTCCATCTTTGCCACAGATATGGGTTTTTCTCCCCCGGAAGTTGGTTTGGCTATATCTGCTTTTACCGCAGGGTCTTTAATAGGTGCTCCCTTATGGGGGAAAGTGGTAGACAAATTTAGCAAAAGAAAAGTAACTCTTTTGATCAGTCTTTTAGGACAAGCTCTTTTTTGCCTTCTCATTCCCCTGATGCAATGTTTATTGGGTCTAGTAATAGTGCGATTTTTCTTTGGATTCTTTATGGTAGCTCAGGCTTTGACCCTTAATGAGTTAACAGTCAAAATAGAGGAGGAAGAAAGGAGAAGTAAAGAGATATCAGCTATCAATGTTGCCCGAGCAGCAGGCTACTCCTTAGGTTGTCTTTTAAGCGGATTTTTAGGAGACCTTCATCCTAACTCCAGTTTCTATTTAGGAAGCTCGGTGGTCATTCTGATTTTCTTCCTTACTTTTTATCTTCAGGAGGAAACGGGCAAAGCCGTCCCCTTCTCTCAGGAAGATAATCCCGCCAAACACTGGATTTTGCAAAAAAGAGTTGCTCTTTTTTACTTCTCCATTTTTCTTCGTTCTACCGCAGTCAACGGATTATCTTATTTCTTACCCCTTTTCTGGAAAAATATGGGTCAAACCACTGCTCTCATTGGCTCGGTCATTGCTATTTCTAATTTAGCCCAATTATTTTTCTTCCCCCTGAGCGGAAAACTAAGCTCCCGGTCAGATCAGATGGCTTTCCAATCCACCCGCTTTGGGCTTTTGCTAACCATTATTCCTTTCCTTATTGCTCCTTTTTTTCATCAAGGAGTATTAATCCTTCTTCCTCAGTGTATTTTGAGCATCAGCTGGGCATTCTTTTACATTGGGACTATTCTTTCCCTCCGCTCTTTCGTTCCTCTACAGAAACAAGGAGAAGCTTTAGGATGGTTAGAAGTAGCCCTGAACTTAGGAGGCATAGTGGGCCCCAATCTTTTTGCTTTTTCTCTCTCCTCTTTTAACAATAACTTTCCCTCTGCTTTTTTCTCTCTTTCTTTTTTACCGCTCATAGCTTTCTTTATTTCCAGGAAAAACGAAAAGAACTTTCTTTCCTGATTGAAACTCAAGAAGAGGAAACCAGAGCCGATTTCACTTTCACCCCCGGGATACTCCCTAATTTACCAGTTAAAGCTCCCAGCTCGTCTGTGCTACCATCTACAATTAAAGCAATTACCGAGACATTCCTTTCTCGATAAGGAATACCCATTCTCCCCACGATTAGCTCTCCAAACTCTCCCAGAATTTCATTCACCCGCTCAGCCTGCTTTTCTCGATCGGTAACTATTATCCCTACCACTCCTACTCTATTATCTATCATATAGAACTCCTAATTTTTCATTGATTTCTCTCAAGTCTTTTTCCACCTCCACATACACTCTAAACCATTTTTCTAAGCTTTCTTGCCACTCCTTTTGAGGTTCAAATACTTCTCTAACGCGGAAAGTTTTTTGAAAAGCTTCTTCAAAATCTTTATAGACTCCAGCACCTAAACCAGCCAAAAGAGCAGCACCCCGGCAACTTCCTTCTCTATCCCGGGGAACAGGGATATTTTTATTCAGAGTAGTGGCTTTTAACTCCATCCATGCTCTATTTTGAGTTCCTCCTCCTACATTAGCGGTTTCTTTTATTCGAAAACCTAAGTTTTTTTCCATTTTCTCCCAGATGTTTCGATATTCAAAACATAAACCCAAAAGAAGACCCAGGATTAATTCTTCTCTTTCTGCACCCCCTGTGAGATTCAAAAATGCTCCCTTTGCTCCCTCATAATCTCCCCCCAGAAGATAAGGGAAAAAGATAGGAACACGAGGAGAAAAATGAGGAGAAAGATTTTCCAGAAAGGCATAATCTTCCTTTAATAATCTCAATATCCAATCAACAGCGTAGCCCCCACTATAAATCCCGTTCATGGCATAGTAATAGGGGTAAGCCACATGATGTCCCCAGGAGAAAGGCTTTTCTTCTCCAGATGGAGAAAGAGAAGGCAAATTTTCCAGGGCCATGGTTAGAGACTCAGTGGTTCCAGTAGAGATTAAAGCTCTCCCCTCTCTGTATACCCCCACCGAAAGAGCGGCACAGAGATGGTCATGCCCCCCGGTTACTACCAGTGTATCAAGAGATAAGCCACAGTCTCTTGCTACTTCCTCTCTCACTGTTCCCAAAACTACCCCTGAGGGATAAAGAGGCGCCATATCTTTTGCTGATAATCCTGCTCGTGCTAACATTTCTTCCCACCAGCATCTTTCTTTCTGTCGGAAAAGCATGGTACGAGAAGCCAGGGAATAATCAAAAGAAGGAATCCCGCTAAAGTAGAAGAGAATAAAACCAGACATAGAAGTCCAGAATTTGGTTTTCTCAAAAGCCTCTTTTTCTCTTTCTCGATGCCAGAACAACTTATAGAAAGAATATATATGGTAGGGATAAAGGCCGCTAATCCGATAAACTTCTTCTTTGTCTAATTCTATTTCCCGAAAGTATTTTTCTGTGCGATTATCGTACCAGGGAATACTTCCACCCACCGGTTCTCCATTTTCACCCACTTTAACCAGTACTTCAGCATAACTGGATACACTGAGAGCTATAATTTCTCGCCTTAGTTCCCCGGAGAATTGGCTGATAGCCTGTAAAATTTGGTGTAGAATTTTCTGGGGGTGATATAACTCTCCCTCCTCATCAGGAAAAAGAGGAGTAGGAAAGCTTCTCTCCTCCTTTATCTCTCCATCGTGGTTATAAACCCGCAATTTAGTATTAGTGGTTCCTACATCTATCCCTAAAAGCAAAGCCACTTTATCCTCCAACTTTCGCTTCTAATTCTTTTTCTTCCAGAACGAGCTCGTTTCCCACCCATATCAAACACTTGGTAGGACACCTCTCTATACAAACTCCGCATAAATTGCATTTATCCCGGTCTATTTTTATTCTTCCTCCCTCCAAAGTTATAGCTCCCTCCGGGCAAGACTTCACACATATACTGCATTTTATACATCCCTTCTTACAAGACTGCCTGGTCTCCCGGGGGGAAGCCAGAGAGACACAAGCTTCTACCACTTGTTCTCGAGCAGGAAGAAGGGTAATAATAGAACGAGGACACTCCTCCACACATTTTCCACAACCAGTGCATTTATCCTCAATAATTATGGGTAATCCCTTTTCTTCGTCCATAATCATAGCTTCAAAAGGACAAACTCTTACACAGTTTCCAAAACCTAGACATCCATAGCGGCAACTTTTAAAAGAATTACCCAGAAGGTGAGCAGCTTTACAATCTTTCAATCCCTGGTAAACTGCTACCTCTCCTGCTACTTCTCTTGCCCCTTGACAGAGAAGAACAGCTTTCTGCGCTTCCCGATGAGAGTCAACTTCTTTCCCCACTAAAGCGGACAGCTCAGCCCACACTTTTGGCCCTCCTGCGGGGCAGGCATCAGGAGGAGCTTCTCCGGCAACAATTTTCTCTGCCAGATTAGAACACCCTGGAAAGCCACAAGCTCCACAATTAGCTCCGGGAAGAATCTCCTCTGCCTTTTGCACCAGAGGGTTGACTTCTACTGCAAACTTTTGAGAAAACCAAGCCAGCATTACTCCAAAAATCAGGCTCAAAACCCCAATAAGAACAGTGGGCATTAGAATATCCATATCTACCTCCTATTTCACCAGGCCCTTAAAGCCCATAAAAGCGATAGCTAAAAGACAAGTGGAAATAAAAACTATGGGATAACCCTGGTAAAACTGCGGAACTTTAGAAAATCTCAGTTTTTCCCTGATTCCAGCTAAAAGCAGCAAAGCTATCGTAAACCCTAAGGCTACACCTATACTATATACCACTACTTGAAGAAGATTATAATTATAGTCTACTCCAAAAAAGGTAACTGCTAAAATAGCACAATTAGTGGTAATAAGAGGGAGATATATGCCCATGGCCTGGTATAAGTTAGGCACCGTTTTCTTGAGAATCGCTTCTAGTAATTGCACTAAAACAGCAATTACTAGAATAAACACCATAATCTGGAGATATTCCAACCCCAGAGGCACAAAAATAAAGTTCCACAAAGCCCAAGTAGCTATAGAAGCTAAAACCATGACAAAGGTAACTGCCATCCCCATCCCCAGGGAATTCGCCACATTAGAAGACATCCCAATGTAAGGACATAGCCCGATATAGCGAGCTAAAATGATATTATCTACCAAGGCAGCACTGATAAAAATTTTGAAAAGGTCCATAGCACTCATAGATTATCCCTCCGATGGAAATGATTTAGCAAAGCAATGTAAATACCAATAAGAAGGAAAGCTCCGGGGGGAAGAATCATAATCATCATGCCCTGGTAAGAAGAAGGAAATATTTGGTGGTAAAAAAATTGCCCGTAGCCGAAAAGTTCTCTCACCACACCAATAGCTGCGATTACTAAAGTGTACCCTACCCCCATTCCCAGAGAATCAGCTATCGTCAATATCACTGGCTTTCGAGAGGCAAAAGCTTCTGCCCGAGCCATAATAATACAGTTAACTACAATCAGAGGAATGAAAACCCCTAAAGCCTCAGAAAGGGCAGGGAGATAGGCTTTCATCACCAGATCCACAATAGTAGTAAAAGTAGAAATTACCACAATGAAGATGGGAATACGAACTTCATTGGGAACAAAATTTCTTATCGCCGATATCACCAGGTTGGATCCGGTTAAAACAAAAATAACTGCCGCTCCCATAAAGAGGCAGTTTTCCAGCCTCACCGATACTGCTAATACTGAGCATAAACCAATCATCAGGCGTAAAACGGGGTTTTCTCCCACAATGCCATTTTTAAAACAATCCCAAAACTCCTTCATTGCTCTCTCACCTCCTCCCAGTAACTTGCTAAACCCTGACAAGCCCGGACTATAGCCCGGGTAGAAATAGTGGCTCCACTTATAGCCTCAATATCTCTGTTGATTTCGAAGGGATCAATTAAAGACTTACCAATAAATTGATTTAGAAAATCAGCGCTTTCAATATTAGAACCCAGTCCTGGAGTTTCTTGATGTTCTAATACTTCCATTCCCGTAAGTTTTCCTTCCTCAGAAATCCCTACCAAAAGTATAATTGGTCCGCCATATCCTGAAGTGCTTACTCGAAACACCAACCCTTCCCTCTTTCCTTCTTGTAGTGCTTCATAAACTTCTAAAATGGAAAGGTCTTTGATGGAATCTTGTGCTTCGGGCAGAGTTTCCCACTTTTTGAACTCTTGAGCAAAAGGAGCAATCCTTTGCAAAGCTTTCTCCAGTTCCTCTTCTGACCTTCTCTCAATTTCTTTTTGCGTAACAGAATTTACTACCGCTAAAGCAAAAACAGCTGCAACACAAACCACAGTTAAAGAAAGAGCAATTCTCCAGATATTTTTCATATTTTTTCCTCCTTAACCATTTGATTTTTTTACTCCAAATCTCGGAGGAAGAAGATAATCTAAAAAGGGAACCAGCGCATTCATGGTAAGAATGCCAAAAGTAACTCCCTCAGGGTAGGCCCCTAAAAGACGAATGACCCCCGTAATAGCTCCGGCTCCCAGACCAAAAATATAGCGACCTTTTGAGCTAATAGGAGAAGTTACATAATCTGTAGCCATAAAGCACGCTCCCATGATTGCTCCCCCGCTTAAGATATGAAAAAGAGCGCTTTGCCCTCCCAGAATAGCCACACAAGAGAGACCAACAAAATAAGAAAGGGGAATATCCCAGTGCACCACCCCTCGCCACCACAGATATAAAAATCCGATGAGGAGGAAAAGCGCAGAAATCTCTCCAATAGAACCAGGAACCTGCCCCACGAAAAGACGCCACAAAATACGAGGATCTGCTTGATGCAATGAACTATAGCCGTACATTTGAGCAATACTGAGAGGTGTAGGAGTGGTAACCATCTCCACTCCCGAGAAAGTTGAAGCAGCACCGCCTCCGGAGAAGCCAGAAAAACCAAAAGGAGCGCTCACCCACCAGGTAGACATAGCCTTCGGCCAGGAAACCAACAAAACTGCTCTTCCTACCAAAGCGGGGTTAAATATATTTTGCCCCAGACCTCCAAACATTTCTTTCCCCAGGAAAATAGCCGCCCCTCCTCCCACCAGAGGTAACCAGAAAGGCGCGGAAGGAGGAAGAGATAAGCCCAGAAGCAAACCGGTAATCACAGCACTTCCATCAGTAATAGAGAGAGGTTTCTTAAAAATCTTACAATTGAGAGCTTCAAATCCTATTGTGCTCCCCACAGATAAAAGAATAGTTAACAAAGTAGAGGAAACTCCAAAAAAATAGATTCCCCAGATAGTAGCAGGTAGAAGCGCCAATACTACTTGCCTCATTATCCAGGGAACAGTGGTCTCGTCTCGGAGATGAGGCGAAGAAGTGATAACCAATTTTAATTCTTCATTCATTGATTTCCCCCCTTTCTGGAACGACGCATAACTTCTGCTTTAGCTAACCTGATAAGATGAGTAAGAGAAATGTTGGAGGGACAAACGTAAGAACAGGCTCCACATTCCATACAATCCAGCACCCGCTGGTCTCTGGCCTCATCAAAAGCCTGATACTCAGAAAATTTGCCCAGCATTGTGGGAAAAAGGCGCATAGGACAGGCATCTATGCATCTCCGGCAACGAATACAAGGATATTCCTTTTTTTCATAGAGATTGCTCAAAAAGACAAACCCAGAAGTTCCTTTCACCACTGGAACTTGCAGAGAGGTTTGTGCTACCCCCATCATCGGTCCTCCCATAATCACTTTTTTAGGAGTTTCCACCCATCCTCCACAAAAATCCACGAGGTCCGATAAAACAGTTCCCAGAGGTACTTGAAGGTTTTCTGGACTTTTAAGACACTCTCCGCTTAAAGTTATAACCCGCTCTATAAGGGGAAGACCTTCTTCAGCCATCCTTCCCACTGCCCAGGCAGTTTGCACATTGTTTACCACCACTCCCACATCGAGGGGTAATCCTCCAGGAGGAACTTCTCTTCCCAGAATAGCAACAATCAACTGTTTTTCTGAACCCTGAGGATATTTAGTAAGAAGAGGAACTACTCGAGCGGGGAAAGGAAGGTCCTTTACTAATTTATCAAATTTTTCTATAGCCTCAATTTTATTTTCTTCGATTCCTATAAAAACTCTTTCTGCCCCACAAGCTCTCACCAGAACTCGCAAGCCGGTCAAAATAGCAGATGATCTTTCTATCATCACCCGGTAATCGCAGGTTAGATAAGGTTCACATTCTGCCCCGTTTAAAATAAAAGTGTCAATTTTTTTACCTGGAGGAGGAGAAACCTTCACATGGGTGGGGAAAGCTGCCCCCCCCAAACCCACCATCCCTCCCTCTCTAATCCACTCCCGGAGAAAAGCGGGGTCTTTATTCTCAATATCACAGAGAGGATCCTTCCTTTCTTCTTCCCCTGAACCATCATTTTCTATGGTTAGGGCAGGAAACCTCCCCAGTAGAGGATGGAAATAATCTTCTATCCCGGCTACTTTACCAGCCAAGGGAGAATGCAGAGGGGCAGAAATAAAAGCTTCTACATCAGCAATTTTCTGTCCTCTTTTTACCCTATCACCTTTTTTTACTAAAGGTGATAGGGGAGCACCAGTGTGCTGAAGAAGGGGTAAAACCACCCGCGAAGGAAAAGGAAATTCTTTAATAGGTTTTGTGGCAGTAAATTCTTTAAAAGTGGGGGAGTGGATCCCCCCAGGGAAAGTATTAAGCCTCATAAATTTACTCCTCCTTTAATATTTTAATATTCCTCCAGATTTTCCTCTATTAATTTGGTATGTAAATTACCGGTCATAAAGTCTCGATTTTGCAAAATTTTCATATGGAAGGGAATAGTAGTGGAAACACCTTCTACCGCAAAAGAATGCAAAGCTTCTCGAGCCCTGCGGATGGCAAAATCCCGATCACAATCCCATACTATCAATTTAGCTAAAAGAGAATCATAATAAGGAGGAACTTCGTAACCGGAGTAGCAGTGAGAATCTACCCTGATTCCTGGCCCTCGAGGAACATCAAATCGAGAAATTTTGCCGGGAGAAGGAGAAAAGTTATGGGCCACATCTTCTGCATTTATTCTCATCTCCAGAGCATGTCCTCGTAAAGAAACTTCTTCCGGGGAAAAAGACAGCTTCTCCCCTGCTGCAAGGCAAATCTGCTCCCTTACTAAATCTATCCCTGAAACCATTTCTGTGATCGGATGTTCTACTTGAATACGAGCGTTTAATTCCATGAAATAAAAAGAACCGTCTTCAGTTACCAGAAACTCTACTGTTCCGCAAGTGGTGTAGTTCAGCACTTCAGCTACTTTTATTGCTGCCTCTCGCAATTTCTCTCTCGTCTCCTCAGTCAAGAAGGGGGCAGGAGCTTCTTCTAAAATTTTCTGTTGCCTTCTTTGTAGAGAACATTCTCTTTCTCCCAGATGAGCCACTCTTCCTTCCTTATCTCTTACAATTTGCACTTCCACATGCCTCGCCTTAGTCAAGAGCTTTTCCATATACACTTCTTCGCTGCCAAAAGCTAATTTTCCCTCCCTTTTCGCACTTTCTAAAGCCCCTGCCAGTTGACCAGGCTCTCTTACCACCCTGATTCCTCTCCCTCCCCCTCCTCGAGAAGCCTTGAGAAAAAGAGGATAACCTATTTCTTCTGCTATTTTCCTTGCCTCCTTCTCATCTTTTAAGGGCTCCCTAGAGCCAGGAACCACCGGTATTCCAGCTTCTTCTAGAATTCTTTTAGCCTGTAATTTATCTTTTATCCGTTCCAGCAAATCCGCGTCCGGCCCAATAAAAGTAATACCTTTTTCTTCTAATTTTCTAGCAAATGCACCGTTTTCAGATAGAAAACCGTAACCAGGATGGATAGCATCAACCTCAGTTAACTCACAAGCACGAATAATTTTCTCTTCGTTCAAATAGGTGTCTTGAGGTAAACTTCCTCCTAAAGCTACTTTCTGGTCTACAAACTTTAAATGTAGAAGATTATAATCCGGGTCAGAAAATACCCCCACTGTTTTGATTCCCAGCTCTCTGCAGGCTCGCACTACCCGGAGAGCAATTTCTCCTCGATTGGCTATCAATATTTTTCCGAACAAAGTTTTAACCTCCTAAATAAGAATCCTATCTTCCGGATAAGTGATTAAATCTTTTTCCCGGGAGGGCCGCAACATTACGAGAGTCATAATCCCCACTCTTCCCACATACATAGTGATGATAAGCAAAAATTTACTGAGATCTAAAAGACCGGCTGTTATTCCTCGAGAAAGACCCACTGTTCCGAAGGCAGAAAATACCTCAAAACAAATGTCCAGAAAAGGAGCGGGTTGAATAACCAATAGAACCATAATCACTCCAAAAACCAGGAAGAAGGCTAAAACCACCACGCTTATAGCCCGGAATACCGTTGCAGGGGCTACTCGGCGATGGAAAAATTCCACTTTATCTCCCCCTCTTACTATATTCATTACTACCCCCAAAAGCAAGGCAAAAGTGGTAGTTTTCACCCCTCCCCCTGTTCCTCCCGGAGAAGCACCAATAAACATAAGTAACATTATAAGAAAAGCAGAAGCTTCTCGCAAACCAGCAGTAGGAACAGTATTAAAACCAGTAGTGCGGGGAGTAACAGCTTGAAAAAGACCGGCCATTATTTTCCCCCCCGGGGGAAGTTCAGCCAGAGTGGAAGGATTACCCCATTCTAAAAGTAAAATTAAAATGGTCCCTAGAGAAATTAAAAATAAAGTAGTCCTCACTACCACCTTAGAATGAAAACTCGACAAACCACGCTTTTCCACTATTTCTCGAAGTACCACAAAACCAAGGCCTCCCAGTATTATGAGTCCCATAATTGTAAAATTAACTACTGGATCCAGAACAAAACCCTCCAGATTGCTACTGAATATTGAAAAACCAGCATTACAAAAAGCAGATATAGAGTGAAAAAGAGCAGGAAAAATAGCTTCCCCTGGTGTAAAGTAACGCAAAAAGTTAAGAAAGAGAATCATAAAACCTATTCCTTCGATTAAAAAAGTATATTTCAAAACGGAAAGAACAAAACGTACCACTCCTCCTGGAAAATCCAGGCTAAAAGAGTCACGAATAGCTAATCGAGTTCGATATTCAATCCTCCGCCGGAGAGCTAAGGCTAAAATAGTATTTAAGGTCATATACCCCAGCCCTCCAATCTGAATGAGCACGAGAATCACCAGTTGTCCCCAGAAGGAAAAAAAGGTAGCCGTATCTACCACTATTAAACCAGTAACACAAGTAGCAGAAGTAGCAGTAAATAAAGCATCTATGAAACGCAATTTATTTCCCGGGTTCACCATAAACGGCAAAAGCAGAACAAATGTTCCACTCAAAATGATAAGAATAAAACCTGAAAGTATTAAAGTAGCAGGAGAAAGCTTTTCCGCTCTTTTTTGCACTTTTTCCCGGAGAGAGAATGATTCTCTGCCCTCGGATAAGACCACCCGTATCAACCTTCTCAGTGAGAGAGAAAAACCCCGTAATTTCTGGCTTCTTCAAACATAGTTATTACATTTTCCGGAGGAACATCAGGCTGAATATCATGCACTGAAGTTAAAATATACCCTTCCGGACCCAGATCATCTATTCTTTTCCTTACCTCTTCTTTTACCTCTTTTTTAGTTCCTCGAGGAAGAACCCGGGTGGTGTCTATTGCTCCCCAGAAAGAGAGTTCCCCCCCGAACTTTTCCTTTAATACTTTAGTATCCATATTCTGAGCCGAAACCTGAACCGGATTTAAGATATCTACTCCCACCTCTATTAAATCGGGAATAAAAGAAAAAATACTTCCACAGGAGTGATAGAGAAGCCGAGCCTGAGGAGCCAGCTTTTTTAAATTTTTGAAATACTCCTTGTGATAAGGTTTAATTATATCTCGATAGGTTTTGGGACTCATAATTACACTTTCAGCAGTAGCTAAGTCATCTCCTACAAAAACCACGTCTAGAAACTCTCCTGCTTCCTGGAGAAAAAGAGAATACCTTTTTAGTTGATAATTGTACATCCCCTCTAACAGGGTAGTAACGAAATCCTGGTCGGTCAAAAGGTCCACCAAAAAATTTTCAAAGCCCCGGAGATACCAGCAAGGTTCAAAAATACCGGTATCAATCATATCTCCTACCAGAAGATACTGGTTGCTCTCTTTAAGATTCTTTGCTCTTTCCCTCACTCCCGAGAGATCCATAGTTCTGGCCGGGTCTGGCCACTCGTAATCTTTTAGCTCTTCTATGCTTTTTCCGGCTAGAGGGTGTTCTACCATATCATAGTAAAGACCTTCCTCGGGCATATGATACTTGATACCAAATTCATTAAAATAGGTTCTATCATCCACCATGTTTTTGAAAAAAACTGGCCGGGGATGAACACCCCGAGTATCTATTTCCAGAATCTGGAGCACTTCTTCATCAATAAAAACAATTTGAAAATTCTCCATCATAAACCGAGTTTCTCTTTCTATTCCTAAATATTTCTTTAAATTATCATAAGCCACTTTGGTCATAGTAGTACAGTTAGTACTCCCTAAATCCAGAGGAATTCTATCCGGAACCTGATGATTCAGTGACATTAGAGCTCTTTCTCTTCCCAGCATTTTATCCTCCCTTTTTGTTTTAGAGACTTATAATAAACTTAGTGAATTTTATAACTTTCTACTGAAAATTATCCTTTATATTTTACCAGAATAAGCAAACTTTATTCGACCCTCTGCCTCAACTTGAAACTCACCAGGTGAGGTAAGGAATTCTTCTTCTATATGCTCCCACTTTACCGGAAGAGACCTTATAGAGTCATCGCTGAATAAAATTTTTATTTTCTCTGGAAGTGCAGGACTCTCTCCCAGGAAAATTTTTATATTTAAGGGAGAAATAATTTCTCTAAATTCCGATTCTATATAGTCCTCTTCATAAATAAGATTAAAGACCCGGAGGGAGGGCAGAGCATGGCCCTTAAAATCGAATAAAGCCTGATTTTCCCAGGGATTTCCTTCACCGAATTTCCAGCCTGCTCCTTTTACCGGTATCCAGCAGCCTTCCCAGTAAAATATTCCCAGCCCCCTTCCACTGGTAACTTGAGCTACGGCTTCCATTATTTCTCTAATTGCAGTTGCTTGCCCCCGGGGAGTGGCCTTATATCCTCCTGTGATTTCCATATCCGGGCCAAAAATATTGGGATGTCCATCAGCATCTTCGAGTGTCCAGGCGTAGGCGGTTTCAAAAATAGCTATTTCCTTGTCATACTTCTCGATATTGTTGAGATTTGATTTAAGCTCTTCAAGAGTGCCATGCCAGTAAGGATAATAGGAAATTCCTATCACATCAAAGTCTATGCCTCTCGTTGTGACATTTCCCAGGAACCATTCGAATAAATCACTATTTCCTCCTTCAGCAAGATGCAGGGCAATTTTGATATCTTTACTGATTTTTCTCACTGCCTGTGCTCCGGCATTAAAAAGAGTTACGAAGCTATCAAATCCGCCCTCGCCAGCGATTTTTCCGTCAGGCCATAAAAACCCGTTATTAACTTCATTTCCCAGTTGCACCATATCGGGTAAGGCGTCATTATCTTCCATGTATTTAAGAACCTCATAGGTAAAGTCTGCTACTGCGTTTGCTAAACTTGCCCCTTCTAAATTTTTCCAGGAATCTGGTTTATTCTGTTTCCCCGGGTCGGCCCACCAATCACTGTAGTGAAAGTCTACTAACACTTTCATTCCCAGTGTTTTCGCTCTTCGAGCCAGTTCGGTCATCTTTATATAGTCACAATTTCCCCCTCCCAGTGGTTTCCCATTTTCATCGGTAGGGTCATTCCATATTCTTACTCTTATCCAGTTCACCCCGTAGTCTTTGAGTATTTGCAGAGCATCTTTTTCTATACCGTTATCGTAGAATTTACCCCCATTTGCTTCTATCTCATAGAGCATAGATATATCCACACCTTTTATGAAATCGGGGGATAAATTCTCTACATGATTTGCCATTACCTGACTACCAGGAAATCCCATTATCAGCAAGCTCCCCAACCCTATTGTAGAAATTAAACCTATCCAGCGAAAAATTTTATCAGTCACTTTTATCCCTTAACCGCGCCTTTAGTAAGGCCGCTAACTATGTATTTCTGAAGAGAGAGAAATAATACAGTCATGGGTAACATCCCCAGAAGGGCAGCAGCAGTAAAAAGGCCCCATTCTGTCTGGTAAGGACCGCTGGAGAAAGTCCACAAGCCTATGGCATAAGTGTAATTCTTGGCATCCTGCAATATTATTCGAGCAAAAACAAACTCATTGAAGATATTCATGAAAGTGAGAATCACGACCACGGTGAGAATAGGCAGAGCAAGGGGTATCACTATCTTATAAAAAGTTTGAAATCTTGTGGCACCATCAATCATGGCTGATTCTTCAAGAGAGCTGGGGATAGTGTCATAGTACCCCTTTATTAAATACACATTATAGGCAATATTTCCCAGATAAATAAAAGTGAGGCCGGTTAGAGTATCAAGTCCTAATAAGGGAATGAACTTTCCCAGAAGGTTCAAGAGGCTGTAGACGGCAATCATATAGACGGCACTGGGGAACATCTGAATGAGAAGCATAGCCAGAATTCCATACTTTCTTCCCCAGAATCTCATCCTGCTGAAAGGATAAGCAGCAAGAGAACATACGAAAGTGGTAATCAGGGCAGCAACGCCTGCTACTACTATAGAATTTTTAACCCATCTCAGGAAATAGTGTTTAGTTTTTTGCGTCCATATCTGGTTTATTCTAAATAGCTCTTTATCCACGCTGTTCAGGTCTTTCTTGAGCTCTCGATAGGGTATGGTATCCATTAAATCTCCTGCTTTTCGAGAAACGACGCTGATATTAGAGCCTACCATATTAACGTAGTCAGTTTTTATAATATTATATAACTCATCCAGCTCCCTGACGCTTACTTTCTCACCATTCAGAGAGGCTCTGAGCAAATCTGCCCATTTTTTCTCAAAGTCGGAAATCAAGGAATTGCTTTTCTCTAAAGGAGTGTCTAAGTTTTTAGAAAATTTATTAAATCTATCTGAAAAAGTGCTGTAGTCGTTAAACCAGCTCAGTTTATTTGTTGTAGCTTCTATTTGTGAACTCAGGTTATCTTCGCCAAAATCCATGATGTACGAGGTAACAAAGTTTAAGAGGTCCTTGGTAATGGAAACACAGTAACTTACAAGCTCCTCGAACTTTGTGACCTCTTCTATGCCTGCTATTTGTTCCTCTATCTTTTTAATGAATATCTGAACTTGTTCAGCTCTGGTGGCCGGAATAAGAGTTTCCTCTACCTTTTTTATCCCCTCCCGGAGGAGCTCCTGCTGGTTTTTAAGAAGAGTATTTTCCTCTTTTAAGGCAATGAGGTTTTTTTCTGCTTCTTGAATATCGTTTACATTTTTTTCCAGTCTGCTGAGGAGAGGAGATGTTTCTATATATAAATTCTCCAGAACCAGATATGGTGAAGCCAGATTACCCTCTGCGGTTTCCTCATAACTGGCAAGATAAGAGGAAATTTCTCTCAGACTATTGCTCAACTCATAAAAGTCAGGATATTTGCTCAAATTTTCTATTAATAGGTTCAGTACTTCTAACGATGGAGGAGTAAAAGTAAAAGCGCCAGGAGAGGTGTCTTTGCTGAGCGACACAAGCTTATTTTCTGTATTCTTGATGATTTCTACAGCTTTCAATTCTTCTAAAAGTGAATCTATTTCCGATTTTACCTCTGAATTTAGAATCTGGCTTATAGATAAGATTTCTTCCTCTATCTTCTCATATTCTGTTCTTGCTATACCGTAATTTCTTGAATTTTCTTCTAACTTTTTTTCTAACTGAGCTAATTCAGTTTTTAGGCTGCCCAGAGATATCTGGTAAGTTTTTTCCAGCGCAGAGAGGGCTTTTTCATAATCTTCGGGTGAGTTAATATGGTAATCGGAAACCTTTTCCAGGTCTTCCTTTAAATAAATAAATAGTTTTGAGTTATAACTCTCAGGGTAAAGAAGCTGATAAAGCACTATTTTTAAGTTTTCTTCGTTTGATTCCTCAACAGGAACATTTTTCTCCAGGTATTCTTTTAACTCTCGGAGAGATACAAGAACCTCCTCTTTTATGTTATTGCTCCGGGAAGAAAGTGCTAAATTTATGTTATCAAAAGAACTTTGAGCTCTTTCATATCTATCCCGGGTTTCTTGTAAATAACCTTTGAAAGCTTCTATATCCTCGAGCAGGACCTCTTTCAACCTTTTCTCTTCCCAGCTGTCGTAGGGAGAAGTTCTCAAAATCAGACTCTGCATTTCTTGCACCAGAGCAGGTATATTCTTTTCTGGAGCTATCAGGTCTCGGTAATTTTGCAGACTCACTCGGGAGGAAAAAAGTTTGGTGGAAAAGATAGCCTCGTCTCTTCTTATAGAAGTAGAAACTATCCAGATGATAGGGAAAAGAATTACCGGTATGAGAATCCAGAGAATTATATGAGTTAAAAAGGGTCTTCTCTTTTCTATCATTGTCTATTCATTCCTTATCTCTTCGAAAGCTCCAGAAATCTTGAAATTCAGGAGACTTATCCCTCCCACCAGGACAAATATGATGACAGAAATAGCGCTGGCAAAGCCAAATTCTTGACCTCTCCCTTCAAAGGCAAGCTTATAAACATAGGAGATTAAAATGTCAGTATGACCGGCAGGGGTGGTAGCGCCAACCATAGGAGGGCCACCTGAATTCAGCAAATATATGAGAGTGAAGTTATTAAAGGTAAAAGCAAAGCTGCTTATGAGCAGGGGTGCCACGACCGTCAAAAGTAGAGGGAAAGTTATATGCCGGAAATTCTGCCATTTTCCAGCACCGTCTATGGCTGCCACTTCATAAAGCTCATCAGGGATGGATTGCAAAGCCCCTAAAGAAATGGTCATCATATAGGGGAAAGTAAGCCAGGTGTTTACAATGATGCATGCTAATTTTGCCCAGTACTGATCGTTAAACCATTTAACCGGGTCAAGGCCTAAAAAGGGAAGTATTATTTTATTGAGTATTCCATATGTTTCATTGAGTATTCCATTTTTCCAGGTTAAAACGGAGATAAAATAGGGAACAGCCCAGGGAATTATAAGGAGAGTCCGGTAAACGTTTCTCCCTCTTAATCTTTCGTTGTTCAGTGCTAAAGCGAAGACCAATCCTATGAGAAAAGAAAGAAGTACGCTGAATAAAGACCACATAATGGTCCAGACAAATATATTCATGAAAGGACCAGAAATCCTTTTATCGGTAAATATCCGAAGGAAGTTTTCCAGTCCTACCCAGGCAGTATATCCGATCAAAAATACCTGGTTACCATTTTCATCTATATCATAGAAAGAACCTTTATCTTCAATAAGGGGTTCGTTGGTTCGAGTATTTACGATTACCATTTTCTGGCTAACTTTTCCATCCTCTTCTATTTCTCGGTATGCTAACCGGTAAAGCCTTTCCACAAAGAAAAATTTCCATTTACCATCTGTGTCTACTCTAATTCCAATGATTTTTCCCTGGTCTTGGTTCAAATACTCTGCATTTGCCAGATACTTTTGAACTAACATGATAAAGTGGTAAGTATTCTTTTGTAGAGCAGGGTCATCGAGAGCGTAAAGGGATTTGTACTCTTTATCTGCAGATACAATCATGTTTATATTTTCTAAGGATTCAGGAAAGGGAGAAAGTTTGAAGACCTTTCCATCTACACTTACCTCTTCAGAAGTGACTTTATAAGTTTTACCTTCCCTTAAAAGGATTTCTTTACCTCTCTGTTTAGAGGGGGAAGGCACGTCACCAAGATAAAGTTCTCCGTTTATATCAAATAATAAAATGAAGTCATCAGTGGGTTTTGAATCTTCAAAAACGGAGAAAACCTTAAAACCTATTGCTTCTTCGCTTTCTGCATAAGTGTAGTTCGGGTCATACAGAAGTCTTTCTACTGCTTCTTGCCTGGTAAAGATGTGTCCTGTACCGTAGTTGGTAAAAGCAGTTTTAATGGTAAAACAGATGGGATATACAACCAGCAAAAGAAGAAAAATAAGAGCGGGAATTGTGTACCGGTAAGGGTAAGCCCGGGGATTGATAATAAAAAGATCTATGAGGAAAGAAGCAATAAAAAGTATGGCTCCCAGCTCGTAATAGGAGTTTTGAACGAGATATACTCCTGCCCCTATGAACAGGGCATTGAATGCTATCAGTAGAAGCCACAAAAAAACCTTGACAATTTTAATTTAAATCTTCTCCCTCCGGATAGATTTGTGAGCCTGAAGAGGTTTCTTCAGGCTCACAAAGGGAAGACTTACTTTCCTATTTGAGCTTTTATGGTTTCTACAGCATTAATAAGAGCATCTTCTGGTGAAGCTTTTCCGTTGATAATGAGGTTGAGGGCATCATTCATAGCTCCCCATACCGCTGCCATCTCCATAACATTGGGCATGGGGGTTCCATTAGCTGCGCTTTGAGTAAAGCCCACGATATCTGGGTCATCTTCTACAAGGGAGAGAACATCTTCTCTTGAAGGAAGCCGGGGATCTGCCAGATATATCTTATGCATAGTATCTTTGGTGGCTATAAAATTAACAAGAAAATCTCTGGCTAAAACTTTGTTAGGAGATTTAGCGTTAATCATAAAACCTTGAACACCTACAAAAGGTTTGGCTGGAAGACCTTCTTCAAGGTCAGGAATCAGCGCTACACCATAGTCTATACCTGCGTCTTTGTAGGCTTTCACCGCCCATGGTCCATTTATAATCATTGCTGCTTTTCCCTCTTTAAACAGAGAGTCCATAATTTCGTAGTTATCTCCGGTGGTCAAAATTCCTTCGTCTACTAATCTTTTCCAGAGTTCTGCTCCTTTTATTGCTCCGGGACTGGCAAGACCGATGTCAGTTACATCAAGTCCTTCGGGGGTTTCTTTGAATACGTATCCTCCAGAACCGAGTATGAATGGAGCTGCATAATAAAACTCAGCTGCGCTGGTTATAAACCCTCTTACCTCTCCTTTATAGGTGGCATCTATTCTTTTAGCTATATTGATTAATTCTTCCATGTTCTTTGGAGGTTCCTCAACGTATTCCTTGTTATAAATTAGAGCTATGGCTTCCATGCTGTAGGGTAGTCCATAAAGGTTACCCCCGTAGCTGAAGGCATCCAGGGCTGTAGAGTAAAAGGTCTCTTGACCTTCAAAAGGGGGAACAGGTTCCAGAAGTCCGTTGATCACCAGTTCTCCCACCCAATCGTGAGCTCCCACGATAATATCTGCTCCTTTTCCTTGAGGAGCAGCGGTCAGGAAATTGGGCTTTATAGAACCAAACTCTACATACTGGACGTTCACACTAACACCATATTCCGCTTTAAACTCTTCACCTAATTTCTGGAGGATATCTACCTGTTTTTCAGAGCACCAGATAGTAATCTCGGGAGTTTGGGCTGCAGAAATAGGGGAAAACACCAAAATGAACACCAAAATCAAAGGTAAAAACTTGAAACTCTTCATTAATATAACCCTCCTTTTCTGATGTTTAGTTTACGGAATTTAACATTCCAAAAACATTTTTGACCCCCTTCGCTGATCTCTTAAAAACCATTTGATATTGTTTTTATTATATATTTCCCCCTTATCTTTTTCAACTTTCCCTTCTAAACTTGGACAGTATGAACTTATTACAGAGGTTTTAAGAAGAAATATTAAAAAAAGAGGAAAAAAGAGACCTCATTATCCGGTCTTATTGGTGTATATTTGTAAAATACACAAATCACTCATAAATATAACATAGCCAATATTTGTAGGATTGAGAAAAAATGGAAATTACTTTCCGTACCCTAGAAGGAGAACAGATTTCCTGGCTTTCCAGAAAACATTACGGAAAGAATTGAACCAGCTAGGAAGAGTTATCCTTATTGACGTCTTAAAACTAAAGTAGCATTTATTAGGATACAAAGAAGAAAAAAGTTTATGATAAATATTTCTTTTTTAAGAAGATCGTTTATCAGTTTCTCTTGAGTTTTGAGAGTTTATAGTTAACCACAAAATCCATTGTAATTAACCATCATCACGAGCCCCGCCTGATACTAATGGCATACTATGAGAGCCCTTATGAACCCGGCAATAGGGGGAATGCTTTCCCCTATTGCCCCTGAAAGAGAAAAAAATTAAAAACGTAAAACAAGAACATAAAGATGAAACTACCGAGGAAGAAAGAGCATCTTTTTCAGCTTCGCGATGACGGTTGAAGAATTGCTGTTTTTTTCTGTTGCTGCAACAACTCTCCTCATTCGTCACCCCGGCAATTTTTAAGCCGGGGCCTAAATTATTTAAGGAAGAAAACATCTGGATTCCCGATAAAAGCGCTCGAGAATGACAAAAGAGAGTTATAAGGGGAATAAATCACCCTTATAACTCTCTGATAAAAAGCGAAAAAAGACAATGAAAAATATAAAAGACAAAAACTAACTTAGGGAGAGAAAACATAGTACCTAATTTAGATGTAAAAACTAAAATATAAGAAAGCAAGAAAAATAATTAAAAACTATGCCAGAAAAGCACCCGGCACAGAGGGAAGAAATGCATCTCTTTTTGCGCTGGATAGTCTATTTTTGGGTTCTCATAAGAAGATATTAGGTTACCACAGGAAAAGTAAGGAGACCTTCAGAAAGATAATCCGGAAAGGCAGTAAAACCCATACGACAACCCTTGAAGAATGATTCCTCATCAAATAAAGAACATCACAATGATTTTTGTGGTTAACTATAACTGAGGCTTTTTCTCCATTGATAAGTAGTATATACTATTATTCATGAGAGAAGAAGGTTCTAATCTACTAATCATCAAGTCTGATATCTCTCTCCTTTTAGTCAATCTGATATGGGGAGCTACCTTTGTCACCATGAAGAATCTCCTAGAGAGCGTTCCTCCTCTCGCTATTCTCTTCTGGAGATTTGCTATCGCCACTTTCTTACTTCTTCTAATTTCTCTTTTCTCCAAATGGCATAAAATTGATTGGGTTAGCGGTGTTTCCTTAGGAATGTGTCTTTTTGCCGGTTATTTATTTCAAACCTGGGGATTGATATACACCACTCCAGCTCGCTCTGCTTTTATAACTGGCCTAAGTGTGATACTCGTACCCCCTTTGGCCTTTTTACTTCTTAAATCCTCAATTGACCAGTTTTCGATAGTGGGAACCATAATATCTCTCTTTGGACTGGGGCTTTTAGCCTGGCAAAAAGGAGAAACAAAATCTATTTTTCTCCTCGGTGATTTCCTCACCCTCCTAGGAGCAGCTGCCTATGCTTTACAGATAGTATTAGTAGAAAAGTTCACTAAAGAAAATGAAAGCTTACCCCTTGCCACCATAGAGATGGGAACGGTAACCCTTTTGAGTTTAGTGTTTGGAATTCTATTCCACCAAAACATGAATCCCTGCTTTTCTGGGAGAGAATGGGGAAGCATTTTATTTTTAGGAATATTTGCCACAGCTTTAGCTTTTACCTTACAAAAGAGAGCTCAAAAACACACCTCTTCCATACACGCTGGATTAATATTTGCTTCTGAGCCGGTATTTGCTGCTATCTTTTCTTATTTTCTCTGGCAGGAAAAATTCACACCCCGGACTATAGCGGGGTGTGCCCTTATATTGGGGGGAATCCTATTTTCTCAACTGGGTTTATTATCTAATCAATCAACCGATTCTATGTCTTCAATCTTCAAATCAAACTCTAAACCTTCTACATAAAGAAGATCTATAATTTTTTGCAAAACAATCTGTTCTTCTGCCCGATTCAAAACATCTCCCTTTCTCCTGAAGTTAGATAGGACAATCCTTATCATTTTCTTCCTCCTCTTTTCGTAAGTTTATTAAGTGCCTCTTCCATTTTATCCATAGCACGAGCCAAATTTTCTAGAGAGTTAGCAAATGATATTCTCAGGTAACCTTCTCCATAATGACCAAAAGAAGTTCCGGGTAAAACCGCTACTCCACCCTCTTTTAAAAGATAATCAGCCAGCTCCTTAGAGCTCAAACCAAAAGAAGTAATATTAGGAAAGAAATAAAAAGCTCCCTGAGGTTTAATTATTTTTATCCCTTCAATCTGGGCTATTCTCTTCTCCATAAAATCTCTCCGTCGACGAAACTCTTGAGCCATAACCTGCACCGATTCTTCCCCATTCAAAAGAGCTTCTACCCCGGCTATCTGAGTAAAAGTACAGGTGCAAGAATTAGAATTAGTAACTAAAAGAGAGAGAAACCTTGCCCACTCCTCAGGTAAAACAGCGTATCCCAATCTCCAACCAGTCATAGCAAAACTTTTAGAAAAAGCATCCAGCATTACGGTTCTTTCTTTCATACCCGGAAATTGCAAAATGCTCACGTGTTTTTGATCATAAATAATTTCACTATAGACCTCATCGGTAAACACCAGTAAATCTTCTTCCTGAGCTAATCGGGCAATTGCTTCTATATCCTCCTCGCTCAGAACTGAACCTGTGGGGTTATGGGGAGAGTTAATCACTATCATCTTAGTTTTGCTGGTAATAAGGCTCCTCAGCTCATCTACGTCCACTCTAAATCCATTCTCTTCTCTGAGACGCAGCGGTACTGCCTTCGCGCCTATAAACTCAATAATAGAAGAGTAGGCAGGGAAACCAGGATCGGGATAAATAACTTCATCCTCTTCTTCCAATAAAAGAAGAAAACTCAGGAAAATAACTGGTTTAGCCCCCGGAGTTATCACTACTTCTTCAGGGAAAACTTCAATACCTCGACTTTTTCGTAAATAAACACATACTGCTTCTCTCAGCTCATCAATTCCTGCAGAAGGAACATAATGGGTTGACCCATCCTGAATAGCCTGTATAGCTTTCTCCTTGACATTTATGGGTGTATCGAAATCTGGTTCTCCTATCTCCAGATGTATTATTTCCCTACCTTGTTTTTCCAGCTTCTGTGCCTTCGCCAGGACTTCAAAGGCTCCTTCTCCTTTTAATCTAAAAACCCTATCTGCTACCCAGTCTTTAAGTTGAGAGGCTTTTTTGACTCGCTCTGCTACCTTCATCGCTTTCACCTACCTTATTGAGCAATACTTTAACGGGATTAAGGCATTTTGGCAATACCCTGACAAAAAATTCTTTGAGTTTTTAGTAAAACTAACTGTAAAATCTTTTAAGGCTCAGCTACCGACAGCCTCTTTGCCTTCCCATTATTACCTTCTTTTATAAAAGAAGTAAAAATATCTTTAAAAATTTCTTTATCTTCTAATTTTATTTCTCTTCCTTCGACTATCTCTTCTATCCAGTAAGCAGTAATGCTAGATAAAATTATGCGAATAATTTCTGTACCATCTATTTCGTTTCCTCTTTGGGTTTTTAAGACACCAATTCGTTTTCCCAAGCTTTCTCTTATTTCTCGAAATTTTTGAAAAGATTGGCGAAGCTCTTGAAGTGCTTCAGGATGGGCAAAAAAATCATAGCCCACCCGCCGAAAAATTAAAATAGAGTCTCTTTCCTGGTGAAAAAAAGTAAAATACCCCTCGATAACTCTCTCCAAAGTTTCCCGAGGACTCAAAGAAAAAGGAATATCGGCGATGCTCTCTATTGCACGCTGAATAATTTCATCGACAATTTCCAACAGCAATTCTAATTTACTATCAAAATAATAGTAAATAGTGGACTTCTTAATTCCCGAAAGAAGGGAGATATCTTCTAAAGTAGCTTCAAAAAAACTCTTTTCGGCAAAAACTTTTCTTGCCCCTTCTAATATTTTCTCTCTTTTATTCACCTCAATTGCATGGCCCCCCAAGATTAAATCCCCTACTTACCATCTAACCCCTCCTCGCTTGAAAAGCTGTCTTTGTGATGACAGAGTAGTTTTTATCTCCTGCAAAACCCAACTTTTAACAAACCCACACCTTATCTCATAGAGGGATTCTTTACCTCCCAACATTAGTTAATAAATATATGAATCAGCTTAAATTTCAGTATTAAAATACCAAGCCTCTTCAGCTTTACCCTAAAAGCTGTATTTTACACCTAAAAACACTCCGTCCCCCACCCCCGCTAACTTACTCCCCGGAGCTCCACTAGAAAAAGAATAAGAAAGAGAAATGTTCCAGTCGTCTTCTGGCTTATAAGTGAGCCCTACTACGTTTACCATGCTTCCGTCCTGAAGACTCACGCCTGAGGTAAGCAAAGCAGTCCATTTATTATCATCACTGGGTCTTTCTGCAGCCAGAAAAAGGTAGGGAGAAATGTCTTCTCCCTCTTCGTAAGGGTTACCCCACATCCACACTAAATTTAGCAGAGTATTATTATCTGTTGTATAATCAATGCCCAGACTTCCTTTCCAGTAAGGATTTTGAAAAACTTCTTGAGGATAAGAAATCACCTCACCAGAGGGCTGAGTTATATTTATGCGATTTATCCAGCGCTCCGGTACAAAAAGAGCAATATCTCCTCGAAAAGTAGAACCCTCCAGAAGAGGAAATTCTCCCTGAAACTCCAGACCCAGCATACTCCTTCGGGGATAGCCCATGGTAACATCTACTACGCTGCTTCCATCGAGCCCGAGAAAAACATTGGTTTCTCGAGGATAAGGAGAAAGATAATAACCTTGCAAGTAACTCACCGCCACATCTACGCTGCTTACTATCCCTCGGGCTCTCACTCCCCAGATAGGATGAGAAAAATCAACCAATGGCTCCTCTTTAGTTAAGCTCAAACTCAAATTCTGAGGGGGGAGCGAGAGTAAAGAAGCCAGCTCATAGGCTAAAATTTGTTTTTCCAACCCTTCAGGAACAAAATTAGGCACAAAATCAGGCTGATAGAAAAATTCCAGCGACCAATCCCAGGAATGATACCATTCTAAATCCAGGGCAGGAACAGGAATTTTATTTTTCAGAGCATCTTCACTAAAACTCAAAGAGAAAGGAGTGGGATTTATAACATCAACCGGGCTCATAATGTCGCTGGCTCCCCAGCTCAACTGGAGAAGCCCCAAGCGAAAGTCCACCTCTTCTGAGGGGGTCTCTATTCCCTGTAAGAAAAGCTCGTTAATCATCACCGGCTGAAGATAGCCCTCACTCTGATAACTGAGGAGAAGATCGGCAGTAAAGTAATAATTAGAAGATATAGACGTATCGTATTTTAAATTTAGACTTCCTCCCCAGGCACTTTCACCTTTCTCTAAATCGTAAGAAGCTCCTATTTTAGCTTCTCCGGTTATCTCACTCGCTTCCCCCGCTACCAGGGGAAGCGCAAAAAGGAGTAAACCAAAACTCGCCAAAATCAAAATTCTTTTACCATCCACCTTCCCTCACCTCACAGCTCTGGTCGCTGAATGGTTCTCACCGAGAAAAAGTTGTCAGGAAGAGGAATATCTCTTTCTATATGCTCCATCTCCACGATGGTTTTGTGGTTTTCCTTCAAATCAGTAAGGTCAATTTTATTAACCGTGATAGTTCCGTCTTCCTCTTCTTCTATCTCGAGGATCTCCATAACTTTCCACAGATTACCGTCTTTATCATAAAATTCAATCCTTCGGAAATAAAACTTCTCTTTATCTACTTCCATCAGTAGTTTAGAGTAACTAGATTCTTCATCCCGAGGAATAAGTTCCAGCTTATAAATTTCCTCGGTTTCTTCTATCAGAGTAGAATCATAATCTTCTCGACTGTAGCTTCCTCCCAGCTCATCATAGGTAAAGTCGGTGCCCATAAATTTCTCACTTTTTTCTGAACTGGCAATCCGTCGCACTTTCTTATAAGCCGGCATGTAAAGATACATGCTCTCTCCCCCTTCGAGGCTGAGGAGAGTAACATTTTTCACGTCTGCCGGGCTTAAAAAACGAACAATTATAGAAATAACGTCTTCTCCTTCGTCTTTAGCATACATAATCACTTCTCTCACTTCTTCCCTACCTTTAGAATCTACCAGAATCATTTTAGCTATTGCCTTTTGAGTTTCAGACTCTGCAGTACGGGCTTCTACCTCATCCAGAATTTCATCTGCTGTTATAGCCCAGGCCGGGACAACGCCAATTAAAATCACTAACCCCCACACCATCAAAGATAGTATTTTTTTCATTAAATTCATCCCCTTTCCATGTCTTTATTCTTTTTATTGTTATTTTTATTATTACCATATTCAGCTGCATGAAGAAGCAGCGGTAACACCATTAAAGTGTAAAACATGGTAACCAGCAACACCGTAGCCACTAGATCACCAAACATGCGAAGCATTCGAATACGAGAGAGAGTAAGAATATAAATCCCTCCTGAGACGGCTAACGAGTTAAGCACTATTCCTCTTCCCGTATGCACCAGAGTGGTGCGAAGAGGATTGGAAGAACCTTTCTCCACTTCCATATACCAGCGAGAGGTAAGATGAATAGTGTAATCAATTCCTGCTCCAATGGCAATACTGGCTACCATCAAGGTGGCAGTATTCAAAGGAATACCCAACAATCCCATGAGACCAAAAGAAGTGTAAACAGCCATCAAAATGGGAATGATAGCAACAAGAGACTTTTTAGCAGAGCGGAGTTGCAAAAGTAGCAAAACGTAGATAATGACAAAAGCCAGGATTAAACTTTCAATCTGCCGGGTAAAGAGCTGCTGATTTATGTGATTGGCAATGATGGGTGTTCCAGTTATTTGGTAATAAACCAAGATGTCTCCATTCTCTTGAGGAAGAAAAACATACTCATCAAGAACCTGGTAAAACACAAAATCAAAATCGCTATCTAAGGTTTGACCCACCAGATTTTCTATCTCCTGGCGTAAAGCGCTGGCTTTATTATTCCGGGCTACTCGTTCCATGGATAAATCTAAAACTTCAGCCAGATATAAAGCATCATCTTCGGTAATCCCCAGATCGGTCTCCAAAACCGAAGAGAGCGAGAAATGCGGGTGAGAAAAATAGGAAAGAAGTGCCTCTTCAACCTCTTCCTCTTCTAACCCCAAACCTTCAATTTCTAAAAAAGCATCATGGGCTACTTTTTTAGCAAATTCCTCATCAAAAGCCATAAAATCACGGAGAGGCTGCCCTATAAATTGGAAAACCATTTGCTCTACCGCTTCCGGATCAGAGAAAGATAAACCAAAAATCTCCAAATCCTCCACTATAGAGGTAGCCAGATATTCTGCTGCTCCCTCTTCGGTAACGGACACCACCTTAACTTCTTGAGGTCTTTGAGCCAGGAAGGATTTTAAGGCTTCCACTTCCTCCTCCAGCTGGCGGGAAGTAGTCTCTCGAGCTTTAAACTCTACTAAAGTAGCATCCTCATCTTCACTTATCCTGTCTTGAATGAAGCTATTATCTTGAGCAAAAAACCACAGGTTTTCCACTTTTTCCCGGGTATCAGGAATAGCTTTCCATCCATCCATAGCTTCATTCAAATTACAAATGAAATCAGCTATCGAGGAAGGATCGGCAAAAGTTTCATAGCGTTCAGCAAAGCGGGAGATACGTATCATCTCTCTCAAAACAAAGGGCTCTTTTACTTTTTCTGTTTCTATATACAAATAGTTATAACTGGTGCCTCCAAAGCGCTCTTGAAAATATTTCAATAATTTAGTAAGAGGGTGATTGACTCCTATCTGCTCTTCTACTGTAGTTTCCACCTGAATGCGAGGAATTCCTATTGTTAAAACCGCCAGTGCCACTACAATAATAGCAATTATCAGGTTTCGATGGTGGGTAATTCCCCGAGCCATAAAAAGCAAGAAACGGCCGATCAGGTCTTGAGAATCCTCCTCTTCCTCCTGGGAATAATAACGAGGTAAGCGACGGGGAACAAAAACGGTAAAAAAGGCTCCCAAGAAAAAAGTGGATAAGAGAAAACCAAAGAAAATTCCCAGAGTGGAATAAAGTCCAAATTCAGTAATAGGTTTAATATCAGCGGAAAGCAAAGATATAAATCCACCCATAGTAGTTAAGGCACTGAGAAGGATGGGAATAAAAATTTCCTGCAGAGTAACTTTAACAACATCATCCCCCCCCATTCTTGACCGTTCTTCATAATAACGGTTAACAAAATGAATACCATAAGCGGTAACCATGGCTAAGAGGATAACGGGAAGGGTGGCAGATACAACGGTAAGAGATTCCCCAACTAGTGCTGCTAATCCCAAAGTCCAGAGGGAGGCTAAAAGAGCAACGAAAACAGGAAGAATAACTCCCTGCAAAGAACGGAAACCCCAGTAAAGAATGAGCAGCAATAATAACCCAGAAAGAGGCGCCAGAACTCTTAAAGTTCTTTGAGCATCATAAGAAGTCTGTTCTATTATTATGGGGAGACCGAAATAAGTTATCTGAACTTTCTCTTCATAAGGACGGCAGACCGCTCGTACTTCATCCACTGCTTCTTCTTCGTCTACTGCCTCATAAAAAGAAACTGCTATTATGGTTCCCTTACCATCTTCGGTAACCATTTTCCCCCAGATCAATTTGTCTTCTTCTAAATCACGACGCAACTCTTCTGCTTCTTCGGGAGTTTGAGGTAAAACCTCCACTACTTCCCTTACCTCTATGCCAAAATCAGTCGCTATAACTTTGGGCATGTTGGTTAGAGCAGAAATGCTTCTTACTGAAGATAGCTCCTCTATCGATTCCACTATTTCCTGTAGGAGCTCCATATTGTGAGGAGTGAAAAGGTCATCAAATTCCAGAGCTACAATCATCGATTTCTTCTGGAAAGAAGCAAATTTGTCACTCAAAGAATTATAAAAGGAAATCTCCGGGTCATCTTCGGGAAGATATTCAGTAACATCATCCTTAAACTTAACGTTTACTACTTGAAAACCGAAGAAAATAGTAACTACTAAAACAGCAATTAAAATTAGCCAAGCATTTTTAACTATCCATTGAGAAATTTTCTGCATAAATGTCTTCCTCCCCTAACTGACCATTCAGTCGAAAATTTACCTTCCTATAATAAATGATAGCGAATAATTTTTCAAGAGTCGAACAAGGCTTTCTATCAATAGTCTGTGAAAATGTCACGAGGGGGATATAGCGTGATTTGTATATAAATAGATTTTACTAAATAATGGTTATAGCTATGGAAAATTAAGTTGTATAACGCACCCCTCTAAACTGAACAGAAAAAATAAGCTGTATTTTACAGCCTGTGATTACCTATGAGGTCAAGAAAAAAATATGGGTTATAAAGATACCTTAGATCTCTTTAGTTTATAATCACGATACAACAATTAAACTACTTTATTCCTAAAATCAAGGTAGCAATGTTAAAGTAAAGCGTTAACGCTACAATATCTACCACTGTAGTAATGAGCGGAGCAGAAAATACTGCTGGATCTATACCCAGCTTGCTACCTATTATCGGCAGCATTGCTCCTATAGTTGAACTTACAACTAAAACCACAAAAAGAGTGATAGCCACCGCGATAGCAATTTCTACTGATCCAGCAACAGCCCAGGCAAAAAAGTACCCGACTATACCCATCGTAGCGCCCAGCATAGCACTTACCTGAAGCTCTTTAATCAAAATTCTCGTTGCATCTTTAGTTGTGACTTCACCCAGAGCCAGAGACCTGATAATCAAAGAAGAAGCCTGAGTTCCTGAATTACCACCTGTATCAGTAAATAAAGGAATGAAAAAAGAAAGAGCTACAACACTACTTAAAACACTTTGAAAATGCTTGAGAATGTTGCTGGTTACCGCCTGAACAGCAAAGAGAAAAATCAACCAGTTAATTCGCTTACTAAAAAGGGTGATTAAACTAGAGTGCATGTAAGGCAAATCCAGAGGTTTACTTCCCCCTAACTTATGAATATCCTCAGTACTTTCTTCTTCAATAACGTCCATTATATCATCTGCGGTAATAACTCCCACCAGGCGTCCCCTGCTGTCTACAACCGGAAGAACCAGCAAATCATACTGACTCATGAGTTTTGCCGCTTCTTCCTGGTCAGCATCAACCGGTATAGCCACCACATTGGTGTGCATTATTTCCGAAATAGGCGTTTTAGGATGACTCAATAGCAATTCCTTTAGAGACACAACTCCCACCAGCTGTCCAATGTTGTCAACTACATAAATGTAGCTGGCAATACTTTCTTTACGGCCTACTTTGCGGAAATGCTCGATCACCCGTTCAACTGTCCAGCGTTCTCTCACTGCAATGTATTCCAGAGACATTATGCCCCCTGCAGAATCTTCAGGGTAAGTCATAAGATATTCAATTTTTTGCAGATACTCTTCAGGAACCATTCCCAGAATTTTCTGGGCCTGGTGGGGATGAATAGCCATAACCAGGTCTGCTATAACATCACTGGGCATCGCAGCGATTATTTTTCTGGCTACGGTATCTTCCAAATGGTCAAGAAGCCGGTATTGATCTTCATACTCCAGATGTTCCAGAGTTTCCGCCGCCATATCTGTAGGCATGAGCTCCAAAATTATTAGTTGCTCTGGTTCTTCTAACTCTTCCAGCAGTGTCGCTACCTCATAAGGGTGCAGTTCTTCTAATAATTCTCGTAAAGCTTCATAGTCTTGAGAAGCAAGCATTTCTTCAGCAGACTCTTTAAAAGATACAATGTTTCGCTCTCCCACGAGTGTCACCTCCAATGGCAAAATTTTTAAAAGCTCAAAATAACTTTATCGAAAATCGCAATATTCGATTCTTATCCTCGAACGGACTTTAGAATTCTTTAAGGCTGCTGCGGGGCCAGCAGATAAAAAAGAGAGGAAAGTATCAGTTGCCCGTTAACAGAGTTTAGCCCAGGCTTTCAGAATACACTCGATGCATTCAACATATCAGAAAAGGCAGTGGCCCTGGCACAAAACCTCAAAGAAACCAGCACACAAAGAAATATATAGCTCACAATGGAACTTTCGATATTTAATCGCTCCTGGCATCTATGACTACCAGGTTCGGTGTCCATTCCATACCACCACCTTCAGCAACACAAAAATAACCGTTCATAAGTTTATCACACCTATAAAAAAATTGCAGTCATCACCAAAAATAAATCCAATTCAGCCCGAAAAATAGAATATGAGGATAACTTTTAAGAGGAAAAAAGCGCGAAGCAGAGAAAATCATAGTGTTAGAGAGTCTTAAGATGCAAAAAGAAGGGTGACATAAATTTGTAGAGAACGGGAAACACCAGAATTTGCCCTACAAATAGCACGATAGGTTCACAGATGCGATACTAAAAGACTTAAAGAGGTTTCAATCCAGAGCTTCCTCCATAACCTTAAGCGGTGCTTTTTCCCCGGTAAAAAGAAAAAAGCTCTCTGCTCCCTGTTGAAGCAACATTTCTTTTCCGTCAAAGCTTTGGATTCCTCTCTTTTTTGCTTCTCTGACTAAAGGTGTCAGACCCCGCCGATAAACCACGTCTACTATCCAAACCGAAGGAGAGAGTTTCTCCCAGGGTAGGGATATTTCTTCTCCCTTTAAACCTAAAGAAGTGGCGTTCACTATCACTCCTGCCTCCTGCCAGAGAGGTAGGGAGTCTTGTTCTTTCATTTTTCCCCATTCCACCACTTCTACCTCCAGAAAAAATTCCGCTCTTGCCCAATTGGCCAGGTCTTCTCCCCTCTCCCGAGTTCGATTAATGACAAAAATAGATTTTACCCCCCTTTTCCATAGAGCCCAAACTGCTGCTTTTGCCGCACCACCCGCCCCTAAAAGCAAAGCTTTTTTACCTTCTACGTTTACCTCTTTTCTCTCCAGGCTACGATACAGACCTACCCCATCGGTGTTATAACCAATCAATTTTCCCTTTTCATTAACTATGGTATTAACTGCCTCTATAACCCGGGCTTCTCCTTCTAAGGCATCCAGGAAGGGGATCACTTTTTCTTTATAAGGAATGGTAACATTAAAACCTCTGATAGAGAAAATTCGCATAGCCTCCAGCGCCCTCTCAAGATTAGAGGGTAAAATATCAAAAGCTAAATAGACAAAAGGGAGACCAAGATAAGAGAGAGCAGCATTTTGAAAAAGAGGAGAAAGAGAATGTTCAATGGGGTAGCCAATAACTCCCAGAAGCCGGGTTTGAGCAGTAATCATGCTTTTAGCCTTTTCAGCACTCGCCTTTCTAACCGCCTTACCACACGGGTGAAAAATAGCTCCTTCTCATTTACCGGTGAAACAAGGATGGTAAAAAGACCCAAACGATTCCCCCCCCACACGTCAGTAAAAAGCTGGTCACCTATCACCGCTACTTGATTTTTTTCTAAACCCATTTGCGCCAGGGCCAGACGAAAAGCACCCCGGCGGGGTTTTTGAGCCTGGGAAATCCCCGGAATGTCGAGGCTCTCTCTAAAATGATTCACTCTCTCCTCTAAAGCATTAGAAACCAGGAAAATTTTAAAACCCCGCTCTTGAGCCTCCTGTATCCAGGCTTTCACTCCCGGAGGAAATTCAAAACCTCCCCAGGGCACCAGGGTATTATCCAGATCGATAATTAAGCCCCGAATACCTTTTTTCCCAAGAAAATCTAAAGAAATATCAGAAAGACTTTCTGTCATAAGGTCAGGGGTAAGTTTTTTCCACCAGCTCACGGATTATTACCCTCTTTATAATGTAGATGCTCTTCATAAGTTTGGGAAAAAGCATGTTTTCCATCACCTTGTAAAACAAAATAGAGATAATCAGTCTTTTGAGGATAAAGAACAGAAAGCAAAGAATCTAAACCTGGGTTACATATAGCCTGAGGAGGAAGGCCAGAAATGAGATATGTATTAAAGGGAGAGGCAACTTTCAAATCCTCTTCCTTCAGGTTTTCTACTTTTAATCCTTTTTCTCGATAAAGAGCATAAACCACAGTGGCGCAAGACTGCAGCTTCATGCCCTGTTTCAAGCGATTGATAAAAACGGAAGCTACCACAGGTTTCTCCTCCTTCCGCTTTGCTTCCTTTTCTACCATGGAAGCTAATATTACCACTTCTTTTAAGGATAAAGAAGAACGAGATAACCAATAATGAGGAAGAAAGACCTCTTCAAAATGATGCAGCTGGGTTTCTATCACTTTTTGAGGAGAAGTAAAAGGAGAAAAATAATAAGTATCAGGAAAAAGAAAGCCCTCCAAATTGGTGATTCCTCCCAACCAACCAGCCGAAAAAAGCTCTGGTTTATTTATGAGATCCAGATAATCTCTGGCAGAGCAAATACCCTTTTCTTCTAAAACTCTTGCCATTTGCTCGGCGGTAAAACCTTCTGGAAAAGTGATTTTTTCATAACTGGGACCCTGAGTCAACTTTTTAACTACCTCCCCTACCGCTTCACCGGGGTATAAAAAATAGTTACCAGCTATCAACTTATCTTGATTGGATAAAAAAAGAAAGAGTCGAAAAATAAAAGAAGGAACGATACCTTCCTCTTCCAGAATGTAGGATATTTCTCGTCCCGAAAGACCATTCTCAATTACTACTATTTTCCTTTCTCCTTCTTCCCCACCATAATAAAAAGCCAACGCTAAAAAAAGACATAGTAGCCAGCTGAGAGAAAGATAAAGAATGAACTTAGACCTCATTTCCCATGTGAGAAAGATAAGTTTCCAGAATCAAAGCAGCAGAAACTTTATCTATAACCTTTTTCCTTTTTCTTCTACTGAGATCAGCTTCTATCAATCTCTTTTCTGCTTCCTTAGTGGATAACCTCTCATCCCACAACACTACCTCACCCTCAAAAGACTGTTCCAGTTTTTTCTTAAATTTCTCCACCCTCCGGGCTTCTTCCTGAAAGGAGGCATCAAGATGAAGAGGTAAGCCCACCACTATTACCTCAGCTTTTAGCTCTTTTGCTAAAGCTAAAATTTTATTTATCGCCTCTTCGCCCTCTGCTTCTATTACCTCACAGGGGAAAGAAAAACCGGTTCCCTGATTAAAAGCCACTCCTATCCTTTTTTCTCCCCAATCTATAGCCATTACTCTCTTCATAAACTCTCTACCCAGTCTTCTAAAAGAGAAATTAGCTCTTCCCATTTTTCCTCCGATAATCCTCCAAACTGGGCTAAATGAGGCCTCCCCCCTCCTCCCCCTCCTATTTTCTGGCTCCACTCCTTTATCATTCTTCCCAAATTTGCCTCCGGTGGTAATCCTATACCAGCCAGAACCCCCTGGATTTTTCCTTCTTTCTTTAAGCCTAAAACTACTACTCCCTTCTGGATAAAAGGCCGAAGGTGGTCTACTACCTCCTTCAGAAAATCAAGGTCTAACCCATCCTCTTCTCCCAAATAGGAAACAAGAGTGGTTTCCTCGTTACTGACTGATGATATCTGGCTCTTAATCTTTTCTTCTATTCTCCTTCTTCTTTCTTTTTCCAGAGCTTTTTTGAGTTCTTTATTCTCACCTACCACTTTTTCTATATACTCTTTCACTTTTCCCTCTTCCACATTGACAGTTTTAACAACATCCTGTAAGATTTGCTCCTTCTGATTAAGATAAGAAAGAGCAGAAGGGCCAGCTACTCCTTCAATTCTTCTTAATCCCCTTCCAATGCTGGATTCAGACGTTATCTTAAAAAGCAAGGCCTGCGCAGTGTGAGCAAGGTGAGTCCCCCCACAGAGTTCTGCTGAATAGTTTCCTACTCTAACTATTCTTACCATCTCTTCATATTTTTCCTCAAAAAGAGCTATCACTCCTCTTTTCTGAGCTTCCTCCAGAGTGGAAAAGGTAATTTGCACCGGTAAATCCTCGAAAATCTTTTCGTTAACCAGAGACTCTACTGCTTTTATCTCCTCCGAAGATAAAGGGGCAAAGTGAGTAAAATCAAACCGTAATCCCTCTTCTCCTACCCAGGAGCCGGTTTGTTTAACCTGCTCTCCTAAAACTTCTCGCAGAGCACGATGGAGAAGATGAGTAACTGTGTGGTGAATCTCCATCGCTTTTCTTCGCCGAGCCTCGATTTGAGCCCGCGCTTTTTCTCCTTCCCTCACAATTCCCTCTTCCACCACTCCTCGGTGGATAATCAAAGAGGAAGAGGGAGCGCTTACTTGCTCTACCCTTATTTCCCCTTGCGAAGAAGTAATAAAGCCTTTATCTCCTTCTTGTCCTCCTCTTTCAGGATAAAAAGGAGTTTTTTCTAACACTACTATTACCTCTTCTCCTTTTTTCACTTCCTTCACTCTTTCTCCCTGAGAAAAAAGAGCTAAAACTTGAGTCTCTATTTCTTTTTCTTCATAGCCTACAAATTCGCTTTCCAGGCCAGAAAAGATTTCTTCTTCATCTTTTCTCTCTTTAAATTCTTGAGTCTTTTCTTCATAAGCCCGACGGGCTCTGGTTTTTTGTCTTTCCATTTCCGTTTCAAACTCTTCTTGAGAAAAAGACAAACCTTCCTCTTCTAATATTTCTGAAGCTATATCAGGGGGAAAACCATAAGTATCATAAAGATAAAATATTTCTCTTCCTGGAATTACTCTTTCCTCTTTTTCTTGAAAGCGAGAAATCAAATCTTTCAGATATCCCATTCCCAGCTGTAGAGTTTCTTCAAACTTTCTTTCTTCCTGGAGCACCACTTGAGCAATCAATTTCTTCCTATCTTTCAGCTCTGGATAATGATGGCCCATAATCTCTATCACCACAAAAGCCAATTCCGGCAAAAAGGGATGATACAGAGAAAGTTTATGCCCATAACGATGAGCCCGGCGAATTAAACGACGCAAAACATAACCTCTGCCTTCGTTCGCAGGATAAACTCCATCCCCTATTAGAAAAGTAATGGCTCGAATGTGGTCAGCAATGATTCGAAAATAGGGTCGTAAATCTTCTCTCTGATAGCTAATTCCACTCATCTTTTCTATTTTTTCAATTATGGGCAAAAAAAGATCGGTTTCAAAATCAGTTTGAGCTTTTTGCATTACCGAGGTAATCCTCTCCAAGCCCATGCCAGTATCAATATTCTTATGGGGTAATTCTCGTAGTAAACCATCATTCCCTCGGTCAAACTCCATAAATACCAGGTTCCATATCTCTAAATATCGGTCGCAATCACAACCCGGGCGACAATCTGGCTGTCCACATCCCCTCTCCTCTCCTGTATCATAATAAATTTCGGAACAATAACCACAAGGACCCACCGGCCCTGAAGCCCAAAAATTATCTTCATCCCCCAGAAATACTATCTTTTCCTCTGAAATGCCCACTTCCTCTCTCCAAACTGTAAATGCCTCTTCATCCCGATGGTGAACGGAAATCCATAATTTATCGGGAGGAAGCAATAGCCTTTGGGTGAGAAACTCCCAGGCCCAGGAACAGGCTTCTTTTTTAAAATAATCACCAAAAGAAAAGTTGCCCAGCATTTCAAAAAAAGTATGATGACGAGAAGTATAGCCTACTTTATCCAAATCGCTTATCCGTACACACTTCTGCACTGTAACTGCTCGATGAAAGGGAGGTGATACTCGACCTTCAAAAATAGATTTAAAAGGCACCATACCGGCAATAGTCAGAAGTATAGTAGGGTCTTCGGGGATAAGAGAAGCACTGGGTAAAATTTTATGTTCTTTTTCTTCAAAAAACTGAAGAAAGGCTTTCCTGATTTCGGCACTGGTCATAGTTTGTATTCTCCTTTTTAAAATCCACTACTTGAAAAGTATGAAGTCTTCGATTAGAAGAGGGCATCCAGCGAACAGTAATAGGAAAGGCAAATTCAGGTTGTAGCTTTCCTTTTTCCAACCAATAAAGGGAGGAAAGATTACGATACTGTCCTAAATTAGCTCTCACCACCAAAGTAATAGGACTATCCACCCAGCTAACTTCATCTACTTCCTCTATAGAAGAAAGAACAGCAGTTATTTCCTCCCTCAAAGCTAAAGAAGGGAGGGGTTTAACATTAACCAGAGCAATATTGCGGTTAAGGGGGCCAATTATTTTCACATTAGCTATATCCCTTTCTATGTTTCTTTCATTCAATATTTTGAGGAGATACTCGTTGCTCTTTACCACCGCCTGGGCTTGATAAGGAGAAGCCAAGGGTTTTAAAAGATGTTTTAGTAGACATCCTTCTCGAAGCTTATTCTCCCCCATTCTTCGTAAGGGAAGAGAGAGAAAAGAAGCCAGATTTACAATTTCTTCTTTACTAAGTTCAAAAAGGGGAGAATAAGTGTTATTAAGTAGCTTTACCCCTCTTTTCCCCCAGCTATCACTCTGGTTAGCGCCTCCTACAATTAAAACCCTATTTCCAAAATAACGGCGAATAGTTCCTAACTTTGCTTCTTTAGTGCAGCGATTGCAGGCGGGACCGGTTTTCATAATCTCTTCCATCGCTTTTCGCCCGGGGAGATAAACATGATCTACTCCCAAATTATCTACCCAGTAGTCAACACTCTCCCGAGCTAAAGAAGGAAAATAAATATCCCAATCCACGGTACAAGATATTACTTTTTCTTTTCCCAAGGCCTGAAGAGAAAGAAAAAGGGCAAGGGTGCTATCCATTCCTCCAGAAAAAGCCACTACCACTCGCTCAAAAGAGGAAGACACTTCCTTTAGTTCCTGGATAACATCCTGAGCCCGTGTTAGAGAGGGGTTGGTCCGATCTGTCATTTTTTGAGACTGTTTAAAAAATCAGTTAATTTACCTCCCACCATATCTCCTAAAGTTATTTTACCGTTGGAAGATGCATAATCCTTCTCTTCCTCTTGTGAAGCTTGTTTGATACTCAGGCCAATCTTTCTTTCCTGGTCGTCAAGCTTAATAACTTTTACCTTAACTTCTTCACCTTCTTTTAATACTTCAGAAGGAGAAGAAATCCGCTGGTTAGAAATTTCCGAGATATGGACTAAACCATCCCACCCTTTTTCTAACTCTATAAAAGCACCAAAATCTACCAATCTAACTATCTTCTTGAGATGAACACTGCCCACGGGATAACTATTCTTGATTTCTTCCCACGGGTCAGGAAGGGTCGCTTTTCGGCTAACTACGATTCTCTGTTCTTCAGGATTAAACTCTATAATTTTGAGAGATAAGGTTTGACCCCGCTTCAGGATCTGATTAGGATGTTTAACTGGCTCCCAATCCAGCTCCGAAAGAGGAAGGAGAGCTTCCACATCTGGAACCAACTCTACAAAAGCACCAAAATTCATCAGTCTCCGCACTTTCGCTTCTACCATGTCTCCCACTTTCCACTTTCCAGCAATCTCTTCCCAGGGGTTAGGACGGAGCTGTCGAATACTCAAAAGGATTTGTCGATTCTGGGTATCAACTTCTAAAATTTTCGCTTCCACTACTTGATTTCTTCTAACTATCTCGCTAACCCGGTTAACTCTTTTCCATGATAACTCCTCAAGCGGTATTCGTCCTTCCACTCCTTCTTCAATCTCTCCCCATACCCCACGAGGAGTAATTGAAGATACTCTCAACCGGACAGTGCTACCCAAGGGATATTTCTCATCCACTTCTTCCCAGGGGTCAGGCAAAACCTGTTTAATGCCCAGAGAGACTCTTCTCTTATTTTTATCTATTTCCAACACTCGAGCTTCTACTATACTACCTACCTTGACCACTTCTTGAGGATGTTTCACATAACCCCAGGAAAGGTCGGAAATGTGAATTAATCCTTCTAATCCTTCTTCTATTTCTACAAACACTCCAAAATCCCGAACAGAAACTACTTTGCCTTTAACTATATCACCGGGCCTTATTTTCTCATCTATATCTTCCCATGGGTCAGGTTGAAGTCTCTTAAGACTTAAAGATATTTCTTCCTTCTCCGGATCAAAAGCAATAACCTTTACTTCTATTTCTTCTCCTTTTTGGAAGAGATCTTCTAAATTTCCAAAGGTTTTTTTCCAGGAAACTTCTGAAACATGTAAAAGGCCATCAACTCCTCCCAAATCTATAAAAACTCCAAATTTGGTAATGTTCTTCACTATTCCTTTTCTCACCTGTCCTACTTCCAGAGAATCAAAGAGTTCCTTCTTCTGACGCTCTCTTTCTTCCTCCAGAACCGCCTTTCTAGACACCACCACATTCTTTGTCTTCCTATCAGCTTCAATCACTTTAACTGGAATAGTTTGATCTATAAACTCATCCAAATTTTTGGGAGTAATATCAACACAAGAGGCAGGTAAAAAGGCATTGATTCCCACATCTACAATGAGGCCACCTTTTACCCTCTTTTTAACTTTGGCGGTTAATGTTTTATTCTCGTTTTGACTCTCCTCTATATCTATCCAGGCTCCCTGATAACGAGCTTGCTCTCTGGAGAGCCACACATAACCTTGCTCATCAATGTGAGTAACTACTACCCACGTTTCATCGTCTTCCTCTAACTGATTTTCCACTTCCCCTTCTTTGCCCACCATTTTTTCTCGCAAAGGCAACAGGCCTTCCGACTTGGAGTTTATGTTGACAAAGTAATTTTCCTCTCCTTTTTTAATCACTTTGCCTTTTACGAGGTCACCAGGTCGGACAATGCGGATTTCACCTAAATCTTCATGTGTTAACTCCATTCTCTCACCATTTTCCACAACCAAACAACTCCTTCCTCCATTTCCTTTACACTAAACGGCCCCGCTTTGCCGTGTGCCAACCGCTTTGATCCTCGCCCTCAAAAAGGTGGGTGCCCTCCCAACTGAACCACGGCTCAATTAGCGAACAGGCTCCCAAGACAAGGATGTTGGTTCAAAGCCTTCTCTGACATCACCAACAAAGCAGGGCCATATCCATTCCCAACCCCATCAAAATAATAGCACAAGATGGCGCTCTTTTCAACCAAAGGTAGACGAATGGCTAAGCACCTTCCCGAGAGGAACAAGTACTAAAAAATATAGAGTCTATAGTTTAACCACAAAAATCTCTGTAGCACTTTTCCGTATAATGGGAGAACTTCTACAGGCGGCATCTTGAAAGTGAGATTCCCTCGCAGCCGTTCTCCACAAAGACGGGAAAAAAGAGGACAACAACAAAGGAAACCACTTTTCTGTAGTTCTATAGTGAGTCTTTATGCAGAAAACTACACTCAGCAAAATAGTTATATAATCAGCTATTCATTTGTTCTCTATGGTGTAGCCCGAGTAATTCGGATACTAAAAAAGTAAATATGATGCCGGTACCTGGTTCATTAAGTCTACCCGCTTCAACGATAGCATCGTATATCGGTTTGTACCTATCAGTTTCACTGAGTATTAAAATAATTTCTTTTGATGCTTCAATGTGGATATTAAAAAATTCCAATGCTTCCGATTGTCCTGTTCCTCTCCCATAAAGAATGGTGGCTCCTCTTGCCCCTGCTTTCTTTGCCTTGTCTACAATTTTATCTGCCTTTCCTCTTTCGACAATAGCAACTATACATTTAACATCCATATAATATTTTCCTCCCCTTATATCCTCGTTAATATCCCTAATATCAACACCGATATTACTGCTCCAACAGAGGTAAGTCCCACTATACCAAAACCAGACAACAGAGGATCAACGTTCTCCAGTACCTTTGCTAAACCTATCGCCAAAGCCATGTTCAGAGGAATATTAACCGGGCCTGTCGTTGCACTGGCTGAATCCATTGCAATAGATACAAACTCCTCCGGTGCAAAAAAAATTAACACAAGTATTACTAAAAGCAGAGGCGCCACAACTTTTACATAAGATATATTGTTCAGTATTTTATATAC
>ERZ773359.623-NODE-623-length-50430-cov-11.354164_pt1 | contig 50430 bp, 50 predicted proteins | sample MGYA00374955_ERZ773359 | MGnify/ENA primary metagenome ERZ773359 (study PRJEB29098, sample SAMN04486028) | biogas fermenter metagenome | study: EMG produced TPA metagenomics assembly of the Biogas fermentation microbial communities from Germany - Plant 4 DNA1...
TGCATCCTCATTATTAAGTATTATCGCTTGTTTCGGAACTTCGCAATTTACTCATAAAACCTGTTTTTATGTCAGAAACAAAACGTTGACAGCATGGATCTAAAGCATTCGTCCGTCAATTCGTGAAGGAACCTTGTTCCCGGAACTGTCCGTTGGTTTGGGTATATCAGCAAAAAAAATCACCCCGAAGGGTGATAATTGAACATTAAATTCTGCTATCTCTTCTTCCATATCATATCAGCTAATTTTAAGTCATTTTTAAATTTTCTGATGTTTGTCTCGCTGTTTATAAGAACAAGTTCAATCCCTGCCATTTCAGCCCAGTCGCACATATGTTCAACTGTTACAGCGTATGAAAAACATGTATGGTGAGCGCCGCCCGCCAAAATCCAGGCATGGGCTGCATCACGCAGTGAAGGCAGCGGCTTCCATAATACCCGGGCAACAGGGAGCTTCGGCATATCACGCGTTGGCTCAATTGCCTCAACTTCGTTAATTATCAGGCGGAAGCGATCTCCCATGTCCACCAATGAAGCCGCAATAGCGCCGCCGCTTCTTCCGTTGAATACGAGACGGGCTGGATCAGCTTTTCCGCCGATTGACAGAGGATGAACTTCAATACGCGGTTTTGAAGATGCGATAGTAGGACATACCTCAAGCATATGCGCGCCCAAAATCATCTCGTCACCGGGTTCAAGATGATATGTGTAGTCTTCCATAAACGTAGTTCCTTCATCAAGACCTTTATTCATTATTTTCATAATGCGCACCAGGCCGGCGGTTTTCCAGTCGCCTTCCGCACCGAATCCGTACCCTTGCTCCAAAAGCCGCTGTACGGCCAGGCCGGGAAGCTGCTTAAGACCATAGAGATTTTCAAATGTCGTTGTAAAAGCCGAATAACCACCTTCGGAAAGAAAGCTTTTTATCCCGAGTTCTATCCGTGCCTGTTCACGTATGGCATCAAGCAGTACGGAATTGTTGCGTACATCGCCGGGTATTTCATAGGTGGTATCATATTGCTGCATTAACTGGTTTATTTCGCTGTCAGAAACATTGGATATGTGTTTTATCAGATCGCCTATTCCAAATCCGTCAACAGACCATCCGAATTGTATTTGAGCTTCAACCTTATCGCCTTCGGTAACGGCGACCTGCCTCATATTGTCGCCGAAACGGGCTATTTTTAAGTTTTTCCCTTCATTATACGCAATTGCGGCACTCATCCATGTTTGAATTTCTTTTATTACGTCAGGATTCTGCCAGTGACCGACAACGACTTTCCTGGCTAACCGCAGTCTTGCCCCTATAAAGCCGTATTCTCTGTCACCATGGGCGGACTGGTTCAGGTTCATAAAGTCCATGTCAATTGAATCCCATGGTATGTCCCGGTTATACTGTGTGTGCAGATGAAGCAGAGGTTTTTTCAGGTCGACAAGTCCTGTAATCCACATTTTAGCGGGTGAAAAAGTATGCATCCATGTAATCAGGCCGGCGCAGTTATTGTCGGAATTGGCTTCCAGGATTAGATTGCTGATGGCTTCAGGTGTTGTCAACACAGGTTTGAATATGACCTTGCAGTGCTGAAATGTTTTCTTGTCAAGCTCTTCCGCTATGACTTTCGAATGTTCGTCAACCATTTCGAGTGTTTCGGGGCCGTATAAATGCTGGCTTCCCGTGACAAACCAAAATTCCGAGGTTTTAAGTTTCATCGAAAATCCTCCTTATATTTTTTTCTCCGTCAAATCCGGAGATTTGTTTGAAGTTTAATTGTATGCACAAGTTTATATTTTTATTATACTTATAATGAAGAAAATTTTCAATTCATTTTATCGGCTTCGGAATAAAAAAATAGAAACCGCATAAATAATCTGCCGGAAGAACAAAGAGTAAAAAAAATACCCGGTGAAAGCTTATGCTGCTTATATTGTACGTACAAGTTAAATATGCTATAATAAAAAATGATCTCGAACCGGTTGATACGGTTGTTGTTCAGTTAAAAATGCTCCATAATTAGTATAATTTCAGGTGATAATATTTGAACGGGAAAAAACCGAAATATCAAAAGTTAATAGAATATCTGAAAAAGACCATCATTGATTCAGAATTGAAGTCCGGAGATAAGATTCCATCGGAGAATGCTCTTTCAGCAAAGTTTAATATCAGCAGACATACCGTCAGAAAAGCGTTGGGTGAACTTGTCAATGAAGGCTGGCTTATAACAATCCAGGGAAAGGGAACTTTTGTCCGGGATACAAAAACAAACAATGGAAATGGGCGCCGGATTATAGGCATTATGACGACATACCTCAGCGACTATATATTCCCGTCGATAATCAGAGGAATTGATCAGGTCCTTGCCGGAAATGGATATAATATTGTGCTGTGCTGTACAAACAACCGGTTTGACACCGAAAGAATCTGCCTTAATAACCTTTTAAACCAAAATATCAACGGACTTATTGTTGAAACAACAAAAAGCGCGCTTCCAAATCCTAACCTGGATTTATACCATATGTTCCGGGAGAGAAATATTCCGGTTTTATTTATGCACGGCAGTTATAAAGGTTTTGATGCTGCTTCTGTATATGAAGACGATGTTGAAGCAGGGTATATTGCGGCAAAACATCTGATTGAGCTTAACCACACAAAAATCGGCTGTATATTTAAAATAGACGACAAGCAGGGGCATGCCAGGTTTGAAGGTTTTGTGAAGGCGCATCGGGAAAATAATCTGATGGTGAACGATAAAAATACGATATGGTTCGATACGGCCGATCTGGCATATAAAATAAAGGAGAACGGACCCGTTGAAGAGCTTATTAACGAATGTACCGCAATAGTATGCTATAACGACCAGATTGCGCTGAAAATGATTGATATTGTCAGGGCAAAGAATATTCCGGTACCTGACCGGCTTTCGCTGGTCAGCTTCGATGACTCGGATCTGGCAACCGCATCGGAAATAAAAATGACAACAGTTGCCCATCCGAAGGAAAAACTTGGAATAGAAGCGGCGAATATCATGCTGAAAATGCTTTTGAAACCGGGATTAAAAGTTAATGCAAAGATTAAACCTGAGCTTATTATACGCGCAAGCACCGGACCGGTAAGCTAGCCCTTGTTTCCGTTATTGTACAATAGTATGAGCGCTTTGGGTTTTAATATTTTTATATGAGAGGTGTTTTTATGCTAAATGAATTAAAGGAACAAGTTTTAAAGGCAAACCTTCTTCTTGTTGAGTACAAACTCGTCACGTTTACGTGGGGAAATGTCAGCGGCATTGACAGGGAAAAAGGCCTTGTAGTCATAAAACCGAGCGGTGTCCCGTACGATCAATTAAAGGCCGAGCATATGGTCGTGGTCGATCTGGAGGGAAATATACGGGAAGGCTCACTTAAACCTTCTTCCGATACTCCTACGCATCTGGTTTTATATAAGCATTTTAAGGATATAGGAGGAGTTGTCCATACGCATTCACCGTGGGCGACCGGCTTTGCACAGGCTGGCAGGGGTATTCCCGCATTGGGAACGACACACGGCGATTATTTCTACGGTGAAATTCCATGTACGAGGAAAATGACCGAGAAAGAGATAAACGGAGCATATGAGGAAGAAACCGGGAATGTTATCGTTGAAACGTTCAGGGATAAAAATCCTATGGATATTTCGGCCGTTCTTGTGAATATGCATGGACCTTTCACATGGGGGAAGGATCCGTTAAAGGCTGTTGAAAATTCTGTCGTACTCGAAGAAGTTGCAAAAATGGCTTTTATTTCCACAATGCTTACTCCCGGAATCGGGAAAATGGATCAGGCGCTGCTGGACCGGCATTATCTGCGTAAACACGGAGCAAATGCCTATTACGGTCAATAAGGAATGAATTTAAATTGCCCTGCAATTTTTTCTTAATTTAAAAATTTATATGGAGGGAGAAAAACTATGGGTATTAGTATTAGTGATGTAAAAAGTGCAATCATCAAAGGCGAAACGGCAATCGGTATTGAATTTGGCTCAACACGCATAAAAGCTGTTATGGTCGATAAGGATAATAAACCTATCGCGTCAGGCAGTCATGACTGGGAAAACAGCTATGAGAACAATATCTGGACTTATAGCGTTGAAAGCATTTGGAACGGAATTCAGGACAGTTACCGGAAATTGGCCGATAATGTTAAAGAGCAGTACGGAGTGGAAATACAAACCACCGGAGCGATTGGCCTTAGCGGTATGATGCATGGTTACCTGGTTTTCGACAAGGCCGGGAATCTGTTAACGCCTTTCAGGACATGGCGGAACAATATAACCGGCGAAGCTTCCGAAAAGCTTACCAGCCTGTTTAACTTCCCGATACCGCAGAGGTGGAGTATTGCCCATCTTTACCAGGCTATACTTAATAAGGAAGAACACATATATGACATCGACTTCATGACGACATTGGCGGGCTATGTCCACTGGAAACTTACCGGCGAGAAAGTACTGGGGATTGGAGAAGCGTCGGGAGTTTTCCCTATTGACAGAAAAACGAAAAAATACGATACGAAGAGGCTTAATCAGTTCAATGAACTCGTCAGTGACTTAAATCTTCCGTGGAAACTGGAAAATATCATTCCGGGTATCCTCATGGCCGGCGAAAAAGCAGGCGTACTCACAGAGGAAGGAGCAAAGCTTCTGGATACATCAGGCAAACTGCAGCCCGGAATACCGCTTTGCCCGCCGGAGGGAGACGCCGGGACGGGAATGGTGGCCACGAACAGTGTTACGGTGCGCACCGGAAATGTTTCTGCGGGAACATCCGTTTTTGCGATGATTGTGCTTGAAAAAGAACTGTCCCGGGCATACCCGGAAATTGATCTTGTTACCACGCCGGCAGGGGAACTCGTTGCCATGGTTCATTCGAATAACTGTACGTCCGATTATGACGCGTGGATGAGATTATTCGGTGAAGTGATAAAATCCCTCGGCATGGAAGTCGAAAAACCGAAACTTTATGATACTTTGCTGGAAATGGCGCTGAAAGGCGATCCGGACTGCGGCGGTCTGCTTGCATACGGGTATATTTCCGGTGAGCACATAACTCATTTTGAACAGGGCCGTCCGTTGTTTGCGCGTTCATCAAACAGCAATTTCAATCTCGCTAATTTTATGAGGGTTCATTTATTTACAGCCCTTGGCGCTTTGAAGATCGGACTGGATATTCTTTTGGACAAAGAGTCGGTTAAGGTTGACAGAATGACCGGACACGGAGGTTTTTTCAAAACGAGGGAAGTCGGGCAGAGGATTATGGCCGCTGCTTTTAATGCCCCGATATCGGTAATGGAAACCGCCGGTGAAGGAGGAGCCTGGGGTATCGCTCTGCTTGCGTCATATATGATCAACCGTTCCGAAAACGAATCATTGGATGATTACCTGAATAATAAGGTATTTGCATCAAGCGAAGCATATTCGGTTTCTCCTGATCAGCGTGATGTCGAAGGCTTTAATGAATTTATGAAACGTTATGTAAAAGGACTTGCCATTGAAAGAGTCGCGGTTGAAAATCTGCCGTGATTTAAAGCTGAAGCCGGTTTGGTTCGTACCGTCTTTATGCGATGTCTCCAACAGGTACCGGGCTATGCAAAGATGTTGACAAAGGGATGGTTTTTGATTCCTCGGAATCAAAAACCATCCTTTTTTATTAGTACGCAAAAAGGTTAACATAAATTAAAGCATAAAAGAAGGCTGATAAATAAATACTATGTTTTACAGGCGTTTTCAAATAACCGGAAAAAAGGTGGAATTGATATGCATACTGTCTGGAAAGGCGCGATAAGCTTCGGCCTTGTAAATATACCGATAAAAATGTTTACCGCTACCGAGGACAAGGATATAAAGTTCAGATATATCCATAAATCCTGCAATACGCCGCTGAACTACAAAAAGGTATGTCCGTCCTGCAATATAGAGGTGAGTGAAGAAGAGATAGTGAAAGGCTACGAATACGAACCCGGGCATTTCGTAGTACTCAAAGACGAGGATTTTAAAGCGATACAGGGCAAGTCAGGGCCGAAGAATATTGAAATACTTGATTTTGTTAAGTTGTCCGAAATTGATCCCGTTTATTTTAACAAAACATATTACCTGGCTCCGCAGGATATTGACGGAAAGGCATATAACCTTTTGCGACGGGCAATGGATCAAACGGGAAAAATAGCGATAGCGAGGGTGGCAATACGAAACAGGCAGACACTTGCTGCAATTAGGGTATACCGGGATGCGCTTGTTATGGAAACGCTTTTCTATGCCGATGAGGTGAGACCTTCCGAACAGATTCCAAACCTTCCGCGAAACACGGACGCGGATGAAAAAGAACTCGATATTGCCGTCAAATTGATTGACAGCCTTACTGTTGAGTTTAAACCGGAAAAATATACGAATGAATACAGAACTGTTTTATCCGAATTGATAAGCAGGAAAATAGAAGGCGAAGAAATAAGGGTCGCTCCGACGGTGCCGAAAAGTAATGTAATAGACCTTATGGAAGCGCTGAAGGCAAGCCTTCAGGAAACAAAGAAAAAGACCGGACGCAAAAGCGCGCAGCCAAAAAAGAAAAAGGCTGGAAAAGCGGTGTAGAAATGGAATGGATCGAACCGATGGAACCAATCCTGACAGAAACGATCAAAAGCGGGGACAGGTGGATACATCAGGTTAAGTGGGACGGGATTCGAGGTTTGTGCTATGTTGATAACGGCAGAGTCAGCCTTTTTACCCGCACAGGAAGGGACAGGACCGGATGGTATCCTGAAGTATCGGAGGTAGAAAAACTGTTAACCTGTAAAGACGCCGTTCTTGACGGCGAACTTATTGTACTTGGTGATAGCGGAAAGCCTTCTTTTTATAACATAATGAAAAGGGAAAGGATAAGAAAAAAAAATGTTTTTCAGCGGTACCGGGAATTGTATCCGGTGCATTACATGATTTTCGATATACTTTTAATAAACGGAAGAGATTTGAGGCAGGTCCCGCTCGCGGACAGGAAACAAATCCTAAACAAAACTTTGAAATCAGACGGTATGATTCATGTGGTTGAAGACTACACGGACGGCAACGCGCTGTTTTCCGCAGTAAAAGACAACGGGATGGAGGGGATTGTATCAAAGTGTATCGACAGCCGTTATATAGGCGGCAAGAAACACCGAGAATGGTTTAAAACAAAGGTTAAAAAACAAATCCTCGCGATTGTTTGCGGAGTAAAAGTTTCAAGCAGCGAGATTAAGTCATTGGTGCTTGGAGTGTATGAAGAGAACCGGCTGAAAATTATCGGAAGCGTATCGTCAGGCTTGTCTTATGGTGACAAACAGCTTCTGGCCGCACAGCTTTCCCGCCTGGCGCTTTCCAATCCGCCTGTTCCGAACGGCAAGTCATACAACGACGTGATTTGGATCAATCCGGTTTTAACCGTTATCGTGCAGTACCTTGAAAGAGAACCGCAGGGAGGTCTCAGGCATCCCGTTCTTATAGGATTCAGTTCAAGAAGCCCGGCGGATGCCGACGGAAAGGAGGAAACCGTATAATAAAAGCCAGTACAGCGCCGCTTAAATTGTCAAATCCGGATAAATTGCTATTTCCCGATGCGGGTATTACAAAGTTTGATTATGTGAAAAAGCTGCACGATCTCGCGCCGTTTATTCTGACATACACGAAAGAGAGGAACATTACGACGATACATTACCCTGACGGCGTGAACGGCAAATCGTACTATCAGAAAAATATTCCGGATCATGCGCCCGATTATATATCACACAGGATGATAGACGGCATAGACCATATAATAATCGACACCGTCGAAAGCCTTTTATGGATGGGTAACATGGCTGCGCTTGAATTTCACATCCCGTTCAATCCGATTGGCAGCCCGGATAATCCCGACGCGCTCGTTTTCGATCTGGACCCGGCCGAAGGCCAGCCTTTTTCACAGGTTGTCGAAGCGGCTCTTATTATTCGTCAAAACCTGGAAAGCATAGGGGTTAAAAGTTATAGCAAAACATCCGGAGCCACCGGTTTGCAGATTTCTATCCCGCTCGGAAGGAAACTCAGTTACAATCACGCAAGAGAACTGAACCTGTTTTTTGCCCGCTATTTTACAAACAAATACCCAAAGATATTCACTATTGAACGGAAAGTGATAGATCGCGGCAAGCTGCTGTATTTTGACTATTTACAGATGTGGAAGGGGAAAACAATAATCTGTCCCTATTCACCGAGAGCCACAAAGACGGCAAACATATCAACCCCCGTGTTATGGGAAGAGCTAGAAAAAGGGCTTAAACCTGAAGATTTTACGCTGCATGATATTATGCCCAGGCTGAAGCAGATGGGCGACTTATACAAACCGGTTATCGGTTCCGGTCTTGACGACGGTATTAAAAATTTGGTTCAATCGCTGAAAAAGCCCAATGCCTGACTATATTCCAGCCCGAATGCTGAAGAATAGCCTAAAACCTGTAATGCTTATGGTAATAGTTCCTTCTTCGGGAAACACCCTTAAGAATTATTCTTAAAATAATCAATAACAATATGAGAATACCGATTATGATTGCAATATTTCTGATCGTTTTGTCTTCAATCAGCTCGTTAATTTTATCCCGTATTTGTGCATGTATTGATTTTTCGATGTCGTTCATCGCTATTAACTGGACGCTTCCGATTTCTTCACCCTTGTAGAACCAGGTTTTATAGCCCATTACCTGTCCTTTTTCAACAGGAGCGGTAAAGGGAGTATTCAATACTTCCTTTACCGTTACTTCTGTCTGAAGTTTTTCCGGAGAAACAGGCAGAAGATGCTGTACCGAGCCTAATGTCTGAAGTTCCACAGATATATTATCAACGGCGTCGGCTACCTCATACCTTCCAAAAAACTCGCCTGATGATGCCAATGTTTGGACCTTGTAATTCATATATCCGTATTCAAGAAGTTTTTTCGCTTCGGCGAAAAGAATATCATTGGTTTCCGCGCCGAGGATAACCCCAATAAGTTCAAGACCTTCATTGTTTACCGCGGAAAACACAAGACACCTGCCCGCTTTTCCGGTGTACCCCGTTTTAATACCCGTTACTCTGTCATAATAGTCGGATCTGCTCTTTAAAAGCCGGTTTGTTGATTCAATATGCCATCTGTCCCAACCATCGCTTTTTCTAAGGTTTGTGTCGGGCAGAGGAACTTCAGTTAATGCTACTATCTGCCTGAATATCGGATATTTCATTGCTTCGCGCGAGGCTATAGCCAAATCCCTCGCCGTTGTATAGTGATTGTCTTCGTCAAGACCGTATGTATTCGTAAAATGCGAATTTTTAAGGCCTAATTCTTCCGCTTTTTTGTTCATCAAATCTATAAAATCGCTGATGTTTCCCGAAGGGACTACGTTTTCGGCAATTACATTCGATGCTTCGTTAGCCGATATGATTAAAACGAAATTTAAAAGATCCTGAAAGGCAAGAATCTCACCGGGTCTGATACCGGCTATGCCGTAATCGGAAGGAATACTGTTTATGGCATTTCTGCTGGCTTTCATTTCCTTGTCCAGCGGAGTATTTTCAAGAGCGGTAAGTGCTGTGATAATCTTTGTGGTACTTGCAGGAGCCCATCTTTGATCGGCGTTTTTCTCGTAAAGAACCTGACCGGTTTCGAGTTCGACAAGGATCGCTATCGGTGCGGAAATATCAAAATCTTCCGCAAAAGATACGGTTACTCCGGTTATTAATATAAGCAGGGAAACTAAAATCGGTATTGTCTTTTGTTTTAGATTAGCCATCATTGCACGCTCCTGGTCTTGTTGTTATTGAAGCTGTCTAAAAAATGATCGCTTACTGCAATATTTATACATATAACAGCATGGATTTATTAAAATTTTAATCATTGTTTCAACATATACGGAATACTGTCGGCAGTATAATAGTATAACAGAAAAACAGCCGCAGTTAAAGACATATGGTCAAAATAAAATCTTACAATTTTATTTCCCCGGGCTACAATAAGGCCTGCTTGATGTATTCGCGGGGCGAATACCCGGTAACTTTTCTAAAAGCGCGCACAAAGTTTGAATAGTCTGAAAAGCCGCTTTTATAGGCAGCGTTTGATGCACTTTCCCCATTCATCAGGTATTGTTTCGCTCTTGAAATCCTTTTATAAACTATGTATTCATGCAGAGTTGAACCTGTAGTCTGCTTAAATATCTGGCAAAGGTATGAGCCTGAAATAAAGAACTTCTTTTGCAGGGTTTTCAAGGACAGATCCTTATTCAGGTTTGAATCTATGTAATCCAGTATAGGCTTAAGTTTGCGGTGCTGCAGGTGCGTTGGGGAACTGCGTGTTTCGTCGGCAAATATCCGGTTTATCTTTACCATTGTTTCAATGAAAACGGCAAGCAGCATCTGGGGACTCCATAATTGAGGATAAGTTTTAAGCATAACCATTTTTTCAAACGAAGCCAAAAGTTCGTTTTTTTCGTCATCGTTGCTCATAAGTTTGTTTTTTTCGCCATGAGGCCGTTCGGTATAGCATTTTGATAGAACATGGCCTTCTTCCGAAAGCAAGTTAAAAATATCACCGGAGAAATTGCATACAATGCGCTCGTACGTTTCATTTGACGTAAAAGCGGCTTTATGTATTTCGCCCGGCCGTATCAGAAGTACATCGCCCGGAACAAGTTCATATGAGTTTTTTTCAATAAAATATCGGACGTCTCCGGACAGAAGTATAAAGATTTCATAATCGTCATGCAGATGAAAATCAAATTTAACGGAGTCTAACGGATTTTTTGTTTTTGTTTTTATACATTGAAAGCCTGAAGTAAAAACAGACAACATTTATAGTGAATCCTCCATGCACACCGCGGCTGAAATTTTGCAATATTTTGCGTAATATAACCAATATGTCTTTTACTTATTTTACAATAAAGTTTCAGTTGGGTAAAGCATTTATGGAATATCTTTTTATTAAGACATAAAAGTATATAATAGTTAAAATTTTTTTCGGGGTATTATTAATCTATAAATATATACAAGGTTTTTGTAAATGAATCCCATATAATTGCCGGGCGTTAATCTATAATATAAAATAGAATCGGACGGTGTTTGCTTGCATCCGTTACGGGCATTTCAAAAACGGGCGAAGGGCTGAATAATTCAATATAATATTACAGGGGAGATAAGTATGGTTAAGTTTTTATTAAGCGGTTTTTCGGATGAAATAGACAAGGATCTGGATGTTCAAATCCGTGAACTGAAGAGAAACAACATAAACTGTATGGAAATCAGGGGCGTCTACGGAAAAGGCGTTGTCGATCATACAATAAGAGAAATAAAGGAAATAAAGAAACGGCTGGACAATGAAGGGATTTCTGTTTCGTCGGTGGGGTCTCCGATAGGTAAAATCAGTATAACCGACAGGTTTGAATCCCACCTTGATTTATTCAAACATACACTTGATATCGCTGATATCTTATGCTCAAAATATATCCGCATGTTCAGTTTTTACATACCCGATGACAGAAATCCGCAGGATTTCCGCGATGAGGTTCTTGAGCGCTGGAACAAATTTGTTGAAACCGCCAAAGGGGCAGGAATTATACTTGCGCATGAAAATGAAAAGGGAATATACGGCGATACTCCGGAAAGGTGCGTTGATATTATCAAGTCGATGAATTGCGACTACGTCAGGGCGGTTTTCGATCCGGCTAATTTTATCCAGTGCGATGTTGAAACATATCCGAAAGCGTATTTAATGCTGAAACCGTATATAGAATATATGCATATAAAAGACGCTTTACCCGAAACCGGAACAGTTGTGCCTGCCGGAATGGGGAGCGGAAAGATAAAAGAGATTCTGTCCGATATAAACTCATCATTTGACAGGGATATGTATCTTTCACTGGAACCGCATTTGGGCTCTTTTGCCGGTCTTGAAGCGCTCGAAGCGGATATTGATACAGGCTCAATGGAAAAAAGCGGGCCCGAAAAATTTGAAATAGCCGTAAAAGCTCTGCGTAAAGTGATGAAAGAAGCTGGTGTCTTATAGACATTCCTGGCTGTTTATTCCATATATTTCGATTATTTTAGAAAGCTGTTTTTCGGCTTTCTATTTTTGTGACAAAATTTTACGTGTTTCTTTTTGGTAACAAAAATATAACAATAATATAAAAGATATAATTGAGTTATGTACATGTCGTTTTATGACCGATATAATTAAATGAGAGGTTTATGGATACTTTTCAGGAAAAGATATTAATGAACATAAGACAAGAGGGGTTTTTATGAGGCGTATATTTACACTGTCTTTAACTGTTGTTTTACTCTTTTTTCTGTTTCCGATATCAAATGCATTTGCGTCGCAGTATCCCGATATAATCAGGGTGGGGTTAAATTTCAGAGGCAGCGCGGTTTCCAGTGTATCAGTAAACGCTGAAAAAGGAATTGAAATCGGCTATTCCGATGGCGAAACTTTTAAGCTGTTATTGGAAAGCAGTGACAATAAGTCTTTTATAATCCGGAAAGACGGTTATTTTGTACTGACAGAGCAGGGACAACTGGTTGAATATACACCGACCGAAGGAGTACCGTATAAGGGAGCCGTAATCGGGCCTATACATCTGAAAATCGGGGCGGACCTCCCGGATTTTAGTGCTGCGCAGACTTTTGCCTCCGCTGTAAAAAAATCCGGCATGGACGCATATGTTGCATATGACGGCGGTTGGCAAATCTGGTCAGGGTTTTACCATGACCTGAATACGGCGGAAAAAGCGCTGGCGGAAGCAAAGGAATTATTGGAAATAGAAGATGTTTCAATTATACAGGACAATCGCTCCAGACTTGTAATATATGATTCGGGTTTTAATGTTCAAATGATATATGGCGGAAAAGACGGATTTATGCAGGTATGGCCGAAACAGGATAATGATCCGTATGTATTTTCCGCAAACGGCAGAAGGTACAGGGGTTATCTTGAAATCCGGAGATATCCTGACAGCGATCTTACATTAATAAATATATTAAACCTGGAACAATATTTATACGGCGTCGTACCGGCCGAAATTGAAGCGGACTCGCCGCTGGAGGCCATAAAAGCCCAGGCGGTAGCTGCGCGTACATATACTTACAGGAATCTTAAAAAGAACGATAACTGGGGTTTTGATCTTGCGAACACCGTCGAGGATCAGGTATACCGCGGCTATGATGGGGAACGCGCTTCCACGAACCGGGCAGTGGACGAAACGAAGGGTAAAAAGATGCTTTATAACGGCAGCCTTGCCCATGTGTTTTATTTTGCTTCAAGCGGGGGAATGACAGCCGACATAAAAGAAGTGTGGGGTTCGGAAATACCGTATCTGATAAGTGTGCCAGACCCTTACGAATCGGAAACGTCTCCGAACTATATATGGGAAAGGACATTAACGGCTGAAGAAATAAAGAGCATACTTTTTGTAAGCGGCGTTGAAATCGGTGATATAGTATCGGTAAGCGCCGAAGAATATTCACCGTCGGGAAGGGTAACCGCGCTGAGGATAACGGGAACAAAAGGCGCGATTACTTATTACAACAAGGATACGAGGTTTATCTTTAATCTGAACAGCCAAAAATACACAATCCAGTCCGCCGGAAACGCGGTTGTAAAGGCAGCGGATGGAACGCTGAAAACCCTGGCGCTGGATGGACGTGCGTATGTTTCTTCCGCCGGCACGGGCGTGCTGTCATCCGGCAGGACATTTTTTGCGGTTATCGGAAGCGGCGACAGGATTCATAAAGTAAGCACGTCATCAGGTACTTATGTTTTCAACGGAAGAGGCTGGGGCCACGGTGTCGGCATGAGCCAGGAAGGGGCAAAAGGTTTTGCCAGGCAGGGATATAACTATGAACAGATATTGCAGCATTATTTCACCGGAATTACCGTCGAATAATACAATAATGAAATAATGCCATCACGCGCGCTGTTCGAACTGCATTACGGCAGTTATGATTTCGACATAATACTCTGACTCCCTTCGGATATGCTCAATAACCGTAGCCGCAACAGGATTATCCCTGACAGCGGCACTTTGCGCAGAAATCATATTAAGAAACGCAATAAAGTCCCGGCTTTGCCTGACGCATAAATTCAAAAACTGCATTATTTGCCGTTCCAACTGTGAACCGGGCTGCAGCCCTGACATTAGCGCGGCTTCCATGTATTTTACGGCTGCTGCTCTTGTTTGTGAGAAAATCTGTTCGTAATTTTGCAATTGGTTTACATATTCGTCTTCCAGGTCAGGTATTATTTCTCTGATGACTATTGTGTGTTCGGCCTCCTGAAGCTTCCAGAATTCGGTTTCATCAAGAGCTCTTAAAATCATCCTGTCGCCATAAAAATACTGCATTGCGCACCATTCCCTTTCATTTTATTCGCGCGGCAATTATTGTTTAATGCCACTCACAAAAACATTAATATAAAACATTAATATATATTATTCAAATGGCCTTGTTTTTGTGAAAAATTAGGGCCCAAAAAGCCCCTTATCTTGACAGTATATTTGCGTTGCGGTTATACTTGTATGTACACAGAAAAGCAGGCTGCAATAACGCGGGAAGCCGCCGGTTTAGCCTTGTATATCCGGTTAAAGGCAGGCTGGGATGGTTGTTGATATGGAAAAAAACAAAGTGCTTACATTAAAGGTTGAAGATGACAAAGGGGAGAGACTTGATGTGTTTTTGGCTGCGAACATCCCCGAAATATCAAGAAGTTATGCCCAAAAGCTTATTAAGGAAAACCGTGTTGTTGTTGACGGAAAGGCCGCAAAAAGTAAGACCAAAACATGCCGCAATATGACAATAACAGTGGATATTCCCGCCCCCGAACCACTTAGCGTATCACAGCAGGAAATACCTTTGGATATTGTTTATGAAGACAACGATATTATCGTTATAAACAAATCAAGAGATATGGTAATTCATCCCGCGCCGGGCAACAGGGACGAAACCCTTGTAAATGCCCTTCTTTACCACTGCGGAGATTCGCTGTCCGATATCAATGGAGTAATACGCCCCGGAATTGTCCATCGTCTTGACAAGGATACGACAGGCCTTCTGGTTGCAGCAAAGAACAATGAAGCCCACAGGGCGCTTTCAAAACAGCTTAATGATCACAGCATGCAGCGGATTTACGAGGCAATTGTGCATGGAGTAATCGACAATGATAACGGAATTATTGATGCTCCGATAGGAAGGCACCCTGTTAACCGGAAAAAGATGGCTGTTGTACCGGAGAAGGGTAAAAGAGCGATTACCCATTTCGAAGTGCTTGCGAGAATGAAATCGGCAACCCATGTAAGATGCAGGCTTGAAACGGGAAGAACGCATCAGATAAGAGTCCATATGGCTTATATACATCATCCCGTATACGGTGATCCCTTATATGGAAAAAAAACGGCTGATTATAATCTGAATGTCCAGATGCTTCATTCAAGATATTTGGCTTTAAAACATCCCGCAACCGGTGAACCGATGGAATTTGAAGCTCCGCTGCCGGATGATTTCAGACAGTTGCTTGAAAGGCTTAATAATCAAGGTTAACGTTTCTGTGTTTTTATCACGGACGGAATTGCAATATACCGTAATTTGGGTATATTATTTTTATAGTAAACAGTTTAAACAGACAGGAAGTGTTTATCAATGAACAGTGACATTATTAATGAAATTAAAAAGATGAAAGAAGAAAAAAATGCAATAATCGTTGCGCATAACTACCAGAACAGCGAAGTACAGGATCTTGCGGATGTCGTTGGTGATTCTTTTGCATTAAGCCGGTACTGCGCCTCGATTGATGCTGAAGTAATAGTGTTTTGCGGTGTTCATTTTATGGCGGAAAGCGCCAAAATCCTTTCACCCGAAAAGACGGTGCTGCTGCCTGAAATTGATGCAGGATGTCCAATGGCGGATATGGTTACTGCCGAAAAACTGAGAGAGGAAAAGAAAAAGCACCCAAAAGCCGCTGTGGTCTGCTATATAAACTCTTCCGCCGAAGTTAAAGCCGAAAGCGATATTTGCTGCACCTCTGCGAATGCTGTGAAAGTTATAAAATCCGTTCCGCAAAACGAGATAATTTTTGTTCCGGATCAGAATTTGGCGCAGTATGTTGCCCGTATGGTGCCGGAAAAAACAATACATTTATGGAAAGGCTTCTGTGTAACACACCACCGCGTAACTAAAGCCGAAACCGAAAGAGCCGTAGCACTTAATAAGGACGCATTGCTGCTTGTTCATCCCGAGTGCAGGCTTGAGGTTCAGGATATGGCTGACTTTGTCGGCAGCACGTCACAGATAATTGAATATGTGCGTAAAAGTTCCGCAAAAAAATTTATAATAGGAACGGAAATGGGAATTCTGCACCAGCTTAAAAAGGATAATCCGGACAAAAAGCTCTATTTATTGTCCCAGGGAATGGTCTGCCCGAATATGAAAAAAACGACTGTCGAAAGCGTGTATAATTCCCTGAAGTATATGAGATACCAGATTGAGCTTAGGCCCGACATTATAGAAAGAGCGCGCGGGGTACTTGAAGCAATGCTTAAAGTATAGACCGATACTTGTTTTGGATCTGTTCCATATTTCCGGCTTCATTGATTTTTCAGTACCGGAATGCTAATATAAACACAAAGTTCATGAGATGGAAAACGGGTGATACATTTTGAATAAACTTCTTCGATTATTCGTATATGCGGTAATTCCGATTATTTTAATCATTGTGCTGTTTCGGTTGAATATATGGTTCGGCATGGTGGGTATAGTTCTCTTCTTTTTGATTGTTGCCGCGGTAAACCGGAACCGTATTTATTTTATCAGGGGCAAAATTCAGTACGGCAGGGGAAACCTTGACGAAGCCATAAAGCTGATTCGAAAAGCCGTCAATAGCGGCAGGGCGTCCATTGAGGCCACGGCAAGCTACGGCTTTTTACTGTTTAAAACCGGTCATCTCGAGGAGGCGGAAGAAGTACTCGTTAAAGCTGTTCAAAAAAGCGGCACCGCCGATCAGAGAAATTACGCGAAGTCAAACCTTGCGCTTGTCCTATGGAAAAAAGGTAACATTGATGAAGCCCTCGCTATGCTTAAGGAAGTGATTTCCGAATACAAAACAACAGCCGTTTACGGTAGTCTGGGCTACATAGCAATTGAAAAAGGCGATCTTGATTATGCGATGAAAATAAACCTGGAAGCGTATGATTATAATCCCGATGATCCTATAATACTTGATAACCTTGCGCATTTATACCATTTAACGGGTGATTTCGAAAAAGCTTCCGAGCTGTTCGAAAAACTCATCGAAAAAAATCCGCGTTTTCCCGAAGCATATTATGATTACGGCAGCTATCTCGAAGATACCGGTAAGTACGAAAAAGCTTTCGAAATGTATGGGAGGGCTTTATCATGCCCGTTTTATTTCAACAGCACGATAACGAAAGACCAGGTAAGCGAACGGCGCGATAAAGTGAAATCATTAATAAAAACTACCTGATGGATTAGGAAAAGAGGCATATTTTGAATGGAAAAATCCGATATATTTCATAGAGCTTTTAATATAGATTCCTGGCTGGTTGAACTGGCTTCACGCATCGAGAGGAAGTGCGGCGACGTATTTAACGAAATATCAGAAGCGTCGGAATATAACCTAAGCAAAGTTATACACGCGATGCAGGAGTTCAACGTAAGCGACTCGCACTTCGGCGCTTCTACGGGATACGGTTATAACGACAGGGGCAGGGAAGTGCTCGAACAGGTTTTTGCGCGCGCCTTCGGAGCGGAGGACGCGCTGGTCAGGCATCAAATAACATGCGGCACGCATGCGATAGCGTTATGCCTTTACGGTATTTTGCGTCCGGGTGACGAGATTTTGTCAGTCACGGGAAAGCCTTACGATACGATCGAGGAAATTACAGGCATACGCGGTGAAAAAGGCACGGGCTCGCTCCGCGATTACGGCGTAACATACCGGCAGATTGAGCTTACCGAAGACGGCCGGATAGACTATTGTTTAATTGAAAAATCGATCCGCCATAATACGAAGATGGTCTTTGTGCAGCGTTCGAGAGGTTACGAACTCAGGGATCCGGTAACCATCGATGAAATAAGGAAAGTGGCGGAAACCGTAAAAAATATCAAGCCCGATACCATTATAATGGTTGATAACTGTTATGGGGAATTTGTCGAAAAAATGGAACCCACCGAAGCGGGTGCCGATATCATGGCCGGATCGCTTATTAAGAATCCGGGCGGCGGTTTGGCGCTCTGCGGCGGATATGTGGCAGGCAGAAAGGAACTCGTGAATCTCGCCGCTTACCGCATGACCGTACCCGGTCTGGGCGGTGAAGTCGGCGCAACGCTTGGACAGAACAGAGCATTGTTCCAGGGCTTTTTCTTAGCGCCGCATACTGTTGCCGAGAGCCTGAAAGGAGCGGTATTCGCATCAGCCCTGTTTGAAGAGCTTGGTTACAGGACGTGCCCTGCGTATAATGAAAAGCGCAGTGACATCATACAGGCAATCTGTTTTGAAAACCCCGAAGCGGTTGTCGCTTTTTGCCAGGGAATACAGAAAGGTTCTCCGGTTGATTCTTTTGTAACACCGGTACCGTCGGAAATGCCCGGTTATGATTGTCCTGTCGTTATGGCCGCGGGAGCTTTCGTTCAGGGCTCATCGATCGAACTTTCGGCAGACGCGCCGATGAGACCTCCGTATACGGCATACCTTCAGGGCGGTCTTGTGTATGAACATGTTAAGCTTGGAGTGCTGTGCGCAGTCCAGGAACTGATAAACAGAAAACTTTTGAAATAACGCAAATGATAAAATCTTTGAATTGCCGTAATACTCACCGTCCGGCAATTGGGAGGAAATATGGCAAGTAATAAGGCGAAGACTGTACAAAAGAGAAACAACGAAAGACAAATTAAGTCTGTCCGTAAGAAAAAAGGCGGCTTTGCGCGTTTGCTTGGTATTATTCTTGCTGTTTTCTATTTATTTGCGTTATGGAACTGGATATTTCATGAAGGTATTGAAACAAGCATTCTCCATACCGGCCTGCTCGAGATAAAAGTGCCGTCGGAGGGTGTGTTGATAAGAACCGAAATGCCTATTATCGCACAAAGCGATGGAATAGTTATACCAAAAGTCGATAACGGGCAGCGGGTTCCGAATAAAGGTACGATAGCTGTACTCGTTGATAAAGGCAGCAGCGGAATAATCAGCAGTATCGAAAGTATGGAACGAGAGATAATAAGGCGCATTATTGAGGAATCCGCCGACAATCCTGATAATGATCCCGTACTTCGTGAAAGAGTCCAAAAAGAAGTCAACAGGCTTACGAATGCTGCTGTCAGCGGAAATCTCAGAACTGTAAATGAAATAAGAACTGTTATTGAGCGACTGTTATATCAGCGCAACAAGGCTGTTTTTGAACAGCCGGACAACAGGCTGTACCTGCAAAGGGAGAAATTGGAGCTTGAACAGTTTAAAAAAACCCTCGATGAAAACGCCGTAACAGTTAGGGCGGATTATTCGGGACTGGTTGTGTGGAGCAGTGAAGAAGCACATGAAAAATATTCTTCCGAGAATATTGCGTCATTGACGACCGGCGACCTTACATACGATGAAAAAAAACACGCGAAGGCCGGTATCGCGTCAATAGCAGTGAAAGAGTCATTTCCGGTGGAAAAAGACCAGGCGTTCGCGAAGCTGATAAATAACGAGAAAAGCTGGTATGTATGTGTATTTGACAACAAACATGCGCAGAGGCTTGCTGCCGGAAAAAATATTAAACTGAGAATTGACAATATAGATATTGATATTCCGTGCACGATTGAATCGGTGCAGCCGGCCGGGGATAAAACGAAGGCAGTGCTGTCATTCGACAGCATGATAGAGCAAACCATTCACCTGCGGCACGTCAGGGCGGATTTGATAATAAGCAGTATAAGCGGCATAAAAGTTCCGGCAAGAAGCCTTACAAACAGAAATAGTGTTGATAATACCGCCGATATTATAGTTGTCCGCTTTAACCGCGCCGATATAAAAAGAGTAAAAATTCTTGAAGAGCAAGATTCATATGCGATTATTGAAGCGGCTCCGGATGTGAATGAAATTGACCCGATACGGGTTTTCGACATATACGTCGTTAATCCCCGGAATATAGAACAAGGACAGGTGATTGAGCAGTGACTCTTGAGCAGATCATTGAAGCGAACGTAAACGATGTCAGGGCAAGAATACGGCGCGCTGCCGAAAAAGGCGGGCGCAGCGCCGATGATATACTGCTTGTGGCAGTTACTAAAACAGTACCTGTCAGCGCAATTGAACTGGCCATTCAAAAAAAAGTTAATCAATTTGGTGAAAATAGGGTTCAGGAACTGATCGAAAAATACGATATACTGAAAGAGAGGTGTAATTGGCATTTTATCGGCAGGCTTCAAACGAATAAGGTTAAATACATCGTGGATAAGGTTTCGATGGTGCATTCAGTCGACCGGCTGAACCTCGCGCAGGAGATTCAAAAAAGAGCGGAAGCCGTCGGACGTGTAATGGATATCCTTGTCCAGGTGAATATTTCCGGGGAGGATTCAAAAGCAGGTATTTCCCCGGGGGAACTAGTTCCGTTTTTGAAGAGGATTGCCGATTTCCCGAATTTAAAGGTTAAAGGGCTTATGACAATTGCGCCGTTTGCAGAAGACCCGGAAGATATACGCTGGGTTTTCAGAGGACTTAAGAATATTTCAATTGACATAGGCCGGGAAAATATCGATAATATTGATATGCATTATTTATCGATGGGGATGAGCAATGACTTTGAAGTGGCAATTGAAGAAGGGTCCAACATAGTGCGTATAGGTAGCAGTATCTTTGGAGAAAGGCATTATCCGAAAGGCTGAAACAAAGATATCACTGCAACGCTTCGGATATTTACTTAAGATGAGTGGGAGGAAGGTACAAATGGCTAGCATTCTGAACAAAATGCTTGATTTTGTCGGATGGGAAACTGAGGAAGTCGATGATGACCTCTATGATGATGAAATGGAAGAATTCGGCAGGAATGACTATCAAGGCGTTAAAGGGAAAAAATCGCACGGGAAAGTACTTAATCTAAACAACAGTTCCAGTACAAAAGTGGTAATAGTATTACCGCAGAACATCAATGATGCAAAGGATATTTGTGATCACTTGCGGGCTAACCGATCTATCGTAATGAATGTTGAGGATATCGAAACAAGCATCGCTCAACGAATCGTCGATTTCCTAAGCGGAGCCGTTTACTCGCTGGATGGAAATATCCAGAAGATTTCTTCAGGCATCTTTCTCGCAACTCCCAGCAGTGTCGATATTATGGGAGAATTAAGGGATGATCTCAGAAATAAAGGGGTTTTTCCATGGGTGAAGTAACGGAGGCTTTTAAATGGCGGCAAAAATTGCGGTAGCTGTTCAGATATTTTTCAGAGTAATTGAGATATTAATCCTGGTACGTGTAATACTGTCATGGATCCCTTTTAGAACGCAAAACGCTTTTGTTGTGTTTATACACTCCGTAACCGAACCAATTCTGGGGCCGATAAGGAATCTGGTATCGAGATCGTCATTCGGAAAGAACCTGATGTTTGATGTTTCGCCGATTCTGGCGTATGTTGTTTTGGGAGTTGTAAGGCATATTATTATTCTGATACTGGCAAAGCTGTAGTGGTGTAGCTGTTTTGGCATAAACGGAGGTTATAATAATGAATTTTACACCAAACGATTTATCGAATATTGTATTTCGTAAATCTGTTATGGGTGGCCTGAACGAGGATCAGGTTTATGATGTTATCCAGAAAATAATAGAAGATTATTCCGATTATATACGTGAAATGATGAAAGCCAAAGACCAGATAATGGAATTAAAAGACAGGCTTTCTCATTACGAGAAAATGGAAGAGACATTAAAAAACAGTCTTGTGCTTGCGCAGCAGTCCAGCAGCGATATAATAGCCAACGCAGAAAAAAAGGCTGAAAACATTATTAACGAAGCCCAGGCAAAATGCCGGAGCATTATTGAAGAAGGAAACAGGGAAGTAATAAAAATCCAGTTTGAGTTTGAACGGTTAAAGAAAGATCTTTCCGTTTACAGGGGCAAAGTTGCCGCGATACTGAAGGCTCAAATGAAGCTCCTTGAAGAATTTGACAATATTGAAAAGCAAAAAATCCCGGTTGATTAACCGGGATTTTTTACCGCCCAAAGTGTACCTTCTATGGCGCTCCTGAAGCCGAGGGAAGGATAACGGAAAAAACCGAGCCTGTACCGGGTTTTGAATTTACTTTAATTTCTCCGCCGTAATCGCGTACGATTCCGTATGAAATATATAAACCGAGCCCGGTTCCTTTTCCTACTTCCTTTGTGGTAAAGAATGGTTCGAACAGCCTGTCCAGTATATGCTTCGGTATACCGTATGCAGTATCCTCAATTTCAACGATAACCTTGTTTGAAAGCCTGTATGAGCGTATTTTTATTTTTTTCTCCCATTCCTGCACCCATTTTGGTACGGGAACCATTTTCTTTAGCTGAAGAAGCGAGTTTTCCTGTTCATCAAGGGCGTCACGCGCGTTGCTGATTATATTTAAAAACACCTGCTCAAGCCGGTTGCTGTCCGCTGAAACGAGCAAGTTGTCTTCAAGTTCGAATTCGACGACTATATTGTGATTTTCAAGCTGGCGGCCTATTAGTTCAAACACATCGTTCAGCGGCTTGTTTATATCTGTTATATCCGCTGTTCCCGGCGTGCTTCTTCCGAATACTCTTAAATGTTTTACAATTTTATTTATCCTTTCTATCTGCTGGTGAATCGATTCAAGTTTTTCGTCTAACAATGAATCGGTCAGTTTACCAATGGATTTCGCTTTTTGAATTCCCTCAACGATAAGACTTATTGCTCCGAGGGGCTGGTTTATCTCATGCGCGATACCTGCGGCCATTTCCCCAAGCATGGCAAGTTTGCCGGCCTGTACCAACTGCGCGTCCTTTTCCCTAAGCTGATCCGTCCTCATTTTTACTATTTGCTCGAGGTTGTCGGCATATTTCTGAAGTTCATCTTCAAGCTTTTTTGTTTTTATTTTAGCTTCAATTCCGTTTGATAACTGCACTAAAAGATGCGAATGGTCAAGATAAAGCTTTTTATGTTTTTTCGGAACAACCAAGTGAAGTATTCCGGCAACCGTATTGTCTGATAATAACGGGACGTGAATAAGACACATTTCCTCTTCCGTACCGGAGGACGTGAACCTTCCCCCGTTTAAAAACTCGCGTTGAATATCTTCAAAACTGACCGTGGTATTGTAATACGCTCCGGAACATTTTCCGGTGACGGCTCCGGTGCACGAACAGCCGGTTTTCGGGTAACATGATGTTTCCAAGCCCGTAGTGTCCAGTCCGACTTTGGAAAACATGCTTAGGCTTTTTGTAAAGTGGTTGTACAGGCATATGAATGCGGCGGGTATATCCATCGAATTTTTTATTATATTTAATAAATCATTCAGAATGCCTTCCATGTTTGTTTTTATGTCCGACAATCCAAAAATCTCAATTATCGCGTTATTCATTTTTTCTTTCAGAATGCTGTCCGACATGCCCTTAAAAACCTCTTTATATCATTATTATTTCGTTACCTGCAGACCAAGAATTGTAGTATCATCATCAAAAGAACCGTCCGATAGCGTGAGCGCTTCTTCATAGACGGAATCAACCAGTTGTTTAACGGGTTTTTCCTTATTTTTTTCGATTATCTTTTTTATACATTCTGTTCCGATAACTGAATCGTTGCATCTTACCTCGGTAATGCCGTCGGTAAAAAGCAATATTTTATCCCCGCGTTCGAGCTGATGACTTTTTATATCATAAGATACGTTCTCAAAAGAACCCAATAAGGCTCCGGTGGAAGGCAGAGCAATAAGACAATCGTTTCTGATAATATATTGATCTATATGTCCCGCGGAAATATAATATAAGCGTTTTGACTGTTTATCAATGCATCCGGCAAAAGCCGTCGCAAAGACGGATGAAGAAGTATTTTTGCACAATTCAAGGTTTACGTCATTGAATACCGTTTTAATGCTGTTCTCGTTCGACGGGTGGTATTTGAAGGCGCAAAAATGCGCTTTTATGATTAATGTATTTACGGCTGCAAGGATGCCGTGGCTGGCAACGTCAAATATATAGAAATAGAGATGGCGTTCCGTTTCATATACGTCATACATATCACCGCCGACTTTCTCATAGTTTCGGTATATGCAGGCGGTATCAAACATATCAAACTCAGGGAGTTTTTTAGATATGTAATTAATAAGAATACGTTGGGCCGAATCATGAAGTTCCTGCAAATACCTGGTTTTTTCAAGCCGATTTTTCTGCAGGATTTTATTCTCCTTAAGCATTTTTCTTTTTTCCATTGCGTTTTCTATGCTTAAAAGAAGGTTATCCATTTTGAATGGTTTCTGGATGTAATTTACTGCTCCTTCGCGCATGGCCGCAACAGCATTTTCCGTATCGCCGTGTCCTGTAAAAACAATTATTCCAATGTCCGGATCAATTTCAAGAATGTTTTTTATTACGTCAAGCCCCGACAGGCCCGGCATTTTCATATCGGTGACAACAGCATCAATCTCAGGTGCACGGCATTTAAAAATGTCAATACCGGAATAGCCGTCCGGCGCTTTTAAAACATCATAGCCGTGCAGCTTAAGGTTGAATTCGAGATTGTCCAATATTGACGGATCATCATCAATGACTAAAACTAAAGGCAATTTGATACCTCCTGTTCCACCTATTCATGATATTCCACCTATTTGCGCATTATAACAATATAATTATATAATAGTATAAATGTATTAATATATAGTACAAAAGTATTATGTTTGTAAATTTCCTGTTATTTTGGCAAAGTGCGCCTGCCCCGCCTCTGAAAGCGAAGGGCGTTTTTGTCAGATGTGAATGATGAATTTTAACTATCGGAGGGGAATGCGTTGGTTGTGGGAGTTTTAAATATTACACTGCATATCGGCGGAGTTTCAAGTTTAAAAGAGAAAAGAAGGATTATAAAAAGCATACTGGAAAGAATACATTCCAAATACCGTGTAGCCGCTGCCGAGACAGGGAGGCAGGACGAATGGAATTATAGTGATATGGGTTTTTCATGCGTTTCAAACGAGGCTTCGCACGCGGAAAGCGTTTTAAGCAGTGTTATCCGGTTTATTGATAATGACGCGAGAGTTGAGATTATACAATCCATATCTGAATCAATACATTTTTAACCCGCCCGTCTTAACTCTTTTTATTCCCGCGGGTCCTGGCTTGGGTGTTTCGCTTCCTAGGGCGACAAAGCACATACCAACAACACGCTTCCGTTCCTGTATTGTTTTCACACAGCGGTCTCCATATCCCGGGCCGCTCATTATCCCGCTCCACAGTTGCTTGTAGGCAGCAGGGCGTTGGAGTGTGTCGCCCGTCGTCACCGAAAGCACCCGAGCACCCGCTGGTTATATGGTACTATTTCCGCGGGTCCTGTTTCGGGTGTTTCGTTTCCTCGGACGGAAAATAAAAATTTTTATTAACACCTTTACAAGGAAAAGGAAATATGATAAATTATATGTAATTTTTTATATCCGGTCGTTAAGGCCGGTAAAGCTTCCGGTAACGCGGCCGGAATTTGACACTGGAAAACAACTGCATATAAAAAATCGATGACTGAAAATAGTAACTGCCGAATAAAACTTTCAGCGAGCCGGCGGTGGTGCGAGGTCCGGTGTTGACGCGGCAGCGAATGGGTTCAGGAGATTCCGGGTGAAGTTGCCAATAGTAGCCTTGGACGGGTTCTCCCGTTACAGAGACAGGATATCTGGGAAACCACGTATCCGGATGAGTGAACGAATTTTAAATGAGTGGCACAGCAAAGCGGCGCTTTGTCTCATTCGAGACAGGGCGCTTTTTAAAGCGTGCGGCTCACGTAATTCGTTAAGTTGGGTGGCACCGCGGAACATAACCGTTTCGTCCCTGCATTTTTAATGGGGGATTGAAGCGGTTTTTTATTTATCAAAAAGGGGGAAAACGAAGATGGAAAGCAAACTGATGCCTTATACGAAAGTGTTGCTGTGTGATACCGAAACACCAATAACAATATATCAAAAACTTGCCGGCGACAAGATCGGTGTTCTTCTCGAAAGCTGCGAACAGCCGAAAGGAAGGTATTCGTTCATCGCGGCGGAGCCTTCCGCAATTTTAAAATTTAAAGGCACCAAAGCAGTTATTGAAAAACGCGGACAGATAATGTTTAAGGAAGGAAAAATGATTGATATCGCAAGGGAATTCATTAACGATTACAGGGTTGAGAATAAGACCGGAATTCCTTTTATCGGCGGGCTTGTAGGCTTTGTCGGGTATGATGCTGCCCGCCTGCATGAAAGCGCGCCGGACGCGAAACCTGATGAACTGAAACTGCCCGACGCGCATTTGCTCGCAATTACCGAGCTTGTCGCGTATGACCATTATACTCACAATTTAACAATAATCGTGCTGGCTAAAAACAGCAAAAAAGGGCGTATATACGCAGAACACAGGATAGAAGAGATTGAAAGCAAGATCAAAAAACCTGTTTCAGGCGATGAAGTTTTAATAAAAACCAGTGCCGACAAAATAAAAACGAATATGAAAAAGGAAGAATTTATATCAAAAGCGGAAAAAGTAAAAGAAAATATCAAGGACGGTAATGTTCTTCAGACAGTATTATCAATAAGGGTTTACATGGAGTCCACAAGCCATCCGTTTGCACTGTACAGAAAGTTGAGGCAGGTTAACCCGTCGGCATATCTTTTTTATTTCAACCTTGGGGATTACCAGGTAGCCGGAAGTTCCCCGGAAATGCTTGTTGAGCTGAGAAATTCCAACGTATCCACATGTCCTATAGCAGGCACTCGCCCGAGAGGGAAAGATGAAGCTGAAGATCTGAAGCTCGCAAATGAACTGCTTAACGATAAAAAAGAGCGCTCAGAGCATATAATGCTTGTGGATTTGGGAAAAAGCGATATGGCAAACATATCGGAGCCGGGAACGGTAACGGTTGCCGAGTTCATGAAGGTTAAATTTTATTCATATATCATGCATCTTGTTTCAAGGATTGAAGGCATAAAGAAAAAAGAGCTTGATATGTTTTCGGTGCTATGTTCATTTCTTCCCGCCGGAACGTTGTCCGGGGTGCCCAGAATAAGAGCGATGGAAATTATTGACGAACTTGAGCTGTCGAGAAGAGGAATATACGGAGGAGCGGCAGGATATTTCGGGTTTGACGGCGATATGGACATGTGCATAGCGATACGGACAATGATAATCAGGGAGAGAAACGTGATTTTGCAGGCAGGTGCCGGAATAGTCGCCGATTCGGTTCCGGAAAAGGAATATGATGAAATAAACAACAAACTGAAAGCTATGATCAAAGCGGTAAGGGATGAGTAGAAAGGAGATGGTTTTAAATGCTGAAAGAAATAATGGCTAAAATTTTGGAAAGAAGAAATTTAACAAATGGCGAAATGACTTATTGTATGGAATTAATAATGTCGGGACAGGTCAGCGAAATTCAGATGGCATCTTTTCTTACGGCAATGAAAATAAAAGGGGAAACGGTTGCCGAAGTTCTGTCCGCCGCACAGGTTATGAGGGAAAAATGCGAAAAAGTGGATCTGGGCACGGATGAAACCCTGGATACATGCGGAACCGGCGGCGACTGCCACAATACTTTCAATATATCTACCGCTGCCGCGATTGTTGCCGCCGCGGCGGGAGTTAAAGTTGTAAAGCATGGAAACCGCTCCGCTACAAGCAAATGCGGAAGCGCCGATGTCCTTGAAAAACTCGGTGTAAATATTATGCAGGAACCGTCCGCTGTGAAGGAAAGCGTTGAAAGATGCGGCATAGGTTTCATGTTTGCGCCGCTATATCATAAAAGCATGAAACACGTGGTGAACACAAGGAAGCAACTGGGATTCAGGACGATTTTCAATATCCTCGGGCCGCTTGCGAACCCGGCGTCTGCTACAAGACAGATAATGGGCGTCTACAATCCCGATCTTACATGGATTGCGGCATGCGTATTAAGACAGCTTGGAGTAAAAAGAGCTCTCGTGTTTCACGGTTTTGACGGCATGGATGAAATAAGTCTTACCGGACCTACCCAGGTAAGGGAGGTTATTGACGGAAGAATTGATAGTTATGTTATAAAACCTGAAGATTTCGGGTTTGCCAGATGCGCTTTGTCGGATCTAAAAGGCGGTACGGCTGAAGACAACGCAAAAATAATGAAAAGGCTGTTTGAAGGGGAAAAGGGACCAATGCGCGATGCGCTTCTCCTAAACAGCGGCGCCGCGTTATATACGGCCGGGATAACAAAGGACATTAAAGAGGGTGTCATTGAATCCGCGAGGCTGATAGATTCCGGCAAAGCCTGCGAAACAATGAACGGATTCATAAACGTGTCAAATTCAATAACGGCCTGTGCGGGAGGTTCATTATGATTCCCGATATCCTTAAAAAAATTGTTGATGCCCGGGTTGAAAGGCTTAAAATCGAAAAAAAACAGCGCGATGTTTTTGATATAATCAATTCCTGCTGTAATTCAAACCCGCCTTCGTTTTTAAACGCGATAAGAAAGAAGGGGCTTTCGGTGATAGCTGAGCTAAAGCGGGCTTCTCCGACTACCGGCTTGATAAGGCATCAGTTTGAACCCATACAGACAGCGCTGCAATATGAACAGGCCGCCGACGCGATTTCGGTACTTACCGAGCAGGATTATTTTTTAGGAAGCCCCGCTTATCTGGAGAAGGCAGCTAAAGCTGTTTCCCTTCCAATCCTGCGGAAGGATTTTATTATTGACGAATACCAGGTATTTGAGGCAAAGGCTCTCGGAGCTTCGTGCGTCCTGTTGATTGCATCGATTCTGGACAGAGAAAAGCTCGCGGCGTTCATTCAAATCTCTCATGGAATAGGTCTGGACACGCTCGTTGAAATACATGATGAAAATGAACTGGAAGACGCCGTTGTTTCAGGAGTCCGGCTAATCGGGATAAACAACAGGAACCTTCATACCTTCAGCGTTGATATTTCGACAACGGCCAGGCTATCGCGGCTGGTTCCGGATGATATCCTTGTTGTAAGCGAAAGCGGAATCCGTACGGAAAAAGATATTCAATTGCTGAAAAACGCAAGGATAGACGGGATTCTCGTCGGGGAATGCCTTATGAGATCAAGCTGTCCCGCGGAAAAGATATTGGAGTTGAAAAGAACGTATGAACGGTAATTTATTGCAAAACGGGAGCATACAGGTTCCCAGGGTAAAAATCTGCGGAATTACTTCGGAAAGAGAAATAAAGTTTATTAACGAACTTGACATAAATTATGTAGGGTTCGTGTTTGAAAAAAGCCGGAGGCAGATTTCGGTTTATGACGCGGCACGGCTTCGCAAGGCGCTGCGCGGGGATATAAAAGCGGTAGGAGTCTTTACAAGCGCTGACTCTTCAATAATAAATAAAACAGCAAAAATATGCGGAATTGACATAATACAGCTTCACTGCTCCGGTGATATCGAACAGGGACAATACGATCTTCCCGTTTGGAAAGCTGTAAGTATAAAAGACGATAAAGAAGAATTGATTAAACGGCTTGAAGGACCTTACGACGCGTTTGTTCTTGATACATATGTGAAGAACAAAGCCGGCGGCACGGGAGTTGTTTTTAACTGGAATCTCGCCCGCGATCTGTCTGAAAAAAGAAAAATTGTGCTCGCCGGAGGCTTGACCGCCGAAAACGTCGCGGAAGCAATATATATAGTAAGGCCTCAGATAGTCGATGTAAGCACAGGTGTGGAGGGAATCTGCGGGAAAGACGAAAAAAAGGTTAAAGCGTTTTTACATGCGGCAGGATATAATTAATTCCCTGTCAGCATGCGTAGTCTTCCGTTGTTCTTCTGCCCGGGAGGATGTTAAAATTTTCTGAAAAGGCCGATAACTTTTCCGAGTATTGAAACATCGTCTTTTACGATTATCGTGTCATACGCGTCATTTTCAGGCTGCAGCATAATATGATCCTTTTGCTTGTAAAAGGTTTTTACGGTAGCCTCATCACCGATGAGCGCAACGACAATGTCACCGTTTTTAGCGGTATTCTGCTGCTTTACAATAACAAAATCACCGTCGAGGATGCCGGCATTAATCATGCTGTCGCCTTTGATTTTCAGAATGAAAGAAGGAGCGTTTTCGAGGTATTGCACAGGAACCGGAAAAGTATCTTCGATGTTTTCCACCGCAAGAATGGGCTGACCGGCCGTAACCTGGCCGAGAATCGGAACATTCTCGATTTCATGGTCGGATATGAACCCTTCAAGTTTTTTTCTTTTTTCGTCAATAACTTTTAACGCTCTGGTTTTTGCGGGTTCTTTTGAAATAAGACCTTCTGCTTCAAGACTGGAAAGATAAGCGTGTACGGTTGATGTGGATTTGAACCCCACTGCCTTGCAGATTTCGCGAACCGACGGGGGGTACCCCTTTTCCCGGACCTGCCTGTTTACAAAATCCAAAATTTTCTTTTGTTTTTCCAAACTTTTAGCTCTCATTTTTTTACCCCGCATTCTTTTGTTTAGGTTTATTATACCATATTTTAAAAATATGTCAAACAAATGTTCGAAAAACTGTTGACATGTGAACATATGTTCGGTAAAATAATAAAAGAACATATGTTCCGGGGTGATACAAATGATAAAAAGATATCGTTTAAAAAACAGAAAAAGATTTGCCGCGTTTCTGTTCTGCACAGCTTTGTTTCTTTTGTTTATCGGTACTGTCACCTTTTCAAACGCCGGCAACGCAAAAAACGAGTATCGTACTGTCGCGGTAAACCACGGGGACACTCTTTGGGATATTGCCCGGGAATACAGGGGAAATATTGAAATCCGGCAGTATATACATAAAATAAAGAAGGCAAACAATCTCGACAGCGCTGCGATATACGCCGGGCAAATACTGGTGCTTCCGTGAAAGTTTACGGCTAAAGTTCTCCTTGCCTCCGTCTGAAAGCATGGGTTATAATGTAAGCATCAATCTTTTTGGAGGGGATACCATGCTAATAAATCAGATTTCCGTATTTCTTGAGAATAAACAGGGACGGCTTGCCAAAGTAACGCGCGTTCTTGGTGAAAACAATATAGATATAAGCGCGCTGTCGATTGCGGACACAACTGATTTTGGCGTATTAAGGCTAATCGTCAACCAGCCTGACAAGGCAATTGAGATTTTGCAGCAGCATGGTTTTGCCGCCAGTTTAAACAGTGTTATAGCGATAGAAGTGGAAGACAAACCGGGAGGTCTTGCGAAAGCGCTTACAATACTGGATAAAAAGGGAATAAGTATTGAGTATATGTACGCTTTTGTCGGAACTTGCAAGAATGAGAACGCAATGGTTATTTTAAGGGTGGAGAACCCTGAAAAAGCTCTTGAGATCCTTAAAAACGAAGATTTTATCATTAAATCGCCGGACGATGTATACAGAAGCTGATAAGTCTTAAAATACATATGTTTCGTTATAAAGTGCATTGCTTTTCACGCCGGTTTTCGCCGTGTTGATATGAGTTTTTAATTGGCATTATTTTCCGGAAGGTGGTTATATGGAAAAGAAACTATATCTTTCCGAAACAAATAAAGTTATTGCCGGAGTATGCGGAGGCATTGGAGAATATTTTGGCATAGATCCGACCGTAATCCGGTTGATTTGGGTTATACTATCCGTTCCGTCATTAATACTCGGCGGGGGTTTGGTTTACTTAATTGCTATGCTCGTTATACCCAAAAAATAACTTTTTGAATTTTTTAACAAACCGCTTTACAAATCCATTTTTTTCTTGTATTATAATGCAATAGTATAATATTGGTAATTGGATGTTATTGGGTAGCGGTTTATGATTCTGGGCAATAAAAAAAAGAAAACCGGTATTTCTGGTTGCAAACAAAATAATGACGGATATGAAAAATTCGGAGCTTTGGCCGAACAGCTTTTTCTTCCCATACTCGTTATCGATAATGGGTATGTTATGTATGCAAATCATGCGTTTTATTCAATGGCAGGAATTCCGGCCCCAAAGAAATACCCGATTGCTTTAAAGTCTTTGCTGTATTCTATTCCGTACGGGTCTTTACGCGAAGTATTGGCACAGTTTAGTGAAAATAACAAGAACATGGATAAAAGCTACAGCATTCCGATTATGATCCCTGCCAATGACGGTATGAAATGGATAGAACTGTATTCCGCAAAAATTAACTACAACGGCACGGATGCCGATTTTATCACTTTTTTGAATATAACCGAAAAGATTATTGCAGAAAAAGAAATCAGGTATCTTGCTTATCATGATAAGCTTACGGGTTTATACAACAGGGGGTTTTTTGAGGAAGAGGTTAACCGGATCGATGTGGAAAGAAGTCTTCCGATTTCGATTATTATATCAGATCTGAACGGATTGAAGCTCACAAACGATGTTTTCGGACATTTGCAGGGGGACAAGCTCCTTAAAAGTTTTGCCGATATTTTAAAAAGGGTTTGCAGAAAAGAAGATGTTGTCGCGCGGTGGGGAGGAGATGAATTCGCCGTTTTGCTCCCGGGAACCGATAATGAAACCGCGGCGCGGATATGCGAAAGAATACGAAAAGAAAGCCTCACAGAAAAAAATGTTCCTATCGCTTTAAGCATTTCGATGGGATATGCAACAAAAAACAATACAAGCGAGAGCTTGATAGATGTACTGAAAATGGCCGAAAATATGATGTATCGCGAGAAACTTTCCGAAAGCAGAAAAATACGGCAGACTATTCTTAATTCATTAAAGGAATCTCTTTTTCAGCGCTCAATTGAAACGGAAACTCATCTAAAAAGAGTGACCACATTATCAAAAGAATTTGCCGATTATATCGGATTAAGCGAAAAAGATATTGAAGAACTCTCTCTTTTGGCATATTTGCATGATATCGGCAAAGTTGCGATATCTGACGAAATACTGATGAAAGCGGGCAGGCTGAATCACGATGAATGGCTTGAGGTCCGCACGCATTCCGAAAAGGGTTACAAAATAGCCGTGAATCATCAGGAATTGGCCCATATATCCGACGGAATACTGTGTCACCATGAACGCTGGGACGGGAAAGGGTATCCGCAGGGCCTTAAGGAGAAGGATATACCAAGGATATCACGTATACTGAACATTGTTGATGCATATGATATTATGACTCATAATACCGTATATAAAAATGCCATCTCGCATGAAGACGCTATTGATGAAATAATGAACTGTTCTGGCAAACAGTTTGATCCGTATTACGCAAGAGAGTTTATCAAGTTTATGGAAAGGGCATAATGTCGATAAACTATTTCTTACAACCCTTTTTATAAAATCGGAAAAGAATTTCATTTTTACCGGGGCCCGCAAAATATTTATTTGATTTTGGGCTTCCCATAAGCTATTATATTTTTAATAACCGGCGGCTTGGGCTGTTTACCGGTGGGTAAACGGAAACAGCAAACCGGAAAACGGTTGCGATGAATAAACATGAAGATGCCGGTAATATGGCGGAGGTTTGTTATGGATATTATTCAAGCTGCTAAGGACGCAAAAAAAGCGGCAATTGAGCTGTCGACCGCGGGCGCCGAACAAAAAAACCGTGCGCTGCATCTTATTGCTGAAAGCCTTATCGCAAATAAAAATGAAATATTTGAAAAGAATGAAATCGATTTAAAAAGAAGCGAAAGCGAAAATATACCGAAACCTCTATTAAAGCGGCTGAAATTTGATGATAAAAAGCTGTCTGAGACGGTTGAAGGCATACACAGTCTTACCGGGCTTCCTGACCCTGTCGGAAAAACTTTGCTTGCGACTGAACTTGATAAAGGATTGGAGTTATATAAGATAAGCTGCCCTATCGGTGTAATTGGAGTAATTTTTGAATCACGTCCCGATGCCCTTGTGCAGATATCCGCGCTATGCCTTAAAAGCGGAAACGCCGTATTGTTGAAAGGCGGCAGAGAAGCGATTGAAACAAACAGGGTATTGGCCGAAATTATTCGCGAAGCGGCAAATCAGGCCGGTATTCCTTCCGGGTGGATACATCTGCTTGAAACCCGCGAGGATGTAAAAAATATGCTCGCGCTCGACAAATGGATTGATCTGATTATTCCAAGAGGATCAAATGAATTTGTACGTTATATAATGGATAATTCAAGGATACCGGTTTTAGGGCATGCGGACGGTATATGTCATTGTTATGTCGATAAGGATGCCGATATAAACTTGGCGGTTGATATTGTATATGATTCCAAAACGCAGTATGTTGCCGTATGCAATGCGGCGGAGACACTGCTTGTGCACTCGGATATCGCGGCGGGTTTTTTACCGGAGCTTAAAAAGAAAACCGATCAGAAAAATGTCGTGTTAAAAGGATGCGAAAAAACCCGAAAAATTATTGATGCGCAGGCCGCGTCTGCTGACGACTGGAAGACGGAATACCTTGATTATATCCTGGCTGTGAAAGTGGTTGATTCCCTGGAAGAAGCAGTTGACCATATTAATGCTTTCGGATCCGGTCATACTGATGCTATTATAACTTCTGACAGAATGGCAGCGGAAAAGTTTATGAACATGGTTGATTCGGCAAATGTATTCTGGAATTGTTCAACCAGGTTCAGCGATGGGTTCAGGTATGGATTCGGTGCGGAGGTAGGCATCAGCACGAACAAAATACATGCGCGCGGACCTGTTGGACTGGAAGGGCTTCTGATATACAAATATAAGCTTATAGGCAATGGGCATATAGTATCGGATTATGCTGAAAAGAAAAGAGTATTTACTCACAGGCCGTTATTATAATTTCCTATGCTGTTTTGATATATTTTGTTGGCATAATGTGCAGTTTTTGACGAATTATGTTTATCAAACGGGTTTCGGTGGTAAAAATTTATAGACGCTTTATGTGGAGGTATATTGTGAAAAAAAACCGGGTTTTTACCGCCGATATAATCTTCCCGATAAGCATGGCTCTTTTATTTTTATTATATGCATATTTGCGCGTATTCTATGATTCGATGCTTGTAACGGCAGTATCGGTTATTGCTGTTGTTTCCCTTTCTGTTTATTATTCAATTGGGGTTAGAAAAAAATGGGATCTTCTTTACATGCAAAAAGCGGATATTAAACGTTACTACGATGATCTTTCGGTAGAATATGACAAATTGAAAAAATACCATTATGAACTGAAATCAAAATATGAAGAACTGGAAGCAAACCAGGTTGAACTAATAAAAAGCAAGGAAAGGTTGCAAAGCCTTTTTGATTATTCACAGGAGGCATTATGGGAATACGATGTTATTGAAGAAAAATGGTATCTTTCAAATCGTATTCTTGAAATGTATAATCTTGATAAGAAATGGGCCGAAACCAGGACAAACATAATATTTAATAAGCTGATTCATCCCGATGATAAATATTACGTGTTGAAACTGCTTAGCCAGGTAAAAAGCGGGAAAATGAAGAAATTCAGCATTGAATGCAGAATATTGACAAATGACGAATACCGCTGGGCCAGAATCAGGGGAGCGGCATTTTTTAATGGATCGGGCAATCTAATTAGGGTAACAGGTTCTTATTCAGATATACAGATTGAAAAAACAAAAGAAGAAAAATTGCTTGAGCTTGCCTGTGTCGATCCGATAACCGAACTGCCAAACAAGCTGTGGCTGTCCAATTACCTTGAATCCCTTGTGAAATCCAACAATCCGTTTATATTGATGTGTATGGATCTGGACAACTTTAAGGTAATAAATGATACATTCGGAAATGTTTACGGCGATGTCATTCTGAAGAAGATGGGAATTCGTCTAAAGGACTGCACAGGAGAAGGTTCGTTTGTATGCAAGATAAGCGGCGATGAATTTGCGATACTTGTTACCGATAAAGACAAGGTTGACGGATTTGACTCGTTTATTGAAGAATTTAAGGATAAAATCAGTGAGCCGATCCGAGTTGATGAAAATGAATTTCACTTTACATTCAGTATTGGAATTGCCGTTTTCCCGGAGGATGGACAAACTGCCGATGACTTAATGAAAAACGCCGATACAGCTATGCTTAAGGCAAAATCAACCGGCAAAAATTTATTGAGACGTTTTGAAAAACATATGAACGACGAACTGTATGAAAAACTTCTTCTTGAACGGGATATCAGAAAGGCGATCGAAAATGGTGAATTCCATATATTATATCAACCTCAGGTATGCCTCGAAGATTTTACGATAATAGGTTTGGAGTCGCTTATAAGGTGGGTTCACCCGGAAAGAGGCTGTATAGAGCCTGTTGAATTTATCCCTCTCGCTGAAGAAGTCGGCCTTATAAACCGCATCGGTGAATGGGTTTTTACGGAAGCATGTAAATTCTCGGCTAAAATCAATAAAAGAAGGACAGAACCGATACCCGTATCGGTAAATGTTTCTCCGGTACAACTATTGCAGCATGATTTTCTGAACAGTTTTATAAATATTATTGAAAAAACAGGCGTGAATCCGGCATGGATGGTTATTGAAATAACGGAATCGGCTTTAATGGAACCACACAAAGAAAACGCTCTGAAGCTGAAACAGTTAAAGAAAATAGGAATAAAAATAGCGCTTGACGATTTCGGGACAGGGTATTCATCAATGAAGCATCTGCAGGGTTTGCCCGTTGATATTATGAAAATCGACCGTTCTTTCATAAAGGGCGTTTCGAAACCGGGAAACGGCGGAAAATTAACCGAAGCCATGATAATTCTGGCCCACCGGCTTGGGATGCGCGTAGTGGCGGAAGGTGTAGAAGAAGTGGAACAGTACCAGGTATTAAAGAAATACGGATGCGATGTAGCCCAGGGATACTTATTATACGAACCTGTGCCTGAAAATAAAGTCATTAAAATAATTAACAAAAGGAGCAATATAGTTCCCGAGCATATATATCAAAACGCATAACGGCGTGAAAATCCCCATCTCGAAAATTATCCCCGTTTATTTCATTAACATTTATACAGCTATATCTTTCGCCGTGTCCTTAGATCTTGAATACAGGTACACGGTTCCGGCTATGGCTAACAAAATCGAAAACACAAGGATTGCGAATGTTGTCGTGTTATCGATATAATCTCCGTATTCCGACATAAATATGCCCGACAGGTTCATTCCCATATGCATAACGATCGGAAGAAGCAGGGAACGTGACCAGACAAAAGACAGTGTCAGAAGTATCCCAATAAGAAATGCGTATGTTCCCTGAATAATATTAAGATGCGAAATGCCGAATAACACGGACTGGATTATAACGGCATAAATCAGCGGGACGTTTTTCCTTAGCTGATGGAATATCAGCCCTCTGAATATCACTTCCTCAAGAATGGGTCCGACAATTCCTATCGCCAGTATTTGCAGGACAATATCCTGGTTCTTTGTGAGAGGCTCCATTATTTTTGCATATTTATCGAACAGTTCGGGAGCAACGCCGGCCCGGTGAATGAGATCCATTGCGAAAATAATGGGCATTTGCAGCGAACAACCGATTACAAAAGCAGTTATTATAGAAGCAATCGATGCTTTGCTTACCGAAAGCCTTTTTATAAAAGGCCTGTTGAATATGACATGCGCAAGCCAGGCGATTCCAAAGGTAAGGAATGCGGCCAGAATAAACGAAGGAAGCAGTATGTCATGGGCAATTGCGCTGATATCCGCTTCGGATAAAGAATAGGCGATTCCGGTAGCCATTGACTGGTTTATCTTGAAAACCATTACGGCAAACATTAGCAGCATTGCTGCTGCAAATTGCATGATTATATTGAGGAAAGTAATCAAAATACAATAAAAGAAAACTCGGAAAAATTTCGAAATAGATGATTTTTTCATTTCACACCTGTTTTATAATTTTCTCTCACAATCTAGTATATCATATCGTGAAAAACCATAACAATACTAAAAATTATTCACAGCCGTCCGAGATAACTAAAACACCTGAACCAGAGCCCGTGGAAATAATGTATAGAAACTGCTTTTGAACTATTGTACAATAGTTCTTCATAATTATAGTGCTGATTCAATCAACCTTGGAAATCGACAGGGTGATATTCTTTTTTGACAAATATTATATGTGCCGTCAAGTATAATACTATCGTGTCCTGAATTTTTGAGGTTTCTCATACAGCACTGGTTTTATGGATTTATAAAGCTGTATTTTTCGTTATTTTGGAGGCATAAACCTCAGAGGATGTGCATATAGGTTGATAGTGGAGAAGCTATGCGTTTTTTTCGTATCCGTCCTGTCTGCTGATTATGGAGTGATATTATGTATGTATATATAGATTTATTATTCCTTGAGAACATACTTGTAAATTACGGCATATTGTCTGTTACCGGGAAGCTGTCGGGCATGGTGTCTGCCGCATGGCGCAGGCTTATTTCCGCGGCGGTCGGAGCCGTTTACCTTGTTATTATGCTGTCCTGTCCCGCAATCCGAAGCTTATATACAATCGGAGGCAAGGTTGTTCTTTCATTCCTGATGGTAGCTGCGGCGTTCCCGTTAAGAAAGATAAAAAACTTTTTTAAGGCCCTGCTGTCGTTCTACATAGCTACTTTTATTTTCGCGGGGGCCGGGTACGCGCTTATGAGCTTAACCGGCCAGATGATATATTATAAAAACGGGATATATTACAACGGGCTCAGAAGCGATACGCTGCTGCTTATACTGACGATTTGCTTCGGCTTTTTGCTCGTGCGCGCGTTTACCGATTTGTTCAGGAAGAGGATAGAAAAAGAATCATACATTGTAAATGCATGCATCAGTATTGACGGCAGAACGGTGTCGATGCCCGCGCTGATAGATACGGGGAATACTCTTTTGGATCCGGTCACAAGGTGCCCCGTGATGGTGGCCGAACTGGATGGTTTAAAAGAACTTCTTCCCCCTGAAATGCTTGAATGGGCTAAAAACTGGTCGCAAACCGACAACTCGGAAATAAGCATGGAAAATGACCTGGAATGGATAAGAAGGATAAGGTTAATACCGTTTAACTCAATCGGAAATACGAGCGGTGTTTTACCGGGGTTCAAACCTGACAGTATTTCGGTAGAGAAGGAGGATTATTGTTTTGAAAAGACTCAGGTAGTTGTATGTATATGCAAAAACAGGCTTTCGGCAGGAAACCAATACCGCGCGATAATAAGCCCGGAAATGGTTTCAGCCTAAGTTCCTTATTTTAAATTCAGCATTAATGGTAAACCGGGGAAGGGATAATAAATGTGTATACAGTTTAAAAAAATCATTATTAATATACGGATATGGATTGGAAACATATTCCGACCGGGACGCGGCGACATCCACTATGTAGGCGGAAGCGAAGCGTTGCCTCCGCCTCTGACTGTCGAAGAGGAAATGGCGTTGCTGGATAAGCTGTCAAGGCAAGATTACGCGGTAAAGAAAACGCTGATTGAACGAAATCTCAGACTTGTTGTGTATATTGCCCGGAAGTTTGAAAATACCGGGATGGACATTGAAGACCTGACTTCAATAGGAACCATCGGTCTTATAAAGGCGATAAACACGTATAACCCGTCAAGAAACATCAAGCTTGCCACTTACGCGTCAAGATGCATAGAGAATGAAATCCTGATGTTCTTGAGAAAAAACAGCCGGCTGCGCTCGGAAGTGTCGATAGACGAACCGCTGAATGTGGACTGGGACGGCAACGAACTTCTTCTGTCCGACATTCTCGGAACGGAAGGGGATTTAATACAGAAAAACCTCGATGATGAAATTGACAGGGAATTGCTCGATGCGGCGATGACAAAATTAAGCCGAAGGGAAAAAAGAATAATGGAAATGCGTTTCGGGCTGAATAATCAGAGCGAAAAAACCCAGAAAGAAGTAGCCGATATGCTTGGCATATCCCAGTCCTATATTTCCAGGCTTGAAAAAAGAATTCTCGGACGCCTAAAAAAGGAAATAAGCCGGATGCTTTAGCCTGATAAAAAAAGAAAAAATTGCCTGTGTTTTTATTTCCTAAAAAGAATGGAAATAAAAATTTTTATCCCCTGTGTTGCTTTTAGGCTCTCATTCATGTCGCTTGTCAAGGGGTTATGAAGATATTTTCAAGCATGAGAAACAGTATATTTGGCACCTCCAAGGAAAAAATGATTGTAGGGTTTATCAGAAAAAAATAAAACCCGATAAACTGGGAGGTGTCTGTTTTGGTCAACAAAGTCGAGATTTGCGGAGTAAACACATCAAAACTTCCTATCCTTACAAATACGCAAAAGGATGAATTGTTTAAGAAAATTAAAAATGGAGATAAATCGGCGAGGGAAGAATTTATAATGGGAAACCTTCGGCTGGTATTAAGCGTTATACAAAGGTTCAACAACAGGGGAGAGCATGTCGACGACCTGTTCCAGGTAGGCTGCATTGGTTTGATTAAAGCGATCGACAATTTTGATCTGTCACAGAATGTAAAGTTTTCAACATATGCGGTTCCAATGATAATCGGTGAGATAAGAAGATATTTAAGGGACAATAATTCAATCCGTGTGAGCCGGTCGCTTAAGGATACCGCGTATAAAGCGCTCCAGGCAAAAGAAAAACTCACGAGCAAGCTGTCGCGGGATCCTTCCGTGTCCGAAATAGCGGAAGAGATGAACATTCCGAGGGAAGATGTGCTTTTGGCGCTAGATGCGATACAGGATCCGATTTCACTGTTCGAGTCGGTTTATCATGACGGCGGGGACGCGATTTATGTAATGGATCAGGTGAGCGATGAAAAGAATAACGATGAAAGCTGGCTTGAAAACATTTCAATCAATGAAGCGATATCACGTTTATCGGAGAGGGAAAGGATGATAATAGATCTAAGGTTCTTCCGGGGGAGGACGCAAATGGAGGTCGCAGAAGAAATAGGCATATCGCAGGCGCAGGTATCAAGACTGGAAAAAGCCGCATTAAAGCATATGCGCAAGTATGTTTGAAAGATATTTTAGTTTTCATTATGCGCCTTCATCCCGAATAGACTGTATTGGATCAATCTTTTTGGGGGAAATATGCTTCAACGCGATATAAAAAACCAGGAACGCGGCGGCATACAACTGCCTGATTCGAATATAGCGCGTATCGCGGAATTGAGACAGAAGGAAGTAATAAATATCTCGGACGGGAGAAGGCTTGGTTTTGTAAAGGATGCGGAATTCAGCCTTGAAACGGGCAGGATCTTGTCTATTGTACTACCCGGACCGTATTCTTTTTTTCGTTTGTTCGGGAAGGAAACCGAATTGGTAATACCGTGGAAAGATGTACGAAAAATCGGAGAAGATATAATTCTTGTCGATATACGCGATGTTTAGAAACGGGATCTTTATTATTGTTTGCTTTAAGAAGATAAAAAAATATCCGATATCTATTATTGGAGGTATAACCATTCAAACGTTGGCAGTACCAGGAAAAACTGCGAGAATTGCATAAAAGAAATGGTTTGGAATTAGCAATTTATTCCGTTTTACGTGAGTAAATAATAAAGCATCGGGGAGGTGGAAATATGAAATGTCCATATTGCTCGCATCTGGAGGACAAGGTTATCGATTCGCGCCCGACGGACGACGGGGCAACTATAAGAAGAAGACGGGAATGCCTTGGATGCCAGAAAAGATATACAACCTATGAAAAAGTTGAATATATGCCCATTATGGTAATTAAAAAGGACAAGTCCCGCCAGCCTTACAGCAGGGAAAAACTTATGAACGGGATTTTGCGGGCCTGCGAGAAGCGCCCGGTTTCCATAGACCGTATTAACAGCATGATTGATAGTATCGAGGCACAGATATACAGCACGCTTGACCGCGAAATAACCAGTACCGAAATAGGCGAGAAGGTTATGGAGGAACTGCGGAAAATCGATGAAGTTGCGTATGTTCGGTTTGCTTCCGTCTACCGTCAATTTAAAGATATAAACACTTTTATGGATGAATTGCAGAAATTAATAAAGGAAAACAAGCCTAATTAAAGGTTAGCCGCGCATAGGGATGATGCAGAATGGGTAGTTTCGACATTACCCGGCTGAAGCGTATCGTAAAAAACACAATTAACATGATCGATAAAAGCCGGGAAGCCATATATGACATCGCGGAAGGTGCCCGACGCGAATGCCATAGGCTCGAAGAAGAGCTAAAGCAGCTTAAAATTGAAGTTGAAAGAATTATAATTCGTGGGGAAGAGCTTGAACAGCAGCTTAAACAAAGCCGGATGAGGCTTGCGTTAATAAGCAAGAATTTCGACAAATACACGCAGGATGATATACGGCAGGCATATGAGAGCGCCGACAAAATACGGATTGAGCTTGCCGTGAACAGAGAGCGCGAGAAATTCGCTATAGTCAGGCGAAACGATCTGGAAAGGCGGCTGAAAGAAGCATACGGAACCGTAGAGAAAGCCGAACAATTGGTTAACCAGGTCGGAACGGTTATGGATTATTTATCCGGTGATTTGAGCAATCTCGACATTCATCTTGAGGATACGGAAAAAAGAAAGTATCTGGCCATAAGAATAATAAAGGCACAGGAAGAAGAGAGGAACCGTGTGGCAAGGGAAATTCATGACGGACCCGCCCAGATGATGTCGAATGTTGTTTTGAAAGCGGAAATATGCGAAAAACTTATAGACGTTGATTTGGATAAGGCGCGCGCAGAGCTTAAAAACCTGAAGAATGCGGTAAGGGATTCGCTTAAGGATGTCCGCAGGATAATATATGATCTGAAGCCGATGTCGCTTGAAGATTTGGGTCTTATACCTACTTTACAGAAATACATAGAAAAATTTTCTTCGGAATCGGGCATTGATGTCAGGTTCCAGTGCCTTGGCGCGGACAACGACAGCTATGACAAGAATATTAACCTTACAGTATTCAGGGTAGTCCAGGAAGCGCTTAATAATATACGAAAACATTCAAATGCGAAAACAGCGGATGTAAAAGTAGAATTTACTCCGACAAATGTTGCGGTGAGAATATCGGATAAGGGAAAAGGCTTTGATACGAATTTGCTGAAAGTGGAGAAGGATGACGACAGCGGTGGTTTCGGCATATTCAGCATGAAGGAACGAATTGAGCTGTTAAACGGAACACTGGATGTGAATTCAAAAATAGGTAAAGGAACAACTATAAAAGTGCTCCTGCCGCATTCGGAAGGATGAAGGAGGGTAACAAATGGAACGTATTCGTGTAATGCTTGCTGAAGATCACTCAATGGTGAGGCAGGGTTTGAAACAGCTTATTGAACTTGAAGACGACATCAAGGTAGTTGTAGAGGCTGCCGACGGAATACAGGCAGTTGATTATTACAACATAGAAAGACCCGATGTTGTGCTGATGGATATTAATATGCCGAAACAAAACGGATTGCAGGCCTTGGAAATGATTAGGCAGATAAATCCCAACGCCAGGGTTATTATGCTGACTATCCACCAGGATCGCGAATACCTTTTTCAGTCTCTAAAGCACGGCGCAAGCGGTTATGTATTAAAAGACGCGGATGCTTCAGTGTTAATTGAGGCAATACGCAAAGTCCACCAGGGCGAGGCGTATATTCAGCCGTCAATGGCAAAGGAATTGATTACCGAGTTCAAACGCTATACGTCAAGTGCCGCGTCCAGCCAAAAAAACGGCAGCGCATTAAGTGATAGGGAACTGGAAGTTTTAAGGTTAATCGCAAAAGGCATGCTTAACAAGGAAATCGCGAAAACGCTTTATATCAGCGAAAAAACGGTTAAGAACCATATATCGAACATATTCAGGAAGCTTAAAGTTTCGGACAGGACGCAGGCTGCGGTGTACGCGATTAAAAATAACCTTGTGGAATAATTTACATTCCCTTTCAATTAATAACTGAAATAGTGCCGGATATTGAACAATTCCCCTTTACGGGGAATTTCTTTTGTTGTAAAATAGTATAAATTTATCTTTTTTACTGTTATCTTTGTTAACAAAGTATGTGGAAACAAGGTTTGAAAGACCTTTCAAAAGGAGGGTGTTTATGAGGATAGAAATAATGGATACAACGTTAAGGGATGGGGAACAGACTCCCGGCGTTTCATTTACGAGCACAGAGAAATTCAATATCGTAAGAATGCTTCTCGAAGAAGTAAAGGTGGATAGAGTTGAAATTGCGTCGGCAAGGGTTTCAAAAGGAGAAATGGAAGCCGTAAAGACAGTGTCAGAATGGTGTGCGTCAAAGGGTTATCTCGATCGCCTGGAAGTACTGGGATTTGTTGACGGTGAAATATCGGTCAAATGGATTGAAGAAGCCGGTGCAAGAGTATTGAACTTATTATGCAAAGGCTCTTTAAAACATGTCACGCAGCAATTGAAAAAAACGCCTGAGGAGCATATACGGGATGTAAAAGAAGTAATCCGTTTTGCCCGCAGCAGAGGAATCTCGGTAAATTTGTACCTGGAAGACTGGTCCAACGGTATCAGAACTTCGAGCGAATATGTCTTTAACCTGATTGATTCGCTCAGGGAAGAAGAAATTAACAGGATTATGCTTCCCGATACATTGGGCATTTTGGAACCTAAGCAGACTTATAAATATGTAAAGATGATGATTGATAGATACCCCGATATGCATTTTGATTTTCACGCGCACAATGATTACGACCTTGCTGTGGCAAATACTTTTATGGCGGTAAAAGCGGGAGTGCACGGCGTGCATACCACTGTCAACGGTTTGGGGGAGAGAACCGGAAACGCTCCTCTTTCGAGCGTAATAGGAGTAATTAACGATTTTTGCAGGGACAGAACCCTTTCGGTTGATGAAACGAAATTAACAAAGATAAGCAAAATTGTTGAAGCTTTTTCGAGTATTCGAATTCCCGCGAATAAACCGATAGTGGGCGAAAGCGTATTTACTCAGACAAGCGGCATCCATGCCGATGGGGACAATAAGGGCAACCTGTACTGCAATGAACTTATCCCCGAGCGCTTTGGACGCACTCGAAAATACGCTCTCGGAAAAACATCGGGCAAGGCGAGCATAATGAAAAACCTTGAGGAACTCGGAATTGAGCTTGACAGGGATTCTATCAAAAAAGTCACCGAAAGGATTGTGGAACTGGGGGATAAAAAAGAGTATATAACAACCGACGATCTCCCGTATATTATTTCGGATGTTCTGCATACGAAAATCTCCGACGAAAAAATAAAGCTTTTAAATTATTACATATGCCATGCGCAAAACCTGAAACCGGTTTCTACCGTGAGCCTGGAAATTGAAGGACAGGTTTACGAGGAAACTTCAAACGGTGATGGTCAGTATGATGCGTTTATGAAAGCAATTACAAAAATATACGACAAGGTTGGCAAAACAATACCGCAGTTGACCGATTATATCGTGACGATACCTCCCGGCGGCCAGACAAACGCGTTGGTTGAGACAACGATTACATGGTTTTACGGAAACAAGGAACACAAAACGAAAGGACTTGATTCCGATCAGACCGCATCGGCAATAAAGGCTACTATGAAAATGCTGAACATTATTGAAGATCAGATTTTCCTGTAATCCTGTTTTTAAAATCGTCTGTTAAGGATGAGCAGCCAAAAACGCATTAATGTTCTCTTTACAAAAAACATTTTAAATTGATTAAAAAAAAAGGGAGATTAATTCTCCCTCTTTTTTCTGGTGGGTGATAATGGACTCGAACCATCGACCCCCACGATGTCAACGTGGTACTCTAACCAGCTGAGCTAATCACCCGTATCGGCATATTCTATTCTAATGTGTTTTGTATGACCTGTCAAGACACATGAGAGTTTGAAAATTTTTTCTTTCCCCCTCTTACAAAGTAAAGAATTAATGTAAGAAGCGGGATAACAAACCCATTGATAAAAGCATAAGGCGCCTACACAAAGACAATCCAGTTCTCCTGGTAAAAGACATCCGGAAAAACGACGCCGGACAGAACAAAGACAACGAGGGCAAAAGGGAGGATAATTTTTTTGTGATCGTTAATCCCGAATAATTGGGCAATTCCTTTTACAGCGGCGTAAAAGAGCAGCGTATTTATTATAAACTGCGTGAGTATCCACGAAAAGAAGATAATAAATTCAATTCTTGTAAAAACCACGCCCATTTCAATTTCTTTGGCGAGACGGAATGCGGGATACCGCGTATTGGCCGTTATTTGCCATCCCAGGACCAAAATTGACAGAATAATGGCAAGGAACGAAATAACGCTTGAAAAAAGGTAGCCAGTCAGCATGCTTTTTCCGGCAGCTTTCAGATCACTTGTATGGGTGGGATAGACCATCATAAGCGTATAGACGGGGTATGTGACAAAAGCCGACATAAAAAAGGCGCTTTTAAAAACCGCAGACAAGCCGTTTTCAAGGACAGGCTGCAAATTTTCAATTTTAGCATTCGGTAGAATGAGAACAGTCGCAATCAGAAACAGCGAAGCGGATATAAGGATGAAAATCTCAAAAGCCCGCGAAAATGAGTTTTTATCAGGAAAGCGGCGCCCCAGAAAAATGAGAATCCAAATAACCGGAAACCCAAAAACGGCTGTTGCGATAGCTCCCAGCCATGCATCCTGTTTCTCGATGCTTGCCATTAATGCCGACACTACGAGAACAGAGCCCCCCAGCGATAATCCAAAAGTAATAAAACACAATTGACGGTTTGTTATCTTTGTTTTTCCCATATTGTCACCTACTTCAGCAAGCTTTCTATAACACCCTTAAGAGGTGAAAAAATAATAAATAGCAGATCTGACGGGTTTGGAACGGTTTTTCCCGAAAATTTCATAAACCCTAAAAAGGTTCCTGTTGCGAGAAGAGCAATAAATGCAGCAAGCTCGCGGTACTGCTTTTGATTTATCATAGACGGAATTTCGAAATAACACAGTATTCCGCTGTAAGCGAAAGTCAATATCAAAAAAACCCAATCGACCATTACTTCTCCTTCCTGAACATTGGTTTTGTGATTTGACCCGGCTGTTTAAGTTCGACAGTGATGTGAAAGTCAACGGGAATATTGGAAAACTCATTACGCCAGTTTGTTTTAAGCTTGTTCCATAAATCGGGGTACTTACGGTGGATTGCTTCACCAAAGCCGAAAATATCGCAGCGTAAATCATGCTGAGCCCTTTTTACGGCGCTTTGACATATCTGCTGTATTTTACTTTCGAGAAGCTGTGCTGCTATGGTTTGGTTTTCCTTCTTTGATATGTCCAAATCGCTTTCCATGGCCGCGATATTGGCATCAATGCTGATTATTATATTAATTGCCGGTCTTTCATCTCTGGAGACGGCGGATATTTTTGAATGTAGCCGTCAGAATTCAAAGGTTATCTGGTCAGTTTCATTATAATATACATATTCCGCGCAGTCTTTCGCGTTTCCAAGTATATAATTGAATCCGAGGGTTTCTTCGCCGGATAACCATCCGATTAACTTGTCGTCGCAAAAAAACCCGAGACCGTTGTAAAAAAGACGCTTTCCGCCATTTACGGTCGTCATCGCAGAAATATTGTCCGAATCCGGTGTTCCGGGTGATATGTCAATTCCCGGCAGTACCGGTTCATGGCCGTCGGCGAGGATTATTTGCGCAAGATCGATAATATTGACTTCTTTCGTAAGTCCGGTGTGATCCTGCGAGAGCTTCAGAGAACCATACATATTAAGTCCGGGTATAAATTCCAGCGGTGTAAGAATTTCAAGAACTTCCCTTGCGGTTTTGTTCCTGGCCACAGCAAAGTAAAAGTCGGTACGGAATTCATAATCCCGCATGTAGAAGTCGATAGCATCCTTAATACCGTTTCTGGCCATATCTTCTCCTAATATGATCATTCTAAGGTGAGCGTTGTATATCTTTCTTGGTGATTCGAGCGCTATTTTCTGTATCGCCGAAAACAGATTGTCTCCGTGTTGTGTGAAAAGAAAGACCGGCGCTCCGACAGTTTCGACATTTCCTGTTATCGCTTTTGGATTCAGTACCCGATGGTATATCGTATACCCGCTTTCCGTCAGGTCAATGCCCGCAGCGATGCTGATGCCGAGGGTATCGATTTCATGACTGATCCAGCACCCGGAGCAGAGAACCGAAAACAGGCAGAAAAAAACAATAAATTTTATTTTATTAACCATTTCATCCTCCTTTTTCATTAATTGTTTGCGCCGTTTTTCGCCTGTCCTCCCCACGAATGCCGAAAGGCCGGTATTTCATTGACCACAGTGGAAACCGCAGCAACGAGTCTTTATTCTCGTTTTTAATCCACGGCGCGAGGGGCATCAGGTACGGTGTCCCGACGGATTTCAGTTTGCACAGGTGCAAAGTCAGTATTACAAGGCCCATAAATACGCCGTAAAGGCCAAGAAATCCGCCTAGAACCATAAAAAAAACCGGAGTATCCTGACGGCATTTGACATTTCATAATTAGTTACCGTAAAACTGTAGATTGCGGTCATCGAAACAATGATGACCATTGCCGCGGATATAATTCCTGCTTCCACGGCAGCCTGACCGAGTACGAGAGCGCCGACTATCGAGGTTGCGGACCCGATGGCACGGGGCATGCGGACACCGGCTTCACGAAGCACCTCAAATGTAATTTCCATGAGAAAAGCTTCAATAACAGTAGGGAACGGCACGCCTTCGCGCTGCGCGGCAATACTAATCAGTAACGGCGTCGGGATAATCTCCTGGTGGAAGGTTGTGATAGCTATATAAGCCGACGGTGTCAGGAGGGTAAGGAAAAGGGAAATAAACCGCAAAAGCCGTGTCATTGACGAAACGATAAAATTATGATAAAAATCTTCGCTCGAATGGAGAAACTCCACAAAAACGGCCGGAGCAGTCAGGGCATAAGGAGAACCGTCGACAAATATCGCAATTTTTCCTTCCAGCAGGGCGGCGGTACAGTGTCCGGTTTTTCGGTGCTTAAAAATTCCGGGAAAATGGAATACCTGTCATCTTTAATCCCTTCTTCTATATATGAACCTTCAAGAATGGAGTCGGTTTCAATTTCTTTGATCCTCCTGCGTATTTCCCGGACAATCGTTTTCTTTGCAATATTTTCGATATACATCAGGCTTACGGCCGTCCGCGTAAGATTTCCAACCGTCAGGTTTTCCAACTTAACATGATGGCTTTTTATCCTTTTCCTGACAAGGAGAATATTCGTATTGATCCTTTCACTGAAACCTTCTTTCGGGCCTCGAATAACCGTTTGAGAAGACGGCTCCTCAATGGAGCGGGATTCCGTGCTTTCGGTAGGTATCGAAAGGTATTCGGAGATTCCATTTACTAAAAATACCGTGTTTCCGTACAGCAACTGGGCATACAGATCGATGAATTTTGTTCCGGTCTTCAAACCGCGGATTCTGGAAAAGTGCCTGCTTAACCATTCAAGCGCGAATTCATCCGTCCGTATCCATACCATGTATTTTTTGAATACAGTTTGCTTGTTGAAAATGATTAGTGCAAAAACTGTTCGAAAGTGATTTGCCATGCGAAAATTTTGCATAACAGGCATATCTATTGCCAAAACTATGCAGGTAAACTAATTTGAATTATTTTATCCGGAGGTTTTAGCTTGAAAAAAAGTATATCGAAATGGTTTAAAACGATATTTCTTTTCAGCCCGAAAGAACCCGAATACCGGTTTGTACTTGATGGAAACAATAAGAACCCGGACGATAAAGGCAATGCGAAAACAGCCGATCAGGCAAAGCAGGACAAAGAAACAAAAAACGAAACCCAGTCCGGGGAAGATGAGAATAAGTTTAACAGGAAAGCAAATAACGAAAAAAGAGCCGGTGCTGACGGAATTAAGCAGCCCATTCCAATAAACGAAATGAACGAAAAAAAAAGGGAAAGGAGGGATAGCGACACTAAATCCCTGTTTATCGATACATCGATTAATGTAAATCTTGATTATATAAAAAAGAGATACAACACCGATATAAACGGGGATTTTAAAATACGCGAGTTTAAAGTTATCGTGATGAATAAGGATTATCCGGTATTTGTCTGCTTCTTTGACGGAATGATTGACAGGCTTCTGGTGAACTTATCAATTATCCAGCCGCTTATGACTCTTTCCGCGATGCCTGTAAATACGAAAGAACAGACTGTTCGCGACGTGATATACAATCACTTGATACCGCAGAACCAGGTAAAAATATGCAAGACATACCAGGAAGTTGTCGATGAAGTGAATTTCGGAGGCCTTGGCATTTTCGTCGACGGTCTTGATGTTGCTTTCGCATGCGACGTAAAGGGATGGGAGCACAGGAATGTTGAA
>ERZ773359.624-NODE-624-length-50390-cov-8.346618_pt1 | contig 50390 bp, 44 predicted proteins | sample MGYA00374955_ERZ773359 | MGnify/ENA primary metagenome ERZ773359 (study PRJEB29098, sample SAMN04486028) | biogas fermenter metagenome | study: EMG produced TPA metagenomics assembly of the Biogas fermentation microbial communities from Germany - Plant 4 DNA1...
AAAATTAATTGTTATTTGATTTAACTCAGAGAATCTTAAATAAAAGACGTTTGTTTCGTAAACAAACGTCTTTTTTTATCGGTTCTTATAGATTCGTTTTTATAATTAAGCCTGCCGCAGGCATGCTTTTCTTACCGTTTCCGCAAACTGCCTTACATCTTCTTCATCCGTATCGAAGGAGGTCATCCATCTGTATTCGCCTTTCTCCTCATTCCAGGGATAGAAGAAGTAATTTTCCAGCAGCCTTTCTGCCGCATCCTTTGGCATTGATACAAATACTCCGTTTGACTGGACAGGCTGGGTGATGGCAATTTCCGGAATTCCCTCAACTTCCTTTGCCAGAAGTCTGGCCATAGCATTTGCTTTTTGTGCATTGCGAAGCCAAAGGTCATCGGTCAGCAAAGCTTCAAATTGTACTGCAATATAACGCATTTTGGATGCCAGCTGCATGCCCTGCTTCCTGATATATTTATAGTTTTCTGACAGCGTTCTATTGAAAAACACTACAGCTTCCCCGAACATCAAACCGTTCTTGGTGCCGCCGAAGGACAGAACATCTATTCCGGCATCCGCCGTTATTGATTTAAGATCCACATTCAGATAGGCAGCTGCATTTGCTATTCTGGCCCCGTCAACATGCACTGTCAGGTTCCTGGAATGGGCATAGTCAACCAGGGTCTTCAGCTCATCTATTGAATATACAGTTCCCATCTCGGTGCTTTGGGTAATGGAAACTACACCCGGCTGGGTATGATGCTGGCCGCCTCTGACCGCAAGCAAGGGCTCGATGTCTTCCGGACGCAGTTTGCCGTCAGCTGTCTCAACCGGTATCAGCCTGCAGCCGATGAAGCGTTCCGCTGCACCGCATTCATCCACCTGTATATGGGCAGACTCTGCACAAATAATTCCCTGATGGGGCATGGTCATCGCAGCCAGTCCGGTTACATTGGCACCGGTTCCGTTAAAAACAAAGAATACTTCTATATCCTCACCAAATATTTCTTTAAAACGTTTTATGGCAGATTCAGTATAGGAATCATCCCCGTAAGCCACAACATGGCCAACATTGGCCGACTGCAAAGCCTCCATTATTTTGGGATGTACCATGGTATTGTTATCGCTGGCAAAGCTTTTCTTATATTCAATCATAGATATACCCCATTTCTGATTCTTCAGCCTTTAATCCCTCAGCCGTTAATTCTTAACATCAGATCAATCGGATAATTTTCCCGGTATAACCTTACAATGTCCTGTCCTGATGAAATGCGCTTTGTAATCAGAATGCCCCCCCGGCCTGCATCTTGCGTCCTGTGGGCATCTGTGCCGGCAGACAAGTATAACCCGTTTTCAATACCGTATGCAAAGGCCTTTTCGTTATAGTTTGCCTGGCGGGGATGGCCGTTAAAGACCTCTACTCCGTCTAACAGGGCGGCATCCGCCGGTTCAAGATTGTCCCTGAAAGGATGAGCCTGGAATATTAGTATATTATGATTCCTAAACTTTTCACGAAAAGATGCCAGGGTATAGCGGTTAAGATAGGGGTTATCATAAACAAAGTCTTCATCAATACCAAATATCAGATAGTCTCTCCAGGAGTCATCGAAACGCAGTTCCATTCCAAGAATGATATCCATTCCCAGCTTCTGTCCTTCTTCCTTTGCAATCCTATAACCATTCAGGTAATATTCCGCTGCTTCTTCCCAGATTCCAAACTTCTCAGTTAAACCATTAAAATAATGGTCTGTTATAAAAATACCCTGAAAACCCGCTTCATGATAAAGCCTTACCACCTCTGCTGCCGGAACCTTGCCGCAGGGGCTGACCTCATTTGTATGAACGTGGGTATCATATCTGTAATACTGCAATTTTTGTTACCTCTTTTCATTAACACTTAATTCATTTGCATTATTTAACTGCATTAATGAATTTGTCATTCATGCCTGATCAAAAGCTGCACAACACTATAATTATAACATACAAAGGGCATCTGTTCACCTTCATATATTTTCATTTATAACGCGGATAAACAAAGAAAACCATCCGGTATGAACTGTTCCCGGATGGTTGACCATAATTTCTCTTATTTATCGAAATTTATCATAACCGGCTGACCGGTTTCCATTGACTTGTTGCATGCCAGGGTAAATTCCAGAGACTTTACTGCATCTGCATAGGGGGAGCGAATCCTGGAACCGTCCCCGGTCAATACTGCATCAATAAAGGTGCGGTCACACATGATACCGGCTTTGCCCTCATCCTTGTATACAATTTCTCCGGATCCTGAATCAGCAAAGCCGCCGTCGTTTTTAATGACAAAGCCTTCTTTTTCTTCCTTCTTGTCCTCCTCAGCAGGCCTGTCACCATAGCCGTATAATTTAAGATCTCTCAATATGCGGAGTTCTGCCCTTGCATCCCGGGCGCTGAATACGATTTTGCTGTCAAATGCATCTCCGCTTGTAGCATAGAGTCCTGTAGAAATTGCAGCCAGAGCACCGCTGCGGAATTTTACTACTGTTGCAGATACATCATCTGTATCATAACCTTCAATCTCGGTTATAAAACCTCTGGCTCCCAAGGTAAACACCATTTCTGGTTCATCAAATACATAGCGGATTATATCATATTGATGGATGGTCTGTTCTACTATCTGCCCTCCCGACAAGGATTTTACCTTAAACCAGGGGGTGCCCGGAACTCCGCCGAAACGGGTTGCATCCACGAATACGATCTGCTTGTCATTAATAAACTGTTTATTGGGCCCTACCAGATTGCTGTAGCGGCATTGGAAGCCTACAGCTGTAATAAGTCCGGCTTTTTCAACCTCGTCCCGGATTCTTCTGGCCAGATCCAGATCCAGAGCGACGGGTTTTTCAGCAAAAAACGGAATGCCTCTTTTAATGGCTTCAAATTCAATATCTCCATGCTCTGTCGGCGGAACGCAGATAAAGATCATATCCGGCTTTACTTCATCATACATTTCCCTGAAGTCAGTATAGGCCTTTCCGCTTCCGGCCTTTTTGACAAAGTCCTCTGCCCGTTCCGGAATTATGTCGCAAAAGCCTGCCAGTTCAATATCATCAAATTGCAGGAAGTGGTTAAGATGATCCCCGCCGATTCCTCCGCATCCAATCATTGCAAGTTTTTTCATTTTATATCTTCCCCTTCATATTTTAATATAATATCCAAAGCTTTGGATGTTATTGTATAAAGGTAATCAGGGCAGTGGGGCATTATGCCCAGCTCGGCTGTGAGAAACCCGTTAAATCCGGCCTTCTTAAGTGCAGGGATCACCTTTTCCCAGCGGACATCTCCTTCCAGCAGATTCACGAAACTTCCTCCGCGGTTAAGCCCGCCTGAACGTTTAAAGTCCTTGACATGAATTTTGCATATGCGCTTATCCAAAATTTCAATCCAGTATTCCGCATCTGAAAAAGCAATAACATTTCCTACATCAAAATAAGCGCCGATATATGCACAATCCAGCTGATCGATATAATCCCTCATAAAAAATGGAGATGTAAAAAATCCGTTCCAGACATTTTCCAAACCAACATGGATTTTTGCATCCTCGATTTCCGGTTTTAGTTCTTCCAGGGTTTTAAACGAAACTTCACATGCTTCCAACAAAGAAACCGTTTCTGACATGCCGCCGGGAACCGTCAGAATTCCGTCTGCCCCCAAAGCTGCTGCACATTCAATTTGCTTGCGGATCAGGTTCTTTGCGAACTCCCTGTCATCTTTATTTTTGGAGCTCAGCTTGCCTGCTGTTAATGAAGTGGAAATGCTGCAGACTTTCAGGTTGTATTTTTCAATCAGATCGTTTATCTTGTTAATTGTTTCCTTGCCTGTGTTCATTGTCAGTGAATGGGCAGAACTGCCTTCTGCATCCACATTAAGCTCAATGCCGTCGAAACCGGCGGCAGAGATCTGACGGAACATCTCTTCAAAGGAAACATCACCGGGAACGGACCAGGCATTTATAGCTTTTTTCATAATACTACTCCTTTCCTTCCATGCCATCCTTTGGCTCTTTTGCTACCATGGGTACAAATCTGACATACTGCATGTCCTTTTCTATGATTCTGTCATTTTCCTTAATTATTAACTTCAGGATCTGGGTCTGGTTTTCATCACCCACCGGCACTACCATACGGCCGCTTATAGCCAGCTGTTCCAATAGAATGCCGGGAATTTCAGGCGGCGCTGCCGTGACTATAATCCTGTCAAAGGGTGCATATTCTTCCCAGCCTTCATAACCGCTGCCCAGTTTATACATCACATTGTCCATGCCAAGCCTGCCCAGCAGCTTTTTAGCCTTTAGATGAAGCTCTTCAATAATTTCAATGGTATATACTTCACGGGCAAGCCTGGCCAGCAGTGCAGTCTGGTATCCTGAACCCGTCCCAATTTCCAGCACTTTTTCTTTCCCTGTCAGTTCCAGAAGCTGTGTCATGTAAGCAACCAGGGACGGCTGTGATATGGTTTGTCCGCAGCCAATAGGCAGAGGACTGTCTATATAGGCAATGTCTTTTAGCCACTCGGGCACAAATAATTCTCTCGGGATTGAATTAACAGCCTCCAGAACTTTTTTATCCTTAATATTGTAAAAAATGCTGCCGGGAAATTTCATTTATATCACCTGCAAAATGCCGTGATATTAATAATCCTTTTCCAGTTTCTTTAAATATTCGAAGCAGACTCTGGCCTCATGAATACCGCTGGGAGTCAGCGTTTCGCTTTCTACTACCATGGGAATGCCAAGTTCACGGGCTTTTTTATAGACCTGAACTACCGGAGCAGTGCCCAGTCCCAAAGGTTTTCCATTCCCATCCGCATCGCCGTCCTTGATATGTATAAAATGAATTCGGTCCTTATATTTTTCCATGAATGCCACAGGATCCTCTTTAGCCGCATATGCCCAATAGGTATCCAGTTCAAGTTTTATATTCGTTTTCTCAACAAGTTCCTGAAAGGGAATATATCCTTCTTCCGTTTCATAAAATTCCCGGGAGTGATTGTGAAAACCAAAGGTAATGCCCTCTTTTGCCAGTTTGGGCTGAAGCTCATTTGCATAGGCAATAAACTCATCCATCTTGTCCCTGGTCCAAAGATCAGTGCCCGGCACTATAAAGTTTTTGTTTCCTATGGTTTTGTGATAAGCAACCGTTTCTTCAAAGTTCTTAACAAGATCCCTCCAGTCTGAATGAGTGCCCCAGGTTTTCAGGCCGGTTTTTTCAAGCATGGCAGCCACTTCATCGGCCGGATGCCCGAAAAAACCAGCAAATTCAACATAGGTATAGCCTATTTCCGCTGTCTGAGCCAGGGCACCCTCCAGGTCATCCTTTGTAATGTCGCGAATGCTGTAAAGCTGTAATCCATAATCCATAACTGCACCCTCCTTATAATAATTTAATATATTAAGCCAATTCTTATAAAAACTTTAGTTAAGCAAACTTATTTCACCTTTGTCGGAGCCGGATTCACCGATTCGCTTAGCCAGCATGGTGTTCCGCTTTGCAATCTTATTATTCTTGATAGCCATGGCAACAGCTTTTTTGGTTCCAATCAGGACAAAAACCTTTTTTGCCCTGGTAATGCAGGTATAGAGAAGGTTCCGCTGAAGCATCATGTAGTGCTGGGTAGTCAGAGGCGCCACTACAATGGGATACTCACTGCCCTGACTCTTATGAACGGTAGAAGCATAGGCCAAAACCACTTCATCAAGTTCAGTAAAGTCGTATTCCACAGGCCTGCTATCAAAGACAATGCGGATGACCTGGTCCTCCCTGTTAATATCCTCAATGAATCCAATGTCCCCGTTAAATACGTTTTTATCATAATTATTCTTTATCTGCATTACCTTGTCGCCGACATAATATGTGGTGCCTCCATATTGAACATACAGTCCCCGCGAGGAGAACTTTTCCTGCAGCAAGCGATTTAAATTATGGGTTCCGGTAGATCCTCTCAGCATGGGGCAAAGCACCTGAATATCCTTAATCGGGTCAACATTATAGTATTTCGGCAGTCTCTTCACTACCAGGGACACAATGGTTTCTGCTATCTTATCAGGTTCTTCTTCCTCCATAAAGAAGAAATCTCTGGTTTTCGGCCCGCTGTACTTTATAAAATAACCTTGGTTTACCCTGTGTGCATTGGTGATAATCATGCTGCCCCGGGCCTGACGAAAGATGGTAGTCAGCCTGACTACTTCTATTCCTCCGGACTCTATCATGTCACGAAGAACGTTGCCTGCCCCGACAGAGGGCAGCTGATCAATATCTCCAACCATTATGACGACGGCTTCATTGGGAACGGCTTTTAAAAGATTATACATGAGAATCAGATCAACCATGGAAACCTCGTCCAGGATGAGCACATCACATTTCAGAGGATTATCCTCATTGACGGTATATCCTCCCTTAGCCGGTTGATATTCCAAAAGGCGGTGAATGGTTTTAGCTTCCATGCGGGTAACCTCAGACATCCGCTTGGCTGCCCTGCCGGTGGGCGCCGCCAGCAGAATTCTTGCGCCCAGCTGCCGGTATAAGGATATGATGCCCAGGGTGGTAAAGGTTTTTCCGGTTCCCGGGCCTCCGGTTAAAATCATAAGCTTTTGCGAACCTGCTTTAATAATGGCCTCTCTTTGTATTCTATCATACCTGACCTTGTTCCTTCTTTCTAATAATTCCAGGATTTCTTCTTTGGGTTTATGAATAAAAGGAGAATCCGTTTCTTTTATTTGTTTCAATCTTCTTGCAACGCCTACTTCGCTGTGATAAAAAACAGGCAGAAAAATCGCATCATCCTGGTCCAGAACCAGGGAGCCTTCCTTCAACATTGAATCCACAGCCGACTCAACCAGTTCCGGCTCAACTTCCAGCAATTTATTTGCCTCTTCAATCAATTGATCCCTATATGCAAAACAGTGCCCGTCATTTGACATTTGATTAAGCACATAAAAAATTCCGGAGCGTATTCTTTCATACGACTTAAAATCAAAACCGATGTTTTGAGCGATCTTATCAGCTGTCTTAAACCCAATGCCCCATATATCATCGGCCAGCTTATATGGGTTTTCCTGCACTACTTTTATGCTTTCATTCCCATAATACTTATATATCTTAACTCCATAAGCCGTAGAGACTCCATGGGACTGAAGAAATATCATAATGTTCTTTACTTCTTTCTGTTCTTCCCACGCAGCCTTGATCATCTCTATTCGCCTTGGACCTATGCCCTCTACCTCCAAAAGGCGCTCTATATCATCTTCAATGACCCTTAAGGTATCTGCCTTAAATTTTTTTACTATCCGCTTGGCATACACAGGGCCGATTCCTTTTATAAGCCCGCTGCCCAGATATTTCTCAATACCTGCTGCAGTTGCCGGCAGTTTTTCCTCAAAAGAAACCACTTCGAATTGTCTCCCGTACCTGGAATCAACCTTCCAGCTCCCTTTTAAGGATACAACTGCCCCTATGCTTACAGACGGCATATTCCCCACAATGGTAATAAGATCTTTGCAGCCCTTGCTTCTGATTCTGGCTACAGTGTATCCGTTCTCATTATTCACAAATGTAATTCTTTCAATGACTCCTGTAAGGCTTTGACTGCCCTGCATAATATCCACCTTTTACTAAGCTGTATTATACTTCCTGCAGCTCTTATTCTATCATATAATAAACTCAATTTATTATTTTATTGATTTCTGTATCGGATAATATTTCCTGATCAGCTTCATTTACAACTTCCCGGGAAGGAGCCATGACATATAAGACAATGGTTGACTGAAACTCATCAAAGTACCTTGCATAAGCCCGCCCCTTCAAGTCTATAACAGGAAAGCTTTCTTTGTAATGGAAAAGGCCCATAGGTTTTCCAAATTGCAGATATCCCTGATTAAACCCCCTATATTCATGAACCGGGCTGTTAGTTCTTATTTCTAAATCTACACGGGCCCATCCTTTATACCCTGCATACTCCAAATCATATTCTGTCGAAATGATTTCCACATGAAAAACCTTATCCTCCGGCGGACATCCAATGGAAGTCAGCAGCAGATATTTCTGATCAAATTCCGGTATCTTTGCCAGCTCCTCCAGGTTCAGGGTTCCGTCTTCCTGAAAACCGAACTTTCTGTTTTTATCATAGGGCTTTAGGATATAGCCGCCGTATATGCTGCTGTAATAGGGAGAATTGGGATTGTAATAAGAGGAAGCCCCTTTAAGATGTTGAAAATGGCCGAAGTTATAAAGCACGGTGAATTCCACAGGCTCCCCCAAATAAGCCGATAACCCTTCATCATCGTTAAAATATACAGTGAAAGGGTACCAGTCTCTCTTTTTTGTATGAAGGCCGCCGGAGATGCTGAATTTAATCTGATTTTTATACAGTACGCTGTTTCTTTTATGATAACAGCTGTATGGAAGCATAACTGCGCAGCTTCGGATAAAAGCGCAGAAAGGAGAAAACAAAAAGATAGTAATAAGCAATATAATCAGAATTGCTCTTAGGGCCGTTTTTTTCCTGATCAATATGCTCACAGCCCAATATCCTCGTCAAAGCCCAGCATTATATTCATGTTCTGTACTGCTGCTCCGGATGCTCCTTTGCCTAAGTTATCAAATCGGGCTGTAAGCAGGATCTGTTCTTCATGACCGAAAACAGATATCTCAACCCGGTTTGTGTCATTGCAGGCTTCCGGATTCAAAAATTTGCCATCCTCAAGCAGGCTGTCATCTCCATAAGGCATCACCCTGATAAATTTTTCATCCTTATAGAATTCGGCCATCATCTTCTGAACATCTTCAGCGCCTGCTTTTTTATTAAGCTTTCTCACTGCGATTGGAACTGATACAGCCATACCTTTATAAAAGTTTGCCACGATCGGAAGGAAAACCGGTTCATAGTCGAGGCCTGGAATCACTTTCATTTCCGGTAAATGCTTATGCTTAAGATTAAGTCCGTATGGCTTCGGACTGTTGATGCTGTCCGGGGCATTTTCATCTTCATATTTGGCAATAAGACTTTTGCCGCCGCCGCTGTAGCCGGTAACAGAGGTGCATGTTAAGGGATAATCCCTGGGAAGGATGCCGAGCTTGATCAGCGGATAAACCAGAAGGATAAAGCCTGTGGAATGACATCCTGGGTTGGCAACTCTTTTTGAATCTCGAATCCTCTCCCTTTGCTCCCTGCCCATTTCCGGAAGACCATATACCCAATCCTTATGAATACGGTGGGCCGTGCTTGCATCAATAACCTTTGTACGGTCATTTTTAATCAGGCTTGCCGCCTCTTTTGCTGCAGCATCCGGAAGGCAGAGGAAAACCAGATCCGCTTCATTCAGGAATTTTCTGCGTTCATCTATGTCTCTTCTTTTTTCGTAGTCTATCTTCAGTATTTCCAAATCCGTCCTTTTGGACAAGTATTCGTGAATTCTAAGCCCTGTTGTGCCTTCCTGCCCGTCAACATAGATCTTATATTTCATAATGCAATACCTCCACAGATTATATGTATTATAAAAACTTCTTTTTTAAATCATTTCCGAAAATACCTGATTCGTGGATTCAGCCTTTTATCATATCGTTTCATGTTCCGCATAAGATAACCCTTTTGACAGGTATACAATGAAGATAATAATGCCTGTAAGAGCAAGCAGATCCCCCGGAACCGGCAAATAGGCAAGCCAAAAACCAATTGAACGAGAACTTTTTTCAGTTAAATGCCTTGCAAGTGATTCTATGTAATAACGAAGTATTAAGGAGTAAAGTTTCGATAAAAATGAAAAAAGAAAAAAGAAGAAACCGCCTTTGTACAGCAGTTTTTTTGATTTGCTGCCATAAAAACAAATTATCATACCTATCAGTAAAGAGGCCGTTGTTATAATATTCAGGATGGCGATGAACATATGTATACATCCTCCTAGCCCTTCTTATTATGCTTCGGATTTGCTGTTATAACAACAATTTAAGTATAACACAGATAAAACCGGTTTAAAAGAAAATAGAAGCACTTATGGAAATGAAAATTAGTTTACATTTCCTGCTTATCTAAGATATAGTAATATTGTATGCTTTATTAAGCAGTGACAGAGCACAGTGACCTATAAACACAATACATAGCTATAAATTATAAGGAGGAACAGCCATGAGCCAATATGATATCACAAAAGATGATCCCAATTTCATAACTAATTCCGACTTGCCGGTGAAGAATGTACGCTGGATAAACTGTCAAAGGCCGCCCATAGAAATATTTGGTCTGGCCCACTGTCAGGGTGATGAATTCTGGCGTATGCCGCCCGGAGTCAAAGATACTGTAAACGCCGGTGTCAGCGGCCTGGCCACCCATACTGCCGGTGCTCGTATCCGATTTCGGACCGATTCTCCCTACGTTGCGTTAAGAGTAAAGCTTTTATACACCGATTCCATGTCCCATATGCCTCTGACAGGAAAGTCAGGCTGCGACATATACCTGGGAGCAGGCAAAAATAAGATCTTTTATAAAAAGACAGCCATTCCCGCCTCCGTCGACACAGAAGCCTATGAAGCTATCTGCTGCAAGAGACCTGTTATGGAGGATGTTACAGTGAACCTGCCCCTATATAACGGAGTCAAAGCAGTATACATCGGAATCAGCAATGATGCAGAGCTTCAAAGCCCCACGCCCTATACTGTTTCTGTACCTATTGTTTACTACGGTTCATCCATTACCCAGGGCGGATGTGCTTCCCGTCCGGGCAATTCATATCAGGCAATTCTCTCCCGCTGGCTGGATGCAGATTACATTAATTTAGGTTTTTCAGGCAGCGCCAGAGGGGAAGAAAACATGGCTCATTATATAAAAGGTCTTAACATGAGCGTTTTTGTATACGATTATGATCATAACGCTCCAACTGCCGAGCATCTGGAAAAAACCCATGAAAAGTTCTTCAGAATTATAGCTGAAGCTAATCCAAACCTGCCGGTAATTATGGCTTCCAGATGTGATTTTGAATCTGTCTCCCTGCCGGATAACAGCACCAAAGACAGCGAGAAATGCCGTGAAATCATTCGGCGGACCTATGAAAATGCTAAGGCCGACGGCTATAAAAATGTATGGTTTGTCGACGGCCAAACATTTTTTGGAACCCGCGGACGGGACAGCTGTACAGTAGACGGCTGCCATCCCAATGATTTAGGATTTATGCGCATGGCAGAAGGATTTTATCCCTACATAAAAGAAGCCCTTAATTCCATAGGCGGCTGAAAACCTCTGATAGCAAAAAAAGACAGATGAGATAAATTGTAGTTTCCTCATCTGTCTTTTATTAGTTATTTTCCCGGAGGCAGTCTTCAGCATATTGCCGGCCGTTTGCTTCGGCCGGCATTTTGCTTATTCTCCGCCTTTGGTTTGCTTAACAAAGTCTTCCAAAGCTCCAAATACCCAATTCAACCGATTGCGGGATACCAAAAACTCTGATTCCATATCCCCGTCATTAACCAGTGAGTAGAAATTGCTGTCATAGGGATAGAACTCAACAGTTGAGTCAGGCATGCCTGCCTTGTTCGTATGGAATGTGAGTTTAAGATCCGGCACTCCGCTTGCAGTATGCTGCTTCTCCGTATCCACTACAATGCCTATCAGGTTCTGATAAAAGCTCTTGAAAGCCTTCTCTTCCACTTCTTTTCCATCGAAGAAGAAAGTTTCTATTACTTCATCTTCCTCTTCTTCATCATCTGACTCAATTATTTCCCTTTCTATGGATAAGGTATGCTTTTTCCCTCTGCCTTCAAAGGTAACAGCGTCGATATCCTGTATGTTCACCAGAAGCGCAAACTTATCGCAGATTTCCAGGGGCTTGAAGTCAAGGAAAGAAAGCTTGGATTCACTCATAGCGTAAACTGCATCGGAATCTTTGGTTTTGAAATATATTTTACCGTCTTCCGTAGTATTCCCGAAGACCAGGTCCAAAACACTGCCTGCATAATCCTTAATCGTAAGTTCCAGTTTTGGAACATCCAAACCATACTTACTGTAATCTTCCGGGTGATCATCCACAAATTCTTCTATCTGGAATGCCGGCATGTTATTCAGCCGTTCGTCCAGGAATTTTGTTGTATCCACACCCCGCGGCCTTTTATAAGGCTTAACCATATAAAAGACATTTATGCCGTATTGGGCCAGTTCGCTCTCCAAATCATTGCTTAGTACTATCTCTATTTCCGGTCTGCCTTCCCCCGCTACGCGGAAGTAAGTTAACTGCTGAATATCTACGCTGGGCAGGCTCTTGTCACGGAAATCGGACAATACTGAAGTCAAACGCTCGCCATGCGTGTTAGTAACCGCATACACATTAGGGTCACCTTTTTTCATAAGGTACCAGCTTGCTCCGTCAGCTGTTCTGTTACCCAGGTACAAGGTAACTTCTGTACCGTCATCCAAGGTCGCGACCCCTTCAGCCAAGGGCTTATCCAGACCGTAAATTGATAAGTCCTCCGGATCTTCCTCTACCAGCAGCTTTGCTTTCAGGTTTGAAAAAGTTCTGACCAGATCCTCCACCCTTGACTGCACCAGCTTCACCGGATAGGGAGTTTTGTTTACCCAGACGGTCTCGGTTTTAGGTTCTTCTCCTTCTTCTGTCTCTGCCTGTCTCTCTTCTTTTTCAAAAACCAGGTCTTCATCCAAATCATTATTCCTTAGAATTATTTTCTGAATTTTATCAACTTCTATACTGGAGATCTCTATGTCCGGCTCCCGGTCTGCCGTGTCCGGCGTTTCACCTGACCGGCTGGAGAAAAAGGCATATGCTCCGACTAATACAATCAGCACAGCAAGCAGTATAATCATGTTGCGTTTTCTTCTCATAGGTTACGCCTCCTCAGCCAAACTGCCAACCCGGCGATCAGGCAGATTAAGGGAACTATAATGAGTGCCAGAGCACCATAAATGCGCAATTGCATGCCGGTCACCGTTAAAGGCTGATAGGTCAGGCTCTTCGGCCTAATGCTGATAGTATCTTTTCTTTCATATATCCAGTTCAAGCTGTTCATGAATAAGTTGCTTCCGCCTTCCAGACCAACATCCAGGAAATCAGAGTTGCCTATAACCACCAGCCTTGCTTTATATGTCTCATTGGCGGCAAGATTATATACATTATCTTCAATGGCAACTGCCAATTTCAGAGGGCCTTCCAGATCGCCTGCCTGTTTTTCCAGACTGGTATCACTGCTTGTAACAGGTCTGCCGAATGCCTTGTCCGATGTTTCGAGCAAGGTTTCTATGGTAAGGGTGGTTCTCAGCGTTTCCGCTTCCTTGAGCGCATGGGCACCGGGAAGGAACATGGGAAGGTTGTTGTTTTTGATTGGATTAATAATTTCGTGACTTCCATAGGTGGGAATCACATACAGCGGGTTTCCGCCTATAAACTTGCCTGGTTCGCCTTCAATTACCATGGTATTTGTCAATCCTATTCCGTAGGTTTCCAAAAGTTCCTGGAATTTAGGCAGTTCGTTAATAAGGAGATCCATCATGAACAACATCTTACCGCCGTTTGCCAGATACTCCTTTAATACATCAAGTTCATCATCCGTTAAATCGCGCTGGGGCCCGTTGACTATAAGCAAACCAGCATCCTCAGGAACTGCATCCAATCCCAGAAGTGTTAAGCTTTTGACTTCAAAGTTTTCCAGTTCCATCTGTCTCTTGGTGTTATAAGTGAGAGATTTTTCTCCATGCCCTTGAAGCTCATAAGCCACAGGGGTCTCAGCACCGGTGACAAACAGGATGGCAGAAGTCAGCCTTTGTTCAACTGCAAGCGACTCAACCTGATACTCACCTGTTGTTTGGGATTGCCTGAAATTATACATTTCGTACTGTGAAATAACCCTGAATAAATCTCCGCATTCCACCAGAATATTGCCGGTACTGAGGCTGTTGTTGTCCTTGGTATATTTCTGTGCTGTAAGAGGATCCCTGACAGGATCTATATAATCAGACCTGATATGGCTGGACAGTCTTGCATAACGCTGTACGATTTCCTCAATAACGGGATTTGCCGAACCCTGTTCACCGATATAGTATATTGTAACATCCTTATCAAGATTCTCCAGGATCTCTGTTGTCTGCTCAGACAAAGAATACAGCTTATTTGTAGTCAGATCAATGCGAACCGGAACCAGATCAGCTACCAAATTAACAATGACGAGGGCAGCAATTAAAATCAGTGTAATAACTGTTGCGTAACCGCCGTATTTAAATTTTTTGCTTTTAAATGATTCTGCTATATTCAGGCTTATCTTCTTCTTATCATCTATTTTTTTCATCCCTCTACCCCCCCTAGCTCCATCTCTTCTTCTCAAGCATCCTTATTGTCAGAAAATTAAAGACGCCTGCAAAAGAGATATAATAGATAATCGGGCTGATACTGAAAATACCCATGGCAAAATCATCATAACGGCTGAGCAGGGAAAACCAGTTAAGAACTCTGGCAATAAAACCTGAATAGAAGGAAGGCTTAATGATATAACCTGCTGCTATAGCCAAAACACCTGCCAGTAAAATTCCTCCGCTTACATACCAGTTGCGGGTAGCCATATAAAAGATAAAGGCAATGGCTGCTGCCAGAATTGCCGCAAAGATCATTCCTGAAGTACGATCAGTAGGCAGGCTGTTGATAATTGCATCTATGAACCAAAGCAGAAGCAGGGCTGAAAAGGTTACTACAGCTGCTATTACCTGACTTTCCGTAGTTGATGAAATGAACAGCCCCACGGCAATCAATGCACAGCCGAAAAGGAAAAATCCTATATAACCGCCGATAATTTCACCCCAGTTAATGCTTCCCATAGTTGTGAGTATAATAGGATAAATGAACGAAATTATCAGGGTCAGCAGGAAAACAAGAACTGCTCCAAAATACTTGCCCAGCACAATTTTAACCAGGCTGAGGGGACTGGTCAAAAGCAGCTGATCGGTTTTTTGCCTGGCCTCCTCTGCGATAAGACGCATGGTGAGAATAGGAACTACCAATAAAAACACAAATGTAATATTGGAAAGTACATCAATATACTGGGGACTTGCCATCATAAGGTTGCTCAGAACAAAAAACAAACCTACAAAGAACAATAAACATGCCATAAAAATATAACCTGTCATGGATTTAAAATAAGTTAATAATTCCTTCTTAATTATAGCTAACATATCAGCTTACCCCCTCTTCCCGTGTGGTCACCTGCAGGAAAATTTCCTCCAGGGTCATATCCATGGATTTCATCATCAGTATAGGATAAGAGGCTCTGCTCATGGCATTGAATAAAGGCTTCCTGATATCCACATTGGGGTCAGCTTCTACTATTACATCCACGGTTCCGGGTTCCCGGCTGCCCTGAGATTCAGCCTGCTTAACCCCTTCAATTTCATTAATGGCTTTCAGTACCTGTTTTTCCTGGCCGGCAATTCGCAGATTCAGTCTGCTGCTGTCTACCAGGCCTTTTGATAAGTTTTCCGGCGTATCACTGGCTACAATTTTTCCTTTATTGATAATAATGATACGTTCACAGACCGCATTAACCTCAGGCAGAATATGAGAGCTCAGAATAATTGTATGGTGTTTTCTGAGAGAACTTATGAGCTTTCGAATCTCTATAATCTGATTGGGGTCAAGACCTACTGTGGGCTCATCCAGTATAAGCACCTCCGGATTGCCAATAAGCGCCTGAGCCAGTCCGACACGCTGTTTATAACCCTTGGATAAGTTTTTTATCAGACGCCCCCGAACATCAGCAATCTTTACCAGATCCATGATTTTTTCCATGCTGTTTTTTCTTTCACTGCCGGTAACATTCTTAATATCAGCTACAAAATTCAAGTATTCGGTAACGGTCATATCACCATACAGCGGCGGAAATTCAGGCAGATAACCAATCATTTTCTTGGCTTCTTCCGGCTGCTCTAAAACATCTATGCCGTTAATCAAGGCCTGTCCGTCTGTTGCAGATATATACCCGGTCAAAATATTCATAACCGTTGATTTTCCTGCTCCGTTAGGACCAAGAAAACCCAGAATCTCGCCGTTTTCCACTGTAAAATTAATGGAATCAACGGCAAGATGCTGCCCGTATCGCTTAGTCAAATTTTTAACTTCGATCAAAAGTATCCCCCCTGTTTATAATGCTGTATTGCTTTGTCGGCATCGTAATAGTGAAGCAATTATATCTTACGTGTTGGATTATAGCAAAATATTTTAAACAAATTATGAATAATCTATTAATAAACAAAAGTGCTAAACCCGTTTCCAGCGTACTCCCTGGGGTGTATCTTCCAGAATAATGCCCTCTTTCTTTAAATCATCCCGTATCTTGTCCGCCAATGCCCAATTCTTCTCAGCCCTGGCCTTTTCCCTTTCCTGTATAAGGGCTTCAATTTCCTCATCAAGCTTGCCTTTTTGTTTGTTCAAAAGTCCTAATAAACCGGTCAGCTTATTTAGGGTTTCCAGGGAAGCCTGGTGGGCATTTGCAGAAAGGCCTTTGTCTGCACTTGTGTTTATCTCCCTGACCAGTTCAAAGATAACACCCAAAGCATCTGCCGTGTTAATGTCATCCTCCATAGCACGTTCAAAGTCTGCAGTGAATTCAGGCAGCTTTTCAAGGAATTCCCTTTCTTCATCTGAAGGGGCTTTGTCCTCTGCATTGCTGATCAGATATTCAAGGTTGTCCCTGGCATTATAAAGACGTTCCAGCGCTGCTTCTGCCTGTTCCAGCAGTTCCCGGCTGAAATTTATGGGATTGCGGTAATGAGATGACAGCATGAAAAGGCGGACCACTTCCAGGTCAAATTCAGCAGAAATATCTCTTATAGTGAAGAAGTTGCCCAGGGATTTGGACATTTTCCTGTTATCGATATTTATATATCCATTATGCAGCCAGTACCTGGCAAAGGGTTTCTCGTTTGCCCCTTCGCTCTGCGCAATCTCGTTTTCATGATGGGGGAATATAAGATCCTGGCCTCCTGAATGTATATCAATGGTTTCACCTAAGTATTTGTTTGCCATTACGGAGCATTCAATATGCCAACCCGGTCTGCCTGGCCCCCAGGGGCTGTCCCATGCAGGTTCCCCCGGTTTTTGGCCTTTCCAGAGGGCAAAGTCCATGGGATTCCTCTTGGCCTTGCCGATTTCTATCCGGGCACCAATTTCCAAATCTTCAAGGCTCTGTCCTGACAGCTTCCCATAGTCTTTAAAGGCATTGGTATCGAAATATACATCATTGCCTGCCTGATAGGCCAAACCCTTTTCAATAAGCTTTTGAATAAAAGCAATCATGTCATCTATGTGTTCAGTAGCCTTGGGATGATAATCCGCCCTGCGGATATAAAGCCCGTCGGCATCCTTGAAATACTCCTCAATGAATCTGTCTGCCAATTCCTTAACAGTTATTTCTTCTTCATTTGCCCGTTGAATCATTTTATCATCAATATCTGTAAAGTTCTGAACAAAGGTAACTTTATAACCCTTATATTCCATATATCTTCTGAAAACATCAAATATTATAAAAGGCCTTGCGTTTCCAATATGAAAATAATCATATACAGTAGGACCGCAGGAATACATACGTACTTCCCCTTCATGGAGGGGAATAAATTCTTCCTTACGCTTCGTCATTGTGTTGTACAATTTCATGATTTAATCTTGCCTCCAATTCTTGCACCTTTTTTTCCAAGTCCAATAAGCAGATAGTAAGCCGCCGAAAAGCATCATTAACCGGATCAGGCATGGCGGTATGATCGAAATCCAGACAGCCCTCCTTCTCCTTCACCCTTTTATTGTCCTTCTTTACTACCCTGCCGGGAACCCCTACTACCGTTGAATTAGGCGGTACCTCTTTCAACACCACTGAGCCGGCGCCGATTTTTGCATAGTCGCCAACCCGGAAAGGCCCTAAAATCATGGCTCCGGCACTGATTATCACATTATTGCCGATGGTGGGATGCCGCTTTCCGGTCTCCTTGCCTGTTCCGCCCAGGGTAGCACCCTGGTATATTGTAACATTATCGCCTATTTCAGTAGTTTCTCCGATTACTACACCCATTCCATGATCTATGAAAATTCCTTTACCGATTTTGGCTGCAGGGTGAATTTCCACCCCTGTTAAAAAGCGGTTAAACTGGGACAGCATCCGGGCCAGCAGTTTTAAGCGATGACGGTAAAGCCAATGAGCTGCCCGATGCATCAAAATAGCATGAAAACCTGAATAACACAGTATAACTTCCAGGACATTACGGGCAGCCGGATCCCGTTCCAGTACTGCCCGAATATCTGCTTTTATAATCTCGAACACAATAGTCCCCCTATTTAACTTATGTCTCTCAGTCCAATTTGGATCAGTTCCGGCTCAGACGCGCAGGGCTTTCGCAAGCCATGCAAAAAACTCTTTTATCGCATCAAAAATTTTCTGGAAGAAACCTTTATTTGCCTCAATGGTCTCCTTGGCTTTCTGAAGGCCTTTGCTGATTTTTTCCAGCTGCTTTGATACGTTTTCCACGCTGAGATCCAGTTTGCTGATCCGTTCCATTAATTTCGCCAACGCTTCAATATGTTCATCTGTGATATTAATATTTAAGTCTCCTGCAATATTGATAATAATCTGCCGGATCTGCTCAGGATCTGTGATCTTTTCCCGAATAATACGCTCTTTAATCTTCTGAACCAGAGATGCTGCTTCGTCCTGACCTATATCCTCTCCCAGCTCACCGGTTGTCACCATTTCTTCATTGGCAATTTTCTTAGCTTCTTCTGATAATTCTTCTCCGATGGCTTCTTCAAATGCCTTCATGATACCGGTAAGTGCGGCCGTTCCTGATACTGAAAAAGGCGCAGCTGCAATAACCCTGGCATCCTCAATTCCGGCAGTAACCATTGCATTGGCATACATTTCCTTGGTAACCCAATTAATATTGTGAGTTTCCACGGATATGCCCTCGCCTTCTTCCAGAATTTCAACATATGCAGATGATATGGCCCGCTTTCCTATTTTTTCATCTGATACCAGCCCTCCCAGGTAGTCCCTTTCTTCCTGGTTGGTCACCTCCAGCATAAGGGCCTCTCCTTCTTTTACTCCGAAAAGAGCCAGTATCTGGGCTCTTTGATCCTCGTTCAGATTTGCGCCCAGGCTGACAACCTTTTTCCCCTCAACACTGTCAGCCAGTGCCAGGTTGGAAAAACTGAAGGAAACAAGGAGTGCCAGCAATACTGCCAAGGTTCTTCTTAAAAATTTCTTTGTTATTCTATTATATGATTTTCTGTTTTCCACAGTCATACACTTCCTTTCAGAAATTTGACTTTATTCAGGACGCCTGATTAATACTGCTGCTTGTGCCGCTATTCCCTCCCCTCTGCCTGTAAAACCCAGTTTTTCCGTTGTGGTCGCTTTTATATTTACACATGTTTTATCTATGCCCAAACAGTTAGAAATATGTGCCTGCATCATAGGAATAAAGGGCATCATTTTAGGTTTTTCTGCAATTATAATAGCATCAATATTCACAATATTCCAGTTTTCATATTTAAGCATCTGATTAACTTTTTCGAGTAAGATAAGGCTGGAAATATTCCGGTATGATTCGTCATTATCCGGAAAACAGCGGCCTATATCGCCCATGCCTGCCGCTCCCAGCAAGGCATCCATAATTGCATGAAGCAGAACATCTGCATCCGAGTGCCCGAGCAAACCTTTTTCCCAGGGGATTTCAACACCGCCAATGATTAGAGGCCGGTTTTCCGTTAATTTGTGTACATCGAAGCCTATGCCTATTCTCATAAATTTTTCCCCCTGCCCAATAAAATTTGTTCTGCAAAAAGCATATCTTCCTGTGTGGTAATTTTAATATTATCATAGCCGCCTTCAAATAATATTACCCGATGTCCCAATCTCTCAACCAAAGAACTGTCATCTGTGCCGAGAAATGCTTCCTGCTCAGCTTTTATGTGTGCTTCTTTTAAAAGATCGAATCGAAATGCCTGCGGCGTCTGAACGCTCCACAGCCTGCTGCGGTCCAGGGTGGCTGCCGCAAAGCCGTTTTGATCAATTTCCTTTATGGTATCCTTGGAAGGCATGCCTGATACTGAAGCACCATACTGACGAGCCAGTTTAACTGACTTTTCTATTACAGATGCCGTAACCAGAGGCCGGACACCATCATGAACCACCACAATCTCACAGTGTTCAATCATTTTAAGGGCATTGAATACAGAATCCTGCCTTTCATTTCCCCCTCTTGTTACAAAAAGCGGTTTTTCTATAACTCCGTGCTTCCCAAGGTTTCTATAAAAGGTCTCTTCACTGTCAGCGGAAATAACCACCGCATCTATGGACGGCGCTGCATCAAAAGCGGATAAGGTATGAGACAGTATCGGTTTCCCGGCCAAAATTGCATATTGTTTTGGAACCGGGCTCTTCATTCTCCTGCCTTTTCCTGCAGCCACAATTACTGCAATTACCGGATAATTCATAACTACCCCCAATAAGAAAAGGCTGGATTGTAACCCAACCTTTAAGCATGATCCATGTTTCTATTATATTTCAAATTTTCCTGAAATCAAGTATATATTGGCGGATACAAGTCAGGAAACAATGCGCTCTATGGATTTGGGCTTGGCAAAAATCATACGCCCGGCTGCTGTCTGAAGCACGCTGGTTACTATAACATCAATGGTATCACCGACATGCTTCTTGCCGCCGTCTACCACAATCATGGTACCGTCATCAAGGTATGCTATGCCTTGTCCCATTTCCTTGCCTTCTTTAATTACCTGTACAACCAGTTCTTCACCGGGCAGCACCACCGGTTTGACCGCATTTGCCAGCTCATTGATATTCAATACTGAAACTCCCTGAAATTCTGCTACCTTGTTAAGATTATAATCATTAGTTATTACCTTGGCGCCAAGGAGCTGACCAAGCTTTAAAAGTTTAATATCCACCTCTGCAATATCTTCAAAGTCTTTCTCGAAGGTTTTAACCTCTATATCCAATTCTTTTTGAATGCGATTGAGAATATCGAGACCGCGGCGGCCCCTGTTCCGCTTGAGAGTATCGGAAGAATCAGCTATATGCCGCAGCTCCCGCAGAACAAAGGACGGAATTATTAAAGGACCTTCTATAAAGCCGGTCTGACATATATCGAATATCCGGCCGTCTATAATTACACTGGTGTCAAGCACCTTCGGCACTGAAGCCGGAGCCTGGTCTTCCTTGTAAGCCTTCTCCCTGCCAAAACGTCGGAAAAGAGAAAAGGAGGCAAGTTCTTCACGCCGTTTGACAGCAGTGCTGACACCTATATATCCAAAAAAAACATATAAGCCTATTGTCAAAATAATGGAGACCCAGGGCAGTTCAAGACGACTGATGGGATAGGAGATAAGATAAGCTATTAAAAGACCTATAATGAAACCGATCGAACCTGCTACAATATCGGATATCGGCATTTCTCCAAGCCTGGTTTCTACCCACTCCAAAAGGGAATAAGCATGTTTAATTATGCCGGAAGACATTAAAAAAATAATAGTTCCAAATATTAGTGCGAATAAAATGTATAAAACTATATCCTGATATCGGGGAATCAAATTGATGCCAAAATGATTTAAAGCCATATTAACATAGAATGCAACACCAAAACCGATAAAGATGCCTGCGAGAGCCAACAGAAAACGAAAAAACTTACGCACTGTATCACCTCCTGAAATTTGTTAATATTATTAACATTATACCAGAATTTTATAAGGGATAAATAGGAAAAGAAAAATTAACAGCGTCATTCTGACGCCGTTTCTTTTTTTGCCGCTTCGCATAAAGTAATTTTTTCTATCATTGATGTTACTTCTTCTACGCAAATGGATGTGGATAAACATATTTCACTGATTAATATCTGTTTAGCATTATTCAGCATTTTTTTCTCAGCGGAAGACAGACCTCTGTCATGTTCACGTATCATCAAATCCCTAACGACATTGGCCACCTCATATATATCTCCGGTTTTTATTTTTTCCAGATTGAGGCGATAACGCTTGTTCCAGTTTTCAGGCAGTGTTTCCCCTGGATGGCTCAGAATATTAACAACTTTATCGATATCAGCATCAGATATGACTTCACGCAAACCAAGTTCTTCTACGTTCTGAGTCGGAACCATTACCTTCATTCCGCCCATAGGAAAGCTGAGTATATAATACTGGCGCTTTTCACCCAAAATTTCTTTTACTTCTATTCCTTCTATAATGCCGGCACCGTGCATGGGGTATACCACCTTGTCTCCTATATGGTACATTCATACTGGCCTCCTTCCTTAGAATATTATATATTATATCACAAAAGCTCAGCTGAGTCAAAAAATACTATCCTAACATAATCCAAACTTATTTGTCAATGGTAAAATAAAAAAATAATTTTTATTCTTATTTCTGCAGTAATCTAAGCCTCTACCTGCCTTGACAAAGACTATGGATGCTATATAATGAAATTAAACAATGGGCATAGCAGAGGTGAGCCATATGAAAAATATCAGTTTAAATAAGGAAATGTCATTGGAAGAATATCAAAATAAAGTGAAAGAGCAGTTACTCCGGCATCGCAGCATACTGGATATTATAACCAAAAACCAGGAAGCGGCAGCCAGGGTCAACCGTGCTGTGGCAAAGGCAGTTACAAGCTGCGGCTGCATTGAAATTCATGCTTTGAAACAGGAAATTCCCGAAGACGTATCGCTGGAGGAACTGGCAGATTATATGAGCAGCCACCTGTACGGCAGTCTGTGTCCCCATTGTGCTTCCATCATAAAAGACGAACTCGGCAATCAGCTGTTTTACATTGCCGGTCTTGCGAATGTACTTGATATAAATCTTAATGATGTTATGGAGCAGGAAATTAACAGAATATCCACTTTAGGAAAATACAATCTGCGATAACAACACTTAAAGAAACTTTTAAAAATATAAGCATGACTATGAAATCTTTCATGGTCATGCTTTTTGCTTCAATGAATCATTTTAAAGCTTTTTCTTATTTCTTTTTCCCCATGCCTAAAGCCTGCAGTGCTTCAATCAAGGTACGCACTCCTGTTACCTCAAGGCTTGGATCCACTTTGGCCTTGAGTGCACTGTATGGAATGACTGCCCGGCTGAAACCCATCTTTACGGCTTCCCGAAGGCGGTGTTCAACCTGAGAAACCCCCCGGACTTCGCCTGCCAGGCCTACTTCTCCTATTACCGCTGTATAAGGGTCTACGGGAGAATCCAAATAACTGGAGGCCAGTGCTGCCGCCAGCCCCAAGTCTACTGCAGGTTCAGCGACCTTTATGCCCCCTGTGGCTTTTACAAAGGCATCACAGCCGCTAAGGGGCAGCCCTACCCGCTTTTCCAGCACGGCTAATAAAAGCTGGAGCCGGTTATAATCAATTCCGTCTGCAGTGCGCCGGGCATTCTGATAATTGGCGGTGCTGATTAAGGCCTGAATTTCGACCAAAACAGGCCGTGTGCCTTCCATAACAGGCACCACTACACTGCCGCTGGCACCGGCCGGCCTTTCTGACAAAAACAATTCTGAGGCATTTGGAATGTCCCTAAGCCCGCTGTCTCCTATCTCATAAACTCCTATTTCCAAAGCCCCGAATCGGTTTTTCACTGCCTGCAGAATTCGATACTGAGTATGCCTTTCACCCTCAAAGTATAAAACCGTGTCCACCATATGTTCAAGAACCCTGGGACCGGCAATGGCGCCTTCCTTGGTAACATGACCTGCTATGAATATAGCAGTGCCTGTATTCTTTGCCATTCTTAAAAGTTGGGCCGCACATTCCCTCACCTGCACCACGCTGCCCGGAGCAGAAGGGATTTCCGGCAGGTAGACAGTTTGAATTGAATCAACAATCAGTATCTGAGGCTTTATTTTATTTATATACTCCTCAATCAGCTGCATGTCGGCTTCTGCCACCACCATGAAATCCCGGGCCAGGGCATTTAAGCGCTCTGCGCGAATCCGCACCTGCTGCGGGCTCTCCTCAGCACTGACATAGAGCACAGGCCCTTTTGTTTCAGCTACCCTTGCGGCTAATTGAGTAAGCAGTGTGCTTTTGCCTATTCCCGGATCTCCCCCGACCAGCACGAATGATCCGGGTACAATGCCGCCGCCCAGCACTCGATCCAGTTCCACGGAACCGCTTTGGTACCTGGGTGTTTCAGTAAAACTCACCTTGCCTACGGAAACAGGCATAGAAGAGGTACCGGCAGAAACACCGATACCTCGCTGGCTGGTTTCTTCAGGGATGATCTCTTCCACAATGGTATTCCACTCACCACAGCTGTTGCAATAGCCTGCCCATTTAATCGAGCGGGTACCGCAGGATTGGCACACCCAGACGATATTTTTCTTCTTTTTAGCCATAACTTCTCCTTTGTCTGCTCACAGACGGGTTATATTTACACAGCAGCTGCTTTGCTGAATGTCAGTTTCCCATCCTTGAAATCCACTTTTACCTTATCTCCAATCTGGATTCGTCCGGCCAGAATCTCCTCAGACAAGCTGTCCTCTATCTTGCGCTGGATAACCCTGCGCAGGGGTCTGGCCCCGTATTCAGGATCAAATCCTTCCTTTGCCATAAAGTCGAGGGCTTCGTCTGTAACCTCCAGGTAAATATCCTGCTTTGCCAAGCGTTTGGATACATTATCAATCATGAGACGTACAATCTTTTTCAGGTCTTCATCATCCAATTTATGGAAAACAATAATTTCATCGATACGGTTCAGGAATTCAGGCCTGAAGGTTTTCTTCAGCTCTTCCATAATGTTTTCCTTCATCTTTTCGTACTCACCGGCTGCCATGTCATCGGATGGAATAAAGCCGATATTTCTTTGTTTTCTGATGTTCTGTGCTCCTACGTTTGAAGTCATTACTATTACGGTATTCCGCATATCCACCGTGCGGCCGTGGGAATCGGTCAGACGTCCGTCTTCCAATATCTGCAGGAGAATATTAAAAACATCAGGATGAGCTTTTTCAATCTCATCAAAAAGTACTACTGAATAGGGCTTCCTTCTTACCTTTTCCGTTAATTGTCCCCCTTCTTCATAACCTACATATCCCGGAGGGGATCCTACCAGACGTGAAACCGTATGCCTCTCCATATACTCAGACATATCAATGCGTATCATGGCCTCTTCGTCTCCAAACAGTGCCTCCGCCAATGCTTTGCAAAGCTCGGTTTTTCCTACACCGGTAGGCCCCAGGAATATGAATGAGCCGATCGGCCTGTTGGGATCTTTAAGCCCGGCCCTTGCCCGGCGGATGGCCCTTGAAACTGCCTTTACCGCTTCGCTTTGTCCAATTACCCGGCTGTGGAGGATTTCTTCCATATTAAGAAGTCGTTCTGTTTCCGATTCAGTCATCTTTTTCACCGGTATACCGGTCCAGCTGGAAACAATTTCAGCAATTTCTTCTGAATCTACGGTTTCCGACTCTCCGGCAAATTTCCTGTTCCAATTGGTTTCCCTTTCCTTAAGCTGCTCTTTTATTTTTTGTTCTTCATCACGGATTTTGGCAGCCTTTTCATAATTCTGATTCATGACTGCTTCTTCTTTTTCCTTTTGAAGGTTTTCCAGTTTTTCTTCCAAGGCCTTCACATCCGGCGGAGCAGTATAGGATCTCAGCCGCACGCGGGATGCCGCCTCATCTATCAGGTCGATGGCCTTATCAGGCAGATACCGATCGGTAATATAGCGGTCTGACAATTCCACCGCTGCCTTAATGGCTTCATCTGTAATGCGCACCTTGTGATGGGCTTCGTATTTGTCTCTGAGACCGAATAAAATTTTTATCGCTTCCTCCGGAGTCGGCTCTCCTATCATTACCGGCTGGAAACGGCGCTCCAAAGCAGCATCTTTTTCAACATGCTTGCGATACTCGTCCAGGGTGGTAGCTCCGATAGCCTGAATCTCTCCTCTTGCCAGGGCAGGCTTCAAGATATTGGAAGCATCGATTGCACCTTCAGCTGCCCCTGCTCCAATTATGGTATGCATCTCATCTATAAAGAGGATCACATCGTTTGACCTGCGAACCTCGTCCATCATGTTCTTCAGGCGTTCTTCAAATTCTCCCCTGTATTTTGAACCTGCAACCATAGCGGCCAAATCAAGGGTAACAATTCTTTTGCCCTTTAAGAGCTCCGGTACATTGCCTTCATGAATCTTCTGAGCAAGACCTTCTGCTACTGCGGTTTTACCCACACCGGCTTCCCCTATGAGCACAGGATTGTTTTTGGTCCGGCGGCTGAGTATCTGTATTACTCGTTCAATTTCCTTGTCACGTCCTATAACCGGATCCAACTTGCCCTCAGAAGCCATAAAGGTCAGATCCCTTCCAAACTGATCCAGGGTAGGTGTATCAGACTTCCTTCTGGGGCTGTTCTGGCCGGTTTCTGTTCCCTCTTCCTTCAGAGCCTTAAGTACTTCCTCTCTGACACGCTGGGCATCTATGCCGGCATCCCGGAGTATACGGGCTGCAACGCCTTCGCCCTCCCTTACAAGGGACAGCAGAAGATGCTCGGTGCCCACATAGTTATGCCCCAGATTTCTGGCTTCGTAAAAGCTGAGCTCCATAACCCGTTTAGTTCTCGGGGTATACCCGAATCCTTCATTGAAGTTAAAATTGCCTTCTCCTATCAGATTCTTTACAAGTTCCTTAACCTTATTTGCATCTATTCCTAAACCTATTAATACCTGTGCTGCCAATCCTTCTTCTTCTCTTAAAAGGCCCAAAAGCAAATGTTCTGTTCCCACATAATTATGGCCCAAACTTCTTGCTTCTTCCTGAGCAAATATCAATGCTCTTTGAGCCCGTTCCGTAAATCGTCCAAAAAACGCCATATTATACCTCCTTATCTTCCTATAAATTTAGTATCTCTCTCATTGCCCCTCTTATAATATTGGCCCTTTCCACGTCCACCTCTTTGCCTTTCAGCCTGCCGCCGGCTTTTTTCATCACATTTGCCGGCTGCCCCATGGTCATTACAGCGTCTATCTTTTCCAGGGCAACACCCGGAATAAGACCCATGCTTACTGCCAAACGTACGCTGGATATCAGGGACATAAATTCTTTCAGGCTCATGATCCTTGCATGCAGAAGCAAACCGCATGCCCGCCACAGCGAATCCTCAAACTGAATGCCGCCTGCCTGTCTGAGAGCCTTTCTTGCCTGACGCTCTTTATCGACAATCTGACGGCTGACAATGGAGAGATTGTTAATAATATCTTCTTCAGTAGGACCCAGGGTAACCTGATTGGATATCTGATAAATACTGCCCAAAGCTTCGCTGCCCTCGCCATAAATGCCCCTGGCGGTAAGCCCAATTTTTGTTATGGTCTGCAATATGGCATTCATCTGATTGCTCATGGTCAGCCCGGGCAAGTGCATCATGACAGAGGAGCGGAGCCCTGTTCCTACATTTGTGGGGCAACTGGTAAGATACCCAAATTCCTCATGAAAGGCATAATCCACCTGCTCTTCTATCAGGTCATCTATATAGGAAATTGTCTCCCAGGCCTTGGACAACTGAAATCCGGGAAGTACGCACTGCATTCGTATATGATCTTCTTCATTGATCATAACCGTAATCTCCTCATTGGAATCCAACAAAATAGCAGATACCTCCGGATGCTCCATAAGATCCTGACTGGCCAGATGTTTTTCCACCAATATCTGCCGCTCTATTTCAGGTACATCACTCATCTTTATATATGCAAACTTTATGCCGGCAAATCTCTGATGTCCGCTGAAGTCAAATATGCTGTTTCTAACTTTTTCAGCAACCTGCCTGGCATGTTCAGGAAGCATTACAGTCGGAAAAGGAATATCAGCTATATTTCTGGCAAGCCTGATCCGGCTTGTAAGCGTAACATCCCGCTCAGGGCCTGCTTCATTCAGCCAATTCATTATTATCCCCTCCCTGGCCTCCATAAGACTCTTCCAGAGCTTTTATCATATCGCGCAGTTCCGCTGCTCTCTCATATGCCTCAACTTCAATAGCCTTTTTCAATTCCGATTTATACTGGGCTATCTGCCTCTTTTTCAGAAAATCAGTACCGGTTTTCCTGGGTACTTTTCCTGAATGATGATAATTCCCATGAATTTTTCTAAGCAGTGGTATTAATTCACTGTCGAAATATTTGTAACATTCCTGACAGCCGAAACGGCCTGCTTTCTTAAACTGACTGTAATCCATGCCGCAAACCTTACATCTGGATTGGGCCGGTTTTTCAAAAGCCTGGTGGGGCTTCCCCGTTTCCATAAAACCTGCAATCAGGTCACTGATGGAAAAGGATGGCATCTGCATGAAATCCTCCTGGCGTCCTGCACATTCTTCACACAGAAACAGCTCGGTCTTATGGTTATTAACTATTTTCATCAAGTGGACCGTTGCCGGTCTTTTTTTGCATTCTTGGCAAAGCATAGTGCCGCCTCCTCTTCCTCAATATTTAGATACCCTAAATAAAAGGGTATTCACACTTTTTTGCTGTTCCAGGCCATAATAGCCGTTATCATGGATTTCAGAATACTTGCTCTGATATTATCCCTAAGGCTGGACGGCATATTAATGGCTTTATCTGTTACAGCCGACTCAATTAAAAATGCGGTTTTATCGCTGACATACTTTTGGTCCCTCATACGCTGGATAATCTGCAGCGCTTTCTGTTCTGAAATGCCGGAACCTATTCCTTCCCTCAAAAGATAGTGCAGATAATCGTTTTTATCCACATCCAGCCGGACAATGCGGATATAACCGCCGCCGCCTCTTTTGCTTTCAATATAATAACCATGGTTTAGTGAAAACCTGGTTGCAAGCACATAATTAATCTGGGAAGGCGCACACTCAAAATAATCGGCCAGTTCGTTGCGCTGCACCTCCAACTGCCCTTCACTTTCCATAAGTAATGTTTTAATAAACTCTTCTATAACATCACTTAAACGTGCCATTCAATCCCTCCCTTTATTTTGACTTTCTTTGACCTTCATATTTATTATATCCCAAATTTCAAAATAATCAATAGTTTTATATTATTGAATTTTGCATTTATGATTTCAACAAAAACTACTAACAGTCGATATCCAACTCTTCAGCCGATTCTTCCCTGGTCACAGACTGAACTGCCCTTGAGATCGTCTCCCAATCAAAGCCTCTTCGCTGCAGAGCCTGCCCGATTTTTGCCATGCGTTCCCTTACAGGCAGATTATCATATTTTTTTCTGTATTTCTCTGCCAGCCTTAAGGCCTGCCGAAACTCTTCTTCTTCGGTATAGCCCGATAAAGCATCATTCAGAACTTCTTCCGAAATTCCTTTGTTCTTCAGCTCACATTCAATTTTTCTTCTGCCGGCCGGCTGCCCACGCTTCCTGCTTTCCACCCAGGATACGGCATATTCCCGGTCATTGACAAACCTGTATTCTTCCATTCTGGCCGCTGTTTCTTCGATTATTTCTGGTTCAAAACCCTTTCTTCCAAGATAATCAGATAACTGCCTCCTGGTGCGTTTCTGATATCCTAAATAACGCAAGGCCAAATCGAAGGCAATTTTACGGTCCGACTCCCGCTTTTTTTCCATAAGTTCGCTTTCCTCTAATTCCATATGAGACTTCAGACTATGTCTGGCAATGACCTCTTCATGAAAAGAAAAGGTTCTGCCGTCATCCATGGTAAGCTGATAAACCTTTCCCTTCCTCGGCTGAGGTTTGATGGATAATATGATCGGCATTTATCGCTCTCTTCCTTTCAGGGTTTATACAGGCTTCCTACATATCAGAGCCGGGATTTAAAAGCTGCCTGGCATTCCAGTAGGCACCGTATATACCTGCATTGTTTCCCTTCTGTGCCGGCTTGACAATAGAGTTTTTAAAACTGGGTATTACGTTCCTTTTAAGCTTCAGGCGGATTTGATCGAATACATAGGTTTCATTTAATATTCCTCCGCCCAGAATAAAGCAAGGAGGATTAAAAATATGAGATAAGGACACCAGGCCCCAAACCACTTCATCTATCCAGGAATCAATGATTTCCCGTATTTTAGGCTGATTAAAGTACATAAAAATCTCCCGGCCGTCCATTTGTTTACCGGTTGCCTTCCTTACATTTTCAGTTAGTGCACGGGTGGAGCCATACATTTCATAACATCCTCTTTTACCGCAGACACAGGGTTTCCCATTGGCATGAGTCACCATATGCCCGAACTCCCCGGCTATTCCATCAGCGCCGCGGTAGATTTCTTTTCCTATGACAATTGCTCCCCCGATGCCGGTTCCATAGGTCAGGCAGATAAAATCATTGTAGTTCCGCCCTGCACCAAAAAAGGCTTCACCTATTGCCGCAGAGTTTACATCATTATCCACAGCCACGGGCAGCCCGGTTCGCTCCTTAAGGATTTGACGCAGCGGAGTGCCGGTATAGCCCGGAAAAGCTTCAGTGGCAAATACAATTCTTCCTGTCCTGGCATCCACCTGACCTGAAGTACTGATACCTACTGCATGCAGCGCCTTGTGGGAGGAAATAATGCCGCACAGCTTGTTTATGAGTGAGTCAACACCCTTATATGCCTCAGTATCAGTCTCAGAAGTGGACAGCAGTGTTCCCTGACTGTCAAATAATCCTGTTTTAATGGATGTGCCCCCGATATCCATAGATAAAACAGACATGCTTCCCCTCCCCTAATTATGCCTTATGGCTCTTACAAAACGCTTTGTAATCTCCATAGGGCGGGTTATGGCACTGCCGACAACTGCCGCAAATATGCCGGGTATGCTCATAACTTCGGTCAGAGTTTCCGGGCTCCATATGCCTCCTTCTGCAATTATGGGCATATCCAGAGTGCTGCACAATTTTTCAATGAGATTGAGGTCAGGAATTGAAATATCCCTGGTCTCAGGCGTATATCCGCAAAGAGTTGTTCCTATTATATCAAAACCCAGCTCTTTGGCCTGCACTGCATCGGAATATGTGGCACAGTCGGCCATGAATAACTGATCAGGATATTTTCTGCGTATGGCAGGAAAAATCTCAGCTATGGTTTTCCCGCCGGGACGTCTCCTCGAGGTGGCATCCATGGCAATTACATCAACATCTGCTTTCACCAGCTCATCAACTTCATCCATAGTCGGTGTTATGTATACATCGCTGTCAGGGTAGTCTTTTTTAATGATTCCGATGATGGGCAGATTAACTGTTTCTTTAATGGCTTTAATGTCACTGACCGTGTTGGCGCGAATCCCTGAAGCGCCGCCCAGCATGGCTGCATAAGCCATGCGGGACATTATGTAAGAGCTGTGCAAGGGCTCTTCCGGAAGAGCCTGACAAGATACTATCAGCCCGCCTCTGGTTTTATCAAAAAATCCATGACTCATAACAATACCTCCGCAACTTCTACTGAATACAGTTTATAACAAAACACAGAAAACATAAATAGCAGCTATTCGGAACCGGGCATTTTAACAGCGCTTTTTTTATTATTTGACATAAATTCAGCGTCTGTCTGATCGGTCAGCATATCCGCTTCTATTTCAGGTGCAATTTTCCGGAAATTTTCACGCCCTTTCAGGAACATAAGGGAACAGCCCATGTGTCTTAAGGCCAGAGTTGTGGAAATCCAGGTGTTCACCCATCCGGTTTCTATGCACCATGCACCCCATCCTATATCCGCGCTGCTTCCCCAGTATTCCCATTTTTTGAAATCAAAGCTTCGCATCCATGCGCCGTCAAGCTTGGGATGCGCTTTTGATTTGACCTGAATTCGGCACAGGAATTCAGCCAGCTTGTCACAGGCAGCCTTTATCCTTGGATCATCCAATATAAGCCCTGCTTCATGCAGTCCGATAAAAGCCCAGTTGGTTGTATAGAGCAGATCAGTTGCGGGATCCCCGTTTTCCTGTATCAGAGAAGCTTCGGCAGTTCCATATCTTTCATTGGATTGGGGCGGAGGATATTTACCCAGGCTTAAATCACCGAACATATCCTGTACTGCTCCGCTTTCATCCATCAGTTCAATCAATTCATTGACTGCCTGCTCAAGCCATGATCTGTGCTCCCTAGTGTCATCAACGCGCACCAGAAAAGCCAGCGGCAATACCATTCGGGCAATCTCACCCGACAAACTGTTCTGCCATCTCCAGCCTGAACTTCCGACTTCCATACACATTCTCAAAGCCGTTTCTGCGCGTTCCTTCAATATTTCCCGTCCTGTAAGGGCATACGCCCAAAGATATACAGCCCACAGATATGCTGTATAATGCGGAGAATAAAAGATTAAGTCTTCATCAAAGTAATCAGTCCAGTTCTTGCTGACAAATGAAGTATCCCTCAGAGCATTGTGGCGAAAACCGTACCGCCCCGATGTCCGTAAGTTCGCATATACGCAGCGCAGTATCTTTTCATCCCAGGCCTTGTTGTTAAGAAGGCTTCTTGCAACCAGGGCGCCCAGAAGCAAACGGGCATTATCATCCCCGTAAAAGATAAGGCCGTTTTCAAACCAGTTTATCAATCCGTACATGGGGCTCTTAGGGTTATCGTGATAAAATTTGGGGCCGAATAAATGGTTCATAAGGCTTACAGCTGTGTCCTTCCTTTGAGGATTATCATGAAGCCATCCGTCTACAGCCATTGCCATTGCTGCTTCGCCAAGGCAGTCTGCACGCAGTATATGCCGCATATACTGGCTTCCTGTGCAGTCTATGGCTGATTCAAACCCTTCTATTACCCCTTTTTCACCGCCTGCGTTATATATGCAGTAATCATGCAGCCACTTTAAATTGCGGCGAATTGCATTATACTCATAATCCTCAGGCAGGGGATCATCTTTTCCATAGGATGCACAGGAATCATATTCACACCTTAATTCAGCCTTTTCGCCGCAAACCCAATAGAGCAATGCCTGAATCATATTTCTGACAGTTAAGGACGGTGCATAACGGGCTCTTAAGAAACAGCTTAAACAAGCAGCAGAGATAAGGACATCAGGATAATCCTTATGTTTAAACAAAACAGGATAAACCTTTTCAGGCAGGCCGAAGACAATTTTGTCATAGCCTGCTGCCCTGGCCAGGCAAAGGAAATGCTCTTTCGTTTCTGCAGGCAGAAAATAACAGCCGTTGGCTGTCATTATGGTATCTTTCTCAGGACCAAGAGAACCGCATATTTCAGATGATAAAAAGTCATTGGATACTATTAAGCGTTCGTAGAGTATCGTTGCAGGCTCCCCGAATGAATATCCGTGCAGACTTTTCGGATACTCAATTAACAGCTTCAGGTTCCTCCTTTTTGCTGAATCAAGATGCTCTTTCGTGACCTTGGCAGTACGGGCGGGATAATCATCAGCCAGAATTATTACTCCCCCTCCGGAAGGAGTTTCTTCCAATGCCTTTTGTATCCCGGCCTCAGATGAATCTTCAAGCAATTCAAACTTATAGCCGGCACTCAGCAGGCTCTTTACAAGATCATTTTCATGACTGGAAACAACCGTCAATGATAATTGCATAGATACAGCCCTTTCTGTATGTACTTTCGCATAAAGCGTCCATTGTTCATCTTTATTATAATTATCATTTTAACAGATTTACCTATAATTGTTCATAATATTGTGTGCAAAATAATATGATAATTTTCCTGCCCTTAATTTATATAAGATTGACTCATCATATCCTTCCTGTTATATTGATTTAACAACAGCTGTCTGATTATGACGGCTTACTTTAGATTTTTCCAATTCCATTTGTTTATAATATAGATAAAAGGGAGGAATGAGAGTTTTGTCCAAACTAAGAAAAAGAGTTTATGTGTTTGGTCATAAAAATCCGGATACAGACTCAACCTGTGCCGCGATAACATATGCCTGGCTGAAAAACCGCCTGGATCCGGAAAAAGAATATATACCGGCTGTTATCGGCAGTATTAACAGGGAAACTGCATATTGCCTTGAATATTTCGGCGTGGAAAAACCAATCAGGCTGAATGACCTTAAGCCGAAGGTCGCTGATATGCGTTTGGAAAAAACGGAGCCTGTCAGGGAACAGGATTCCATACTGGATGTTGTAAAAAAAATTGTTACTACCAGCGGCAAAACACTGCCGGTGGCAGATGACAGGGAACGGCTTATGGGAATCATCTCCATTACCGACCTGGTACCTGCCATGATTGCATCCCAGGAAAACCAGCTGAAAGAATTAGAGATTCCAATTCCCAATCTGCTTAACGTGTTGGAACTGTCTATCCTGCAGGGAGAACTAAAAGACAGTGTTTTTAAAGGAAATGTCTACGTTTTCAGCGACCTGACCTATTACAACCGTATTGCCAAAAACTGCATGATAATATGCAATCAGCATGAATACGGCACCGGATTTATCTTTTCTCTGGAACCGAAATATATCATTATAGCTGATATAAAGGATAGTTCCGCTCTGAAACCTATAGAAGACTATAATGGAGTAATATTTACATCCAGAAAGAACATTTATGATCTGGTACAGGCAATAAATCTGGCCCTGCCTGTTTCCAACCTTATTAAAAAGGAAAATCTGGAATATTATTCTCTTGATGAGGATATAGAAGATGTTAAAAAGTACATGATCACTTCAAAACACAGAAGCTTTCCCGTTGTGGATGAACAAGGAAAAATTACCGGCATGATCTCCCGCAGCAACTTAATGGATGTCAGTCCTAAGGAAGTTATCCTGGTTGATCATAATGAAAGAAGCCAGTCTATAGACGGCATTGAAACAAACAAAATACTGGAAGTTGTAGATCACCACAGAATATCCGATTTTCAGACCATGGGCCCGCTTTTCTACAGGGCTGAACCGGTAGGCAGCACAAACACCATTATATGCAAGGCTTATCTGGAAAATAATATTGAAATACCAAGGCAGATGGCAGGGCTTATGCTTAGCGGCATTTTATCTGACACCCTTATTTTCAAGTCTCCTACCTGTACTCCGGAAGATAAAAAGCTGGCTGAATACCTGGCAGATATTGCAGAGGTGGACATACAGGAATTCGGGATCAACATGCTGTCCAAGGGTGAAAATATTGTGGGAGTACCTCCCAGAACCATTATCACCAGAGACATGAAGAAGTTTATTATGGGGAATTACAAGGTATCGGTATCCCAGGTCAACGTAGGAGACATTGATGCATACAGAGAAATAATAGAGCAGTTAAAAGAAGAACTGGAATTTGTCTGTAAAGACAATGGCATGGATTTATCTGTTCTTATGCTTACCAGCCTGGTCATGGAAGGAACAGAGCTTATCATCGCAGGAGAAGAAAAATGGCTGGCTCAAACAGCGTTCAGTATGGAAAAAGGAAAAGATGAAGTATTTATAAAAAACATGTTTTCACGGAAAAAACAGGTTGTACCCAAACTTATGGCCATGGCATATTCATAATAATATATCAATTTGTATTTAGGAAGTCTTATGACTTCCTAAATACAAATAAGTACTCATGTACGATCAACAAAAAGTTATAGTTGATACTTTTTCTCTGCCAGAATTCTGTGGTTCTACAATTGTGCTGTTCTTTGATAATGCTTTCTTTTAAGATGAAACCGGCATCAAGAAATTTTTGCATTACACGAAAACCCAAGGGTATCATATGTCCATTTTTTCTAGTATCCCCGATTAAAATACCGCAATATTTATTTTTCTTAAGTACCCTAAAAAGTTCTTTAGCTACAAAAAAAATTTCTTGAAGAAATTCAGCGATATCCATTTGTGACAAATCGCCTTTTATGCCTTTGCTATACTTAATGATATTAGCATAAGGGGGATGGGCACATATAAGATCTACGCTGTTATCAGGCAAGATATGAAGATTCCTTGCGTCTAAATTGTAGATAATTGGTTCATATTCTGGGTTTATATTAAACGCTAATTTCTTCCTGGCTATATTGATAGCTTCAGGGTTAATATCTACACCTATACCTTTTCTTTTTAAAAGTTTTGTTTCTATTAATGTTGTTCCGCTCCCAAGGAAAGGATCCAAGACAATATCATCTTCTTTAGAATATCGAATGATTAAATTCCGAGGTATATAAGGAGACCAGTTTCCTCTATATTCTCCACTGTGAGTAGCCCATTTCCCTCGGTCTTTAAAACTCCAAATAGTAGTTGTCTCCAACTTGAAATCTTTAGGCTCCCATTCAAATGCTCTATACTGTTCCATTTCATCTCCTATAATTTTTTAAAGCTCATTATGAAATAGCATGTATATGGTTATTTATTTACTAGAAAAAACAGTTGCATTTTTTCTTTAATCAACATTCTCGAAGATCCATTCAATCCATCTTTTCACTGTTGATGCACGTCTTCTGAAAGTACTTTCTTCTCTTACATTATATAAGTGAGAATCTTTCATTATATCGACTATATCATCTATTGATAGCGGCGAAGCATCCTTGAGATGCTTTCTTAATACTTTATTAAATACCTCATGTTGCAGTATTAACTCAACTATTCCCAATATTTTATCCCTAGGCCTTTTGCTCATAATCCGCCTACCCAAAGGGGTCAAATCGTATATACTATTTTGGCGATTTCCTTTCTTTTCAACTAATCCTAAATATCTTGCAGCATCAGCATAATAATTACTCTGTCTCGGTTCAAATGCATAATTGGCAGTGATATCATCTCTTGTCAATTCACTCTCCATTAACAATGAAAGCAGATCAATAGTTCTATAAAAGTTGTTTGCTTGTGGAAATGGCACTTCAGGTTCCTCAACAATTTTTACTTTTTTTAAGATAGAGTAAATGTCTTCCATGGTTATAGGTTTTTCTTCTATAACAAAATCTATCTGTTTCACAAGTTGAAGAGAATTATAATTCGATATGTCGCAGAATTTATAAATAAAAAAACTAAATACATCATTAGAATATGTAAAAAAAGCAGGAACAATTTCTTTTTTAACTTTATTGCACCATAATCTATATGGATAATATATCTGCCTAATATTAAAATCATCTATGCGGAAGTTCTTAGCTTCTAGTAACAAAAGCCTATTAGGGCTTTCGAAACCAGCATCAATTTCACATTGACTATTGTTAATAGATATACCAAATGCTCCATTATTAGTATTAATGGTAAAATCAAAAGAACCAGTACTCATTCTGCCCGAGATAGTTTGATATACCTTTTCTTCTTCTAATATTTGATGGATTACTCCACCTATATACACCGTATTTATAGCGTTAGCCTCAGAATAAATTTGCTGGGGATCCAGAGTTTCAATATAATCTGGGATGTTGAATGAAATTTTTCGGGTATCAATATATCTTACACTTTCATAAGCCTTAAATGGACCTATTATATATTTACCTCTGGTGATAGGTAATATAACTAACTCATTTTCTTTAAATAATAAAGGCAAATTGGACTTTTGATCAAATTTAGTCATAAGCCTTGGCTCTCTGAATTCTTTTATTTGATCTGCTGAAATCTCATAATAGCCATTATTGCTTATTTCATCCAAAATATCATACTTCTCAAATAGTTTCTTCCAAGCTATGTCATTTTTATTGGTCATTACCTTTTATTAAAACTTCTTTTATCTTACCCCTATTCTCTCCTACTGAATTAATAGATCTTTTTGCATAAACATACTCTATCTTAAATATCTGCGGATCCTTGTAGAGTTCTAGGATAAACGGAGAGGTAGAATTTGATAAAAGAAATTCTATCCCCCTTTCTTTTAGTTTTATGCAAAGATCCCTTAGTCTTATCTGATCTTTTTCATTAAAACCATCCAGGGTATAACCAGTAAATGAACTGCTGGAACTTAACGGCATATAAGGAGGATCAAAATATACAAAGCTGCCCTTCCTTATGCCTTTTACTGCTTTTTCAAAATCTTCACAAAGAAATTTGATATCTGCGCTATTCAGATACTCACTCACAGCTCTTAAAACAGGCTCATTAACAATGTTTGGGTCTTTATAATTGCCAAATGGAGTATTGAATTCATTATTGGAATTTACTCTAAATAAACCATTATAACATGTTTTATTTAGATAAATAAGCCTGCTGGCTCTTTTCACCTTGCTCAATTTTTTGTAATCCGGACTTCTGTCTAAATTTCTTATATTATAATAATATTCAGAGGTATTTTTATGTGTTTTTAAATCTTCTATTAACTCATCAATATGATCTCTAACAACCTCATATGTATTTATTAATTCAGAATTTGAATCATTCACTACTGCTTTTTTAGGTCTAATATGAAACAATACAGCCCCGCCACCTAAAAAGGGCTCATAGTAGGTCCCAGTTATTTTTTTAGGTACATATTTTTCTATCTCACTTAATAACTGTCTTTTCCCGCCAGCCCACTTCAAAAATGGCTGAACTAAAGAATCTTTAGCCAATTTATTCTCCCTTTCTGTTTTTCGCGGTATCATTATGACCAAAAAAACTCTATTATAGTATTAGCAATAGATATTATTCTTAATTGTACCAGAACAAATGTTCTTTTGCAAGGTGCAATCTACTTTTTGAAATAAAAAAAATATAATATAGAGCAATGTTAACCTAAGGAATTTAACAAAATCGGTATACAGCGGTTTCTTAGTTTTCACAGCCTTTCAAGTAGTAGTCGGTCATAGACATGTAACTAGATCGCCTTGTTTTCTGACCTTACCTTTCTCTTCTTTGGGTATCTCTATCCTGCTGACTGGATTGGGATTATATTTCCCATTCCTTATATTCTGGAGTAGTTGCTCTTTGTTGTCTTTGAGATATGTTAGAAGTTCTGGATTTCACTCTCCTGTAGGCTTTATTCAAGTTGTCTATGTGCAAAATCCTCTCCAAAAGACCGTCCGTCTGAAAGTCTGTGATGATGTGGTTGTTTCAGCAACCCTCTGATGGGCGGGCGTTTCTGCATGCTCTTTCTGTTATGCATATACCCTTTGCAGATAGCCTTCATTAGAGACCTTCACAGGTATGAACGCAATCTTTCTCTCCATATATCTGCCACATTTACTGCAAGTAATTCCGAGTAGTTTTTGAACTTCAACATGTTATGCAGCCTTATCCTTATTTACATCATAATGTGATTTCTGTTCGTCAGACGAGATTTGGCTACACTTTTCTTCAGATTCCACCTGAAGATGGACACCCTTGGTGTTCAGCTATGTCCTTCCTGCTACTAGGGTGAACCAGGGACTTTCACCCACTAGATTGCGCTCATGCTGAACGCACATAAAAAAGGCGTCCTGAGACGCCTTTTTTTCTTAAACTTAACTTGCTGCGAAAATTGCTTCGAATTCTTCAGACTCAAGTTTTTCTTTTTCCAGAAGTACTTCCGCTATCTTGTGCAGCTTGTTTATATTCTCCTTAAGCATTCTTTCAGCCTTGGAGTACGCTTCACTGATAATCCGCTTAATTTCAGAATCAATATGGGAAGCAACCTCTTCGCTGTATTTGGTTGTATGACCATAATCTCTGCCAAGGAATACTTCTTCCTGGTTGTTATAAGCAACAGGCCCCAGCTCTTCGCTCATGCCATACTCAGTTACCATCTTTCTGGCAATCTGGCTGGCCCTCTGCAAGTCATTGGCTGCGCCGGTGCTTATATCCTTTAATACCATTTGTTCAGCCACCCGCCCGCCAAGAAGCATTGTGATTTCATCTTCCAGTTCGCTGCGGGAGATATAGTTTTTATCTTCCTTGGGAAGGGTCAGAGTATAGCCTCCTGCCTGCCCCCTCGGAATTATGGATATCTGGTGAACCGGATCGGCATTGGGCAGCAGTTTGGCTACAACTGCATGTCCGGCCTCATGATAGGCAACCAGCCTTTTATCCTTATCGGTAATTATCCGGCTCTTCTTCTCCGGGCCGGCCAGTACCCTTGTAATGGCCTCTTCAATCTCAGCCATGCCTATTTCCTTAAGGTTTCTGCGTGCTGCAAGGATTGCAGCCTCATTCAGCATGTTTTCAATATCAGCACCGGTAAATCCGGGTGTACGTTTGGCCAGCACTTTTATGTCCACGTCTATTCCAAGGGGTTTGCCCCTGGCGTGTACCTTTATAATCTCTTCGCGGCCCTTGACATCAGGAATTCCTACAACAACACGGCGGTCAAATCTTCCGGGCCTTAAAAGTGCAGGATCCAAAATATCAGGACGGTTGGTGGCAGCCAGAATGATAATGCCTTCATTAACAGCAAAACCGTCCATTTCCACCAAAAGCTGATTCAAGGTCTGCTCTCTTTCATCATGTCCGCCTCCCAGGCCTGCACCTCTGTGGCGGCCTACTGCATCAATTTCATCAATAAAGACAATACAGGGAGAGTTTTTCTTTGCCTGATCAAACAGATCACGGACACGGGAAGCACCAACGCCGACAAACATCTCCACGAAATCAGAACCGCTGATGCTGAAAAAGGGAACATCTGCCTCTCCGGCAACAGCTTTTGCAAGCAGGGTCTTACCGGTTCCCGGAGGACCTACCAGCAGAACCCCTTTTGGAATTCGAGCACCCAGCTCGATGAATTTTCTTGGATTCTTCAAAAACTCTACTATTTCTTTTAATTCATCTTTTTCCTCATCTGCACCGGCAACATTATCAAATGTTACCTTGTTTTTATCATCCTGATGCAGGCGTGCACGGCTCTTGCCAAAGGACATTACCTTATTTCCGCCTCCCTGAGCCTGCTGCATGAATATAAACCAGAAAATAACCACGATGGCAGTCATAAAAATAAATGGCAGAAAGCTGATCCACCATGGTGTTTCAGGAACAGGTTGGGGATCCCATTCGAAGCGAAACTGATCTGAAGTAATCTCATCCGGATCTAAACCCAAACGCTCCGCTTCAATAATTCTTACATCTCTTTCAAAAATCGTACTATGAGGTGCATAGGATTCAAAGTCGTATTTCTGGGGAAAACTTTCCACCGGAATGGATGACCCTTTCCTAAGCCCTACTATAGTCCTATCGGTTGTCATGAGGTGGGTAATCTTGCCCTCACGTATTTCCTCCAAAAGTTTAGGATATGGCAATCTCTCATGCAGCCCTCCTACATCAGACAAGGCTACAACGAGAATAATTATTATCAAAAGTATCAAATAAAAGCCCGGACCCCTTAAGAATCTCCTCAAGTCCCAGCCCTCCTTCCTATAGGTTACCAATATTATATAATTTTATCATATAACAGATGTAAAAGCAAAGTTAATAAACAGTTATTTTTTATAAGCGTCTTTAGACAAAACTCCAATGAAAGGAAGGTTTCTGTATTCCTCTGCATAATCCAGGCCGTATCCTATAACAAATTCATCGGGAATATTAAAACCTACATAATCTATTTTAACCGGAGTAACCCTTCGTTCAGGCTTGTCCAGACAAGTACAGATTTTAAGTGAGGCAGGCTTCCTGGTCATCAGGTTTTCGGTCAGATAGTGCAAGGTCAATCCTGAATCCACAATATCCTCAACAATGAGAACATGCCTGCCTTCAATCTCCTGATCCAGATCCTTCAGAATTCGTACTACGCCCGAGGACTTGGTTGATGAACCATAACTTGAAACTGCCATAAAATCCATCGCCAATGGCAGCTTAATCTCCCGGGCCAAATCAGAAGCAAAGATAACTGCACCTTTTAAAATGCAGATCAGCACAAGATCCTTACCCCTGTAGTCCTCCGTAATCTGTCTGCCCATCTCCCTTATCCGGTTCATAAGCTTTTCTTCGTCAATCAGAATCCTTTCTACATTGTTAGTTAACATGCTTTTCCTCCATTATGAATTTTGATTCTCTATGTATATTCTTACAATATTTTCAGTAGCATCTGTTATTTTATAATCTTCGCTTATCTGAAAACCAACTACCCAGATAATGGATTCCTCGTCTACCAATAAGGGGATTTGCATACGCCTGGCCGCCGGTACCTTTCGGTCTATAAAAAAGTCTTTCAGTTTCTTGGTGCCGGACATACCAAATGGCTTAAACCTGTCTCCGTCCCTTCTAAAGCGCAGCCATAAACCGCCCTTGATTCTGTCCGCGTTAATATATATACACTCAGGCGAATGCGCCAAACCCCAATTTCTGTCCCATTTCTCAGCTCTTATTGTCTGGCCGAGAGCTTTTATTGACACTTTCCCCGGGATTGAAAGCGGCTCCATAAAATCAATATCCGTGTTTTTCTTCTCCTTATTTTCCTTCCGGAAAATCAGAAAGCCATAACTCACTTCCACTTCCAGCCTGGGCTCGCCCCAAGCCGTTCCGGGAATGCCGGTTTCAGAACCCGTTCTTCCCCCTTCGGCCAGCTCCAACACAGCTTCAACATGGTGGTTGGCTACATTTGTAAGACTGCCCCTCAGCTGCAATATGATACTGCGTATCAACCGTTTTTGAACAGCTGTATGCAAATCAGTAAAATCCTGAAGATTAATCTTAATTAAGTCTTTAAATATATGGACTTTATTATGATAAACTTTTTTAACATAATCCGCAAGGAAGTTTTCTTCTTCTCTTAGTATATCTGCCATCCTGGTCAGACTTTCCACAATATCGGGATTAAACTCTCTGGCAAGATAAGGCATTAACTGATTTCGTATCCGGTTCCGGGTGTATACGATATCCTCATTGCTGGCATCCTCCCGGTATGACAGATTATGGCGTCTGAGATAGTCCGTTATTTCCTGTCTTGTTGCCTCTATTAAAGGACGAATCAGACGTCGTTGGTCCACAGGAGGTATTCCTGTCAACCCCTGCATGCCTGTGCCGCGAATCAGGTTAAGCAAAATGGTTTCCGCCTGATCATTTTTGTGATGGCCGGTGGCAATTTTATTGCCTCCTACCCTTTCCGACACATGCTGAAAAAAATCATAGCGGACCAGCCGCCCCGCCTCCTCCTCACTGAGACCTTTGGATTTTGCCAGAGAAGGTATGTTAACCTTCTTTTCAAAAAAGGGAATTCCCCACTTCTTACACAATCCCCGTGCAAAATCCGCATCTTCATCAGCAGCTTGTCCGCGTATTCCATGGTTTATGTGCACTGCAAACAATTCAATTTCAAACCTTGGCTTCAGCTCTTTCAGTACGTGTAAAAGAGCTACGGAATCAGCTCCGCCTGAGAAACCCACAATTACCTTGTCGCGTCGGGAGAGCATCTGATACTTTGTAATTGTCTGAACGACCTTTTCAATCATTAGCTTTTCCCCTGAACTTCCTTTATTTATCCATTAATCATCAAAAGACAAAAACTGTGATATCATTGTAGACCTTTCGTATGCTTATTTCAACCCATAAACTGATGCACTGAGCAAATCTGATTTTTTGCACAAAAAAAGCCGGTATTATTGCTATACAATAACACAGACTTTTTATACATCATATACCCGGAATAATATGCCGGCAACATATCGCATGCCGACCGGCATTGTCCCAATCGGTAAAATCAATACGGTTTCCAAACCCTTCCTGTCATGACCGTCATATCGTCTTTTGCCTCACCGTCAAGATGGAACAGGGCTTCCTCCATAATCAGCTCCGACAGTTCCTGAGGATTTACAGTTTCAAGGGTTTGTATAAACGCGGCCAAAGCCTGTTCACCGTCTCCGGCAGCAGAAAATGCATCCAGAACTCCGTCTGTGACCATTATTATCATATCTTCATCCTGGATCGGCATAGTAATGGTTTCCAGCTGAACATCTTCCAAAATACCCATGGGAAGTGCAGGCTGCCTGATAATATCCACCTTATCCCTGCGCCGGATAAAGCTTGATACGCCGCCGATTTTAATAAATTCCGCGCTGCCTTCCACCAGATCCAGGATGCAAAGATCAGCGGTCGCATACATCTCTTCTCTCGAACGAAGCATAAGAATAGAGTTAATGGTTTTTATGGCAATGCTCTGATCAAAACCTGCCTCCAGAAAATTTTCCAGGAGAGAAATCACCGCACTGCTTTCCTCAGCAGCCCTGGCACCGGACCCCATTCCGTCGCTTAAAGCCAGCATAAACTTTCCGTCCTTTACTGTTGCAAATGAATAACAATCCCCGCATATAGTGCTGTCTTTTTTTGGCTGTCTCTCTACGCCGGTAACAATTTCAAACTGCCTGCTTTCCGAAAGATGCAGAGTGCAAACCGGCTTGCCGGCCCTTATGCATTCTCTGAACTGGCGGCTCATAGGTTTGCCCATTACCTTGCTGATAATGGGTTCTATTACCTTCAAACACTCCCGATTGCCTCCGCACGCCGGCTTATGGATGCTGACCTCAGTTTTGCCGCCTGGTTTTTCGAGTACCAGTACTTCTTTTACCAGAACACCGTTTTTGTCAAGTTCTAATCGAATAGTGTCTTCCATACCGGTGCGGAACCTTATGTCCATGTCAAGTTCTGCTGCCAGCTCAGTCACTACCTGTCCTACACCCTCCAATTGGTCTGCCACCAATTGCCTGAAGTCATTGGTTCTAAGCTGCCACTTCAAATTATTGCGGTATGTATGAAATATCAGGTTCAGGTTATCAGGAAGATTTTGAGCATTTAAACAGCGCTTTGCAAAACTGCCCGGGATGTCTTTTCTTTCAATCCCGCCCTTTTCTTCATATATGGACAGCATCTCCATTATTCCTGTATAGGTTTGGGTAAAGTCCCTGTCCCAGCAGCTTCTGCTTAAAGGACAGCTTTTGCAGATCTGTATTTCCACCATATCAAAGAGATTGGACAATGCCTCTTGTCTGGCCAGAGTACTGCGGTTTGACAGCCTGCCAAACACTTTCGATAAATGCTTGAACACCTGGGCAAATTCCTGAAGCCTGCCAACTGTCAATTCCTGTACCCTCTTTCCGTAATGCTGCTGTTCTTCGCTGCGCAGCACACCGGTATATGAGAATTGCTTTAAATAACTTACTGCCGACTGAGGAATTAATGCAAAGACAAGCACAGCTCCGGCAATTTCACCGAATGGGAGAATTATATAGGTGGAACGATTAATATAATAATTCATTATGATATTGGCCAGAAAAAACGCAACACTTGTGCCGGGTTTTCCCAACTCCTTAAATGTTCCTGCAAGCAGGCCGCAGACCGCCAGATTCCCCATTAATGCAGGATCAGGCGCCGAAGCCAGGGAAAGCATAAAACCTGCAGTTATGCCTATCGCAGCACCCAGGCCTGCTCCGCCTGCATGAGCAGCTATCAGAATAAGCAGTATGGTGAAAATGTTCCGGACTGAAAAACTAAGTATATTAATATCCCAGAAACCAATAATGAGCAGGGAAAAGAAAATGCATAGGCATATGATCTCCTCACCTGAAAGAACCTGCCTTTTCTTTTGTTCCCAAATGACATTTACAGTCCGGGTAAAAATAAATACCATGACAAAGCCTATAAAGCTTTCCAATATGCCCATCAGCATCTCATAGGCCAGATATCCGCTCAAAAAGTTAACTAAGGTATTGGATGCCAGAAGGCTTAAAAAAACCGATGCGGCAGTCTTAAATATGGACCATCCGGGAGATTTGTTTCCAAAAAGGCTCCAGATTCCGGTAACCATAAGCATGGCCAAAAAAGCTCCTCCTGTTCGTGGTTCAAACTGCAGGCTGATCATTCCTGCAGTTACCGCCAGGAAAGCAGGCATTCCTCCTTTTCTTTTTGAAAGCAGGGCGGCATAAAGCGCTATACCAAACGGCGAGATTCGATCGAATAATACAGCCCGTCCAATCAAAAAACAGGCAAGAACTGTTAACAGTTCCTGTATTAAAAAGCGAATTGCATTAGGCAATTGCTTTTTCTCAGCCTTGCTTCGGTTCATCCACCAGCTGAAGGGCAGTAGAACGTCCTTATGAATCATACATTAACACCACCTGAATATAAAATATAGGCTTTTTATGCAAGTGATGCCATTATAGCAAAGCTTGTCCAAATTATTTGTCAATCCAGGAAGAACAGAAATAAAAAGTTTACGACAAGAACTACGGCAAAACCGTAATAATCAAAGAATCTTACATACCTCCCGATTTCATATATGCCCGTAAAGCATAAAATCTGTAGAAATTAAAGAAAGTTTGGGGGACGAAAGTTTTATAAAATCCCGGAAATGCTAGTAATAAGCTCAGAAAATGAAAGGAGATGTTTTAATGGATGAACCGAATGTAAAAACCTTAAATGAGCTGCTGCGAGGCGAACATATGGCAATACACAGCTATGAATGCGTAATGCCTTCATTGACAGAAGATACCCGAAAACAAATAGACAGTATTTTGCAGGATCATAAGAATCATGCCGCTGAACTGGCAGATCGGATTACTTCTTTAGGCGGAATACCCGAAGAATCCACAGGTATGGCAGGAATGATGTCCAGGGCCAAGCTGAAAATAGAGAGTAAGCTGCAGGATAAAAAGAGCATCCTAAAGGAGCTTTACGACGGAGAAAACAAAGGCATCGCTTTGGTAGAACAAATCATTAAAGGCGATTTAGATTCTGACAGCAGGGAAATGGTTGACAAGATCCTTCGTACAGATAAAGAACATCTGAAAAAACTGGAAAGGATGATTCATTAATCTACAAACTAAAGCCCCAAAGAGCAGTTTTGGGGCTTTAGTTTACTACCTCAATCCAGGGGCAATATTCATAATTAAGGATTAAAACCGTTTAAGCGCGGGCTCCGTATGTATCATTCATATCCACAGTGCTGATATCAATGCCAAGGGCTTTGGCCACTCCTTCACCGTAAGCCGGGTCTGCCAGATAACAATGGCGTATATGCCGCTTTTTAACCAGCTCTGTTGTACCGCGCATATCACGGGCAGTATTCTCAAACAGCCTCTGCTTTTCCTCATCCGTCATCAGCCGGAAGAGCTTACCGGGCTGCTCGTAATAATTGTCATCGTCTTCACGGAAGTCATAGTTATCAGCCGGACCTCCGCCGTCATAAGCAGGTTCCCTTAACTCGTTTTGATCCCTCCACATATTATATGAGTTGGGATTATAATGGACCAGACTGCCGAAATTGCCGTCCACCCGCATTAAGCCGTCCCGATGGAAGTGATTAGTTTCAACCTTCGGACGATTTACCGGTATCTGATGATGGTTGACACCCAGACGGTAACGCTGGGCATCCCCATAGGCAAACAGCCTGCCCTGCAGCATACGGTCGGGAGAATATCCTATTCCCGGAACAATGTTTGCAGGATTAAAAGCAGCCTGTTCCACATCCGCAAAATAGTTCTCGGGGTTACGATTCAGTTCAATATAGCCTACTTCTATCAAAGGATAGTCTGCATGATACCAGACCTTAGTAAGATCAAAGGGGTTATCCGGATGATTCCTTGCCTGTTCCTCGGTCATCACCTGAATACACATGGTCCATCTGGGATAGTCACCGCGTTCAATGGCTTCATATAAATCTCTCTGATGAGATTCACGATCATAGGCAATAATCTGAGCTGCCTCTTCATCCGTCAGATTCTCAATGCCCTGCTGGGTTATAAAATGAAACTTCACCCAAACACGTTCATTATCCTTGTTTATCATTGAGTAGGTATGAGAACCAAATCCGTGCATATGACGGTAACTTTTGGGAATACCCCGGTCGCTCATGGTAATTGTTACCTGGTGAAGCGCCTCCGGAAGCATGGTCCAGAAATCCCAGTAGTTTTGCGGTGAACGCATATTGGTGCGCGGATCCCGCTTAACAGCATGGTTCAGATCAGGGAACAGCAAAGGATCACGGAAGAAAAAGACTGGTGTATTGTTACCTACAAGATCCCAGTTTCCTTCATTGGTATAAAACTTTATTGCAAATCCGCGAATATCACGTTCTGCGTCTGCTGCGCCCCTCTCACCTGCCACAGTGGAAAATCTGATAAAAATATCGGTTTGCTTCCCAATTTCAGAGAACAGATCGGCTTTTGTGTACTTGGTAATGTCGTGGGTTACAGAAAAGGTTCCAAATGCTCCTGACCCCTTTGCATGCATTCGGCGTTCAGGAATTACTTCACGGTTGAAATGACTCATCTTTTCAAGATACCATGTGTCTTCCAGCATGGCCCCGCCCCGTTTTCCGGCTGTTTTTATATTCTCGTTATCTGCAATCGGACGACCGCTAACCGAAGTTAAAGGCTTTTTAGGGCTTTGATCTCTTCCATCATTTATTTTCTTGTTATCCATAAAACTGCCTCCTTATATTAATTTATCTTTCATGCAATCCAGCTGCCTGTAAGAGATGTGTTATATAATAGATACCCCAAAACTGCCGCTCACAACAAAATATATTTAAATTCCTCATATTTTTTAAATAAGCTTTAAGCAAAATGTCAGGTATTTATAGTATCAATCGTTTCCTGACATATTCAAACAAATGAGGTTGAATATCAGGATATGTAAGCTTATCAGGCAGCTCGGTAAAGAGGGCAACTCTTCCTATTTCTGAATCAGGAAGATCGGACAAGGCATGGATTTCAGCAAAATATAAGTATCCGCCTGAAGTACTGCCGCCTGCAGTGACGGTGTAAGCGGATACAAAGGAGAGTGAGAAGTCTGCAGCCCCGGTTTCTTCATACAGCTCTCTTTTTGCAGCAGAAGTAATGTCTTCCCCCGGTTCAATATGACCGGCCGGCATTTCATAAGTACTGCGATCTTTATGCTGCACAAAAACCCATCTGCCTTTGTATCTGGAAACAATGATCACATAGGGCATTTTAATGTTTTCAGGAACTTCATCGGGAAAATTTATCTTTAACATACTGACTCCATGATATGTTTATTTAATAATCAAATTGGTTTATTATAACATATTAATGCTGTATTAACACAGTTTCTTTTTGCTTCTCACTCGGAAAACTTTAACAAACAAAACCTTATAACTATTATTTGGAAAAAGTCGGCCCGATCCCCTGCCATGAGGCAATTTCCTCAAGTACTTTTTCGTTCTCGTCTCCCTGCTCGGTGCCAGTAATTCTTCCTACAGCGGCAACTGTTCCATCCATCTTCAGTCCGACAATGTAACCGGGTCCTACTGACACTGATACAACATCCTCCCACTTTTTCGCTTCTTTCTGCCCTTTTTTGTTGTCTCCCGCTACCAATACTGTGCCGTCACTTCTTAAACCGGCGGTATTGCTGTTGGAGGCTGCAACAGCAATTATATTGGTCCAGTCCTTTACATCATCCTGACCAGCCAAACTTCTTCCGGCCGACACCACTGTGCCGTCAAAACGGAGCCCGACAGCATGCCCGGTGCCTATTGCCGCGTCTGTGAGCCCGATAAAGTAATCAAGATCCTCCATATTACCTGCCATCTCTATGTACTTGATATTACCTTCCTTAAGTAACACAATGATACCTCTGAATCCCGGAATGACCTTTAACATACTTTCCGTTTTTCCGGGGATCAGATTTATGTAGTCCATTCCCCCCAGTCTGCCTGCGGCTGCAATGGTGCCGTCAGATTTCACTCCAATAGTATCTGTGGCTGTATTCCCTGCATATATTTCTACTATGTCAGTCCAGTCCTGTACATTGCATTGACCGTTATTGTTAGATCCAACGGCCACAATTGTGCCGTCCGACCGAAGTCCTACAGTATATTCAAACCCGGCGGCAACTGCAATGATATCAGTCCAGTCCTGTACATTACACTGGCCCTTGTCATTATTTCCGGCTGCCACAACCGTGCCGTCTCTGCGCAGTGCAACCACATGATTACGGCCCGCGGCAATGACCTGGAGATTTAAATCTGCTATTGCTTTAAAGTCCCTCAGCAGCACAGCTGCATCATATGCTACATCCTTTTTTCCGATTTCAGCTGTCTGTCCGTATATTTTCCTGATTTCATCCTCCACACCGGGATACTCCATATCCAATTTGAACAATTCCAGCGCATCCCTGTGTTTCTTTTCATCTATAAGTGCTGTGCCCCAGCGATATCTGGCTTCACGATATAGCTCAGAGCTGTCCAGGTACGATCCGAGCTCTAAAAAATCCTGCATAGCTTGTTCATACAAACCATTATTAAGCTTAACCTCAGCAGCTTTATAACGGGATTCCAGCAGCTTGTCTGTACTGCCTTTGTAATCACCCAGTTCAGCAAAAGCAGCGATAGCCTCTTCATACCTTCCTTCATTCAGGGCTGCTGAAGCACGGTTGTATTTTATTAGCGGTATAACAACCGTCACTGTCAGCACAGAAGCTGCAGCAATTACCAGAATTATAATTAAGAACCAAAGCCATTTCCGCATAGCTGATTCCCCTCCTCCTTTGGCTGAGCTCATAAGAAACCGGACAAACGACGCCATACAGACATATATATGCTATTAATATTCTATTTGCCGGTATATTCAGCTTATAGCTGGAATATGCTTATTTTTAGTAAAAATAAAGCTGACTTTAAGAGGTAATGCCT